>Ga0256839_1003532_pt1 | contig 16062 bp, 10 predicted proteins | sample 354166metaG_FD_185968 | JGI IMG/M metagenome (GOLD analysis project Ga0256839, IMG submission 185968) | Hydrothermal vent microbial communities from Mid Atlantic Ridge, Atlantic Ocean - 354-166 | ecosystem: Environmental > Aquatic > Marine > Hydrothermal vents | place: Atlantic Ocean: Mid... | reverse complement strand
AGCATCTCCTTGGGGCTGGCTTTGGTGGCGGGAAGGAATCGTGTACCCATCCCCGCCACTGGAAATACAACCTTTCTTACTCTTTTTGACATTGTATGTTCCTCAGTTATTTATTGTCTCAAATCGCTAGTCAAAACTATGCACTTTAGTGCACCAAAAGTAGGCGCTCTAGGCGAGGCTTTAGCTGCTACACATTTAAAGTTAGACGCAGAGACCACGGAGAACACAGAGGGGTTTTGCAAGCACCTCTGTATAAAGCAAATTCTCTGTGTTCTCCGTGGTCTCCGTGTCGAAAAGAGTTAAATTTAATGTCGGTTTCTGTAGATTAATAGCAATCATTCATAAGTGATGATGCACAATACTAAGCGACTTTCAGTCGCTGTTAGTTCAACCTATGGATCTTCAGTCCATAGTCGTTGAGTTTGCCAAACGGCCATACATCTTTACCCTGCGATGCAGACGGGCGGCAAGATCCGGCTCTACCTGATCCCAGCTGAAACGCCAGCACCAGTTGCCCTCGACCGTGCCTGGCAGGTTCATGCGGTGCGTGCCATCGAGTGCCAGCAGATCCTGCATTGGTAAAACCGCCAGTCGAGCAGAGGAGGCCAGTGCGCTGCGAATCAGTGGCCAGGGCATGATCTCCTGTGAGCGGCCAAGGTACTCATCGACATACTGTCTGGTTTCGCAATCCAGGCTGAGATACCAGCCCAGGGTGGTGTCATTGTCATGTGTGCCGGTATAGACCACCGAATTTTCTGTGTGGTTGAAGGGGAGGTAGGGGTTGTCCGCCTCGCCTGAAAAGGCAAATTGCAGAATCTTCATACCCGGAAGCCGATACTTCTTGCGCAGTGCATTCACCTCGGCGGTAATGATGCCCAGATCTTCCGCCACCAGTGGCAGTGGGTCGTAGACCTCATGCAGCCGTTCAAACAGTGCATCCCCCGGTGCCTTGACCCAATGGCCTCTGACGGCGTTCTCCTCCTCGGCCGGGATCTCCCAATAGGCCTCAAAGCCACGGAAGTGGTCGATGCGGATCAGGTCGAACAGCTGCAACTGGGTCTTCATTCGCGCCACCCAGAAGGCGAAGTCATCCTGCTGCATCAGATCCCAGCGGTAGAGCGGGTTGCCCCAGCGCTGCCCCAGCTCAGAGAAGCAATCCGGTGGCACGCCGGCTACCACGGTTGGATGCCCCTCATCATCGAGCAGAAACATCGCCTGCTGCGACCATACCTCGGCACTGTCATGTGCCACAAAGATCGGCATGTCGCCAAACAGCAGCACCCCCCGCTCATTGGCATACTGTTTCAGTGCCATCCACTGCTGGAAGAAGAGAAACTGCTCGAAGCAGAGGTAGTCGATCTTTTTGGCCAGCCTGGTCGATGCCTTAATCAGAGCCTCTGGTTCGCGGTGGCGCAGAGCCGATGGCCACTCCCACCAGCCGCGCTGCAACTCATCGTGCAGCGCCTGAAAGAGCAGATAGTCCTCCAGCCAGGCCTGTCGCTCTGCTCTGAAAAGGTGCAGTGCAGATCGGTCGGATGGGTCTGCATCCTGGTTGAAGCCATGCCAGGCCGCTGCCAGTGCATTGCGCTTATCCTGATCTGAAAGGGATTCCTGCTCCAGCAGCTGCCCACTCAGCCAGCCCTTTTCAACCAGCGGCTCCAGGGCGATCAGACGCGGGTTCCCGGCATGTACGGAGACCGATTGATAGGGTGAACCATCACTCTGGGTCGCCCCGATCGGCAGGGTCTGCCAGAGGGTAAGGCCGGAGTCCTGCAGAAAATTGACGAAATGTCGTGCGGAAGAGCCAAGATCACCTGTTTCTCCTTGCCCTGGCAGAGAGGTGATATGCAGCAGAACACCGGCACGGCGCTGATCCAGGCAGGACTCCACGCTATACGTTCTGCTTCATGACGCCACCGCGCACCGGCGCACCGCTGCCATAAGCAAAGACCTGATAGAGGTGCGCAGGCGGTGGTTCACCCAGCATCTCATAGAGGCAGGTCAGTTGCCGACGAAACAGGCGCTCGAAATCGCTGACTGTCTCTCCGGGATTGTAGTCGCCAAACCACCAGAACCAGTCAGAACCCTCACAGGTGGCCAGTTGCAGCTCTGCTGCCTCCAGCATTTGTGGGTTCAAGCGCCCTGAGGCCACGACCTCGTCGTAGACCTGTTTGGCTTCACTCAGCATATCCCAGGCCCGGTTTTTATCGGGGTCACCGATCCAGGTGGAGAAGGTGCCGTAGACCCAGCTCCCGGCCACCAGTTGAGGCAGTGGCGGGCGGTGATTTTTTTGCTGGCGAATGCAGTCCGAGAAGGTGGTCAGTTCAAGCCGTGGGTGCTCTGCAAGCGTTTCATAGAGCGCCGAGAGGAAATAGCTGCCATTGTGCGGATAGTGCTCCCAGGCGTTCTCTCCATCCATGATGATTGAGACCACGCTGTCTGGCTCGTCGGCGCAGGTGTTTGTGATATTCTCAAGATGGTGCACCAGATTGCTCACGGCATCATCGGCATGCCAGTCGGCGTATTTGAAGCCGATCAGATCCGAGAGGCCGTCATCACGAAAAAAGCAGTTGAGCCGCCCCTCATTGAATCGGTATGGCAGGTGCAGCCAGTTTTTGTCCAGCACGGAAGAGTTGCCTGCGGCCGTCAGACTGTTGTGCAGCACCTGCTGCCCACTGGCTGCCCAGCGAAAGCCCTCCTCCTCCAGCAGACGCAGGGTCTCGGTGCTGACGGCACCCTCGGAGGGCCAGCACCCCTCGGGGCGAAAGCCAAAGAAATGTTCAAATCGCTCCAGCCCTTTACGGATATGCCAGCGGGCGCGCGGCTCTCCACCGGGGTAGCAGGTATGCTCTGGCAGCTGGGCATCGGGCATCGCCTGCCGGGTGGTTTCCATGTCCAGCATCAGCGGGATGATGGGGTGCGCATAGGGGGAGACGGATAGCTCTACCCGGCCAAATTCGGCCAGCATGCGATAGCGCTCGATAACGCCGGATATCAGTTCGCCGATCAGTGTTACCAGACGCCGCCGGTCATCCAGATCATAGCCGCGACGCTTTTTCTGTAGCGATTGAACCCGCAGATCGTTCTGGCGCACGCTATCCCCCACCCAGGCGAGGTGGTACCAGACCAGCAGGTCGGCAAGGTACTGATCATTGAGATAGCGAATGGATTCGGGGTGGCTCTCCAGCCAGGAGGCCAGCTCAATCAGACGATCATAGGCGCTGAAGCGTTTGATCAGCTGCTTCTCATTGGCTTTTTGGCAGGATTCAATCAGGTGGCGACGTGCCTTGCGGTCAATCGGCAGACCTGGCCCGGCCAATGCCGATAGCAGTGGATCACGAATGCGTTTGCCTGAGGTGAGCCAGTCCTGGATCTGCTCGGCATAGTCGGCCAGCTGTTCCAGCAGTACCGGGGCAAAATTGACCACTGCCCGCGCCTTGGGGTTTGCCTCCAGGTGGTAGGCCATGTCGACATAATCCTTGATGGCGTGCAGGTAGACCCACGGCAGCTGGTAGTCGCTGCCATCCGGCCCGCGATAGTCCGGCTGATGCATGTGCCAGCATAGAACAACCTTCAATTTGTGCTCATCGGACACGGTGTATCTCCTGTCCCAGCATGTCGGGTGAGACCAGCACCACACCATTTTCTGTGACATGAAACCGCTGTGCATCCGCTGCGGGATCTTCACCAATGATGGTTCCTTCCGGTACGATGCATCCCTCGTCAATCACCGCTTTTTTGATGTGACAGTGGCGCTCGATCACTACATTTGGCAGCAGCACGGAGTCCTCAATTTTGCTGTATGAGTTAACCCGCACATTGGAAAATATCAGAGTGTGCCTGATGGTTGCGCCAGAGATGATGCAGCCTCCGGAGATCATGGAGTCCACTGCCATGCCGCGGCGGCCATCATCATCAAAGATGAATTTTGCCGGTGGAAGCTGCTCCTGATAGGTCCAGATCGGCCAACTGGAGTCATACAGGTTCAGCTCGGGGGTTACGCCAATCAGCTCCTGGTTGGTCTTCCAGAAGGCATCTACCGTCCCGACATCGCGCCAGTAGGCCTGCTCGCCGGTCTCGTTCTCTCTGAAGAGGTGGGCGACAACCCGGTAGTTTTTGATGATGTTGGGGATGATGTCCTTGCCAAAATCATGTGTGGAGGCAGGGGTGTCCGCATCTTTGATCAGCTGTTCAAACAGGAAATCCTTGCTGAAGACATAGATGCCCATGGAGACCAGTGCCGTATCTGTGGAACCTGGCGGGGGCTTGGGGTGCTCTGGTTTTTCTGCAAACTCCAGTACCCGCCCTTTGTCATCAACGCTCATTACGCCAAAGGCCTTGGCGGTATCCAAATCGACCTCCAGGCAGCCTACTGTCATATCTGCCCCGGCCTCTACATGGTGGGCAATCATGGTGCCATAATCCATCTTGTAGATGTGGTCACCGGCCAGGATCAATATGTAATCCGGGTTATGGCTGCGCAGAATATCAATATTCTGGTAGATCGCATCCGCCGTGCCCTGATACCAGCTGTCTTCAACCCGCTGTTGCGCAGGCAGCAGCTCTACAAATTCGCCAAACTCACCGCGCAGAAACCCCCAGCCGCGCTGAATATGCAAAATAAGTGAATGCGCCTTGTATTGGGTCAGGATGCCGATGCGTCGGATGCCGGAGTTGATGCAGTTGGAGAGCGGGAAATCAATGATCCGGAACTTCCCACCAAAGGGCACCGCAGGTTTCGAGCGCCACTGTGTAAGCTGCTTTAGTCGTGAGCCACGACCACCCGCCAAGATCAGCGCCAGGGTGTTTCTTGTCAGCCGACTTACAAAACGTGGATTACATGTTTGATTCATAATCTCTCATCTCCCCCGATTAACCTGTGAGCGCTCCACTCAAACTTCGGCAGTATGATACCATCTAGCGTTATAAGAGATTATCCCGATATGCGATTGAATATCCCTCTATTTCTCACCTTAAAGCTCCGGCACCTCATCTGATGGCTTCAAACAGACAAACCGCAAAGCAACGGCTCAGTGACTCACTACGGCGCATTGTTGAGGCTCGCCATCATGACCCTTTTTCAGTGTTGGGATACCACCGGAGGGGCAACAAGGCATCGATCCGGCTCTTTCTTCCGCAGGCTGAGCAGGTCAATATTGAGGGTATTGCCGAGCCATTGACCCGCATTCCAGATACGGATCTCTTCGAGTGGCGGGGCGAGGCGGCAGAGGTGGCAGAGCGCTACCAGATCAGATGGCAGGATGGTCACGGCCAGCAGCACCTCCAGCATGACCCCTACTGCTTCCCCCCGCAGCTGGAGAGTTTTGATCTGCACCTGTTTGGCGAGGGAAGACATTGGCATGCTTACCGCTTTCTCGGTGCACATCCGTATCAGGCCGATGGCATAACAGGCACCCTGTTTGCAGTCTGGGCGCCCAATGCCGAGCGAGTCAGCGTGATTGGCGATTTCAACCACTGGGATGGGCGTGTCCACCCCATGCGCTGCCGTGATGGTTCCGGTGTCTGGGAGCTGTTCATCCCTGGCCTGGAAGCGGGTGCGCTCTATAAATTTGAGATCCGCAGCCATGCAGGAGAGCTGTTGACCAAAACAGATCCCTATGGCAATCAGTTCCAGCTCCGGCCAGAGACCGCCTGCATCATCACAGCAGAGAGCGAGTTTGACTGGAGCGACCGGCAGTGGATGCAGCAGCGGCAGCGGCACGATTGGCAACAGGCACCGCTCTCTATCTATGAGGTGCATCTTGGCTCCTGGCAAAAGGATGAAAACTGTCACTTTCTGAACTACCGGGAGCTGGCACACCGTCTCGCCGACCATGTCTGTGCGCTGGGCTTTACCCATATCGAGCTGCTGCCCATCACCGAGCACCCCTTCGATGCCTCATGGGGTTACCAGACCACCGGCTATTTTGCCCCGACCAGCCGTTTTGGCACGCCGGATGATTTCCGCTACTTTGTCGATCATCTGCATCAACGGGGTATCGGCATCATCCTTGACTGGGTGCCTGCACATTTCCCCAAAGACCGGCATGCGCTGGGGCAGTTCGATGGTACGGCACTCTATGAGCATGAAGACCCGCGCCGGGGTGAGCATCGCGACTGGGGCACACTGATCTTCAACTATGGCCGCAAAGAGGTGCAAAACTTCCTGCTGGCCAGCGCCGTCTACTGGATGGAGGAGTTTCATCTGGATGGCCTGCGGGTGGATGCGGTCGCCTCCATGCTCTATCTGGACTACTCCCGCGAGCCAGACGACTGGGTGCCCAATAAATATGGCGGAAGAGAGAATCTGGAAGCGGTTGAGTTTCTAAAGCAGCTCAATGTCGTTACCCATGAGCAGTTTCCTGGTGCCATGGTCATTGCAGAGGAGTCTACCGCCTGGCCCCAGGTTTCGCGCCCCACCTGGCTTGGCGGCCTTGGTTTTAGCATGAAGTGGAATATGGGGTGGATGCACGATACCTTGTCCTATTTCAGCCAGGATCCCATCCACCGGCACTATCACCACGATCAGCTTACCTTTGGGCTGCTCTATGCCTTTACTGAAAATTTTGTCCTCCCCTTTTCGCATGATGAGGTGGTGCACGGCAAAGGCTCCATGCTGGACAAGATGCCAGGCGACAGCTGGCAGAAATTTGCCTCACTGCGCCTGCTCTACAGCTACATGTTTACCTATCCCGGCAAAAAGCTGCTCTTTATGGGAAGTGAGTTTGCTCAAGGCCGTGAATGGAACGATGCCATAGCATTGGATTGGCACCTTCTGGAGTTTCCACAACATCAGGGTGTACAGGCTCTGGTCAGCGATCTGAACAGGCTGTATAAAAACACAGATGCGTTGCATGAGATCGAGTTTGAAGGCAGCGGCTTTGAATGGATTGACTGCCATGATGCCAGCCAATCGGTTCTCAGTTACCTGCGGAGAGACAGCCAGGGTCGCAATGTCATTGTGATATTGAACTTTACCCCGGTGCCCCGAGCCCATTACCGCATTGGCCTGCCGCAAGCCGGTTTCTACCGTGAAGTGCTGAATTCAGACTCTGAACTTTATGGCGGCAGTAACCTGGGTAATGCGGGAGGTGTCAACACGGAGCCTACGCCATGGATGAACAGAAGCCATTCCGCCTCGCTTACATTGCCGCCACTGGGCGCCGTCGTATTGGCGCATGAAGCAGGCTAATACGGTTCTATTGCCCTGGTTCGCATGAATTAATCTCCTGCTGCCACTCAGCGGACATTTTTCCAGATAAACGGCATAGAAGGGTTTCCTCCCCCTCCAACGCCCCATTCTATCTTGTAAAAAAAGAATAGCATTCCTATCTGTCCTGCATATCTGTAAAAAAACGCCACTGTCTACCTGTAGTGGCGGCCTTTGCCGCCACAAAAGTGTGAACTCCGTTCAAGTTTTCCCTCCTGAGTCCGAATACTCTTGGTAACAAGGCCCGCCGGTAGCGTATCGGTTTTGAACAAAAGATTCGCATGTTTTGGCCATTAACCTGAGGAATGATCACCCATGACGCAGCCAAAAAACAGCAGAGGATTCACGCTGATTGAATTAATGGTAACGCTGGCTGTTGCAATTATTGTCATCTCAGTAGCCGTGCCATCATTCCGCAGCACAACCCACAGTACAAGAATGACTGCGCAGGTTAACTCCTTCTCCTCATTTCTGATGCTGGCACGTGCCGAGGCGGTTAAAAGGCAGCGCAATATTACCGTTGCCAGTGTAACCGGGGATGCCAGCAACGAATGGGGCAGCGGTGTGCAGATGAGAGATGACACGGACGTTATTGCAACACTGGATGCATTCAATGGCAACATCACAATGGATAATGATGCCGGCACCACGACCATTACCTTTATTCCACGTGGCTATGCCAGCCCCGCAGTGGCTGGAAACTTTAACGTATGTGAAACCAGTTCCAATGAGGATGGCCGCCAGTTTATGGTCACGGCTACAGGCAAGGTAGTCCTCATTAGTCGCAACCTCTCTTGTCCGTAACAGAAAGGGATCACAGCAATGAAACACAATCTTAAATCTCAATCAGGCTTTACCCTCGTAGAAGTACTGGTGGCCACAGTTGTTTTATCACTTGGGCTGTTGGGGTTAGCAGGTATGCAGACAGCATCCATGCGCTATAACCAGGATGCCTATCTGAGGAGTCAGGCGGTTGCTGTAGCCAATGACATCATTGACAGGATGCGGACAAATCAAAATGGTGTGATAGCCGGTAATTATGATGCGGTTGATTCAAGAAACGATATTCCAGGGGATCAGGGATGTGCAGATGCCCCCTGCACGGCTGAGCAAATCGCCAGCCAGGATATTCGTGAATGGAGTGATCACTTCCGGGATGTGTATGCATTGGGTGCAGCCTACACGCCCACCTTGCCAGCTGGTGCATTTGGAACGGTCACCAATAATACGGGCACCTATACAGTGGTTGTCACCTGGAATGAAATGGGAGCCATGAATAGCGCTGCAAGTGATTCAACGACCCAGACATTCACTATTACGATGGTGCTTTGAGATGAAACGTACATTCGGTCAACGAGGGTTTACGCTTATAGAGCTGATGATCAGCATGGTGCTCAGCATGCTTGCGGCACTGGCGGTGATTGGCCTTTTTTCCAGCCAAAATCAGACTTTTCGCTCTACCGGTGCGATGAGTGATCTGCAGGAGACAGGCCGTATTGCACTGGATATCCTGTCACAAGATATTCGCATGGCGGGTTATCAGGGCTGCACCCGGCATCAACCAGACCCAAACAACCCAAATGCTGCCAGTCAAATCTCATTAGTAACTGCGCTAAGCACAACGGAATACCCTTTTCGCGATATGGCGATAAGGGGGTATGACACCTCAGCACCTGGCTGGGCAGATAATGCCGATGCCGATATTCAGCGCATTGTTGACCTTGTGACTCCTGGAACGGATGTGATTGCAGTGCAGTTTGCAGATACTCAGGAGTCAGCTCCAACTGGAAATATAGCCAGTAATTCTGGAGCCGTAACCCTGGTCGATGGTGATGTTTCATCGCGAATTCTTAACGGTGAGCAGTTTATTATTACCGACTGCACGAAAGCAAATATAGTCAGAAGAACCAATGACCCGACTACAGGTGGAGGGGCTTTAACATTTGATGGCACCCTTACAGGCAGTTTTACGGCGGATGCCAGAGTCCTTAAATTTAATAACAACATCTATTTTGTAGGTGATACGGCGCGCACACTGCCGGATGGCACACCTGTTCGCGCACTCTTTCTCACCACTGGTGCAGTGGATGGTTCAGGTGCCCCTATAGTCACAGAGCTTATGGCGGGTGTTGAAAATATACAACTCATGTATGGCAGAGATATCTCTGGCAGCATGCAGTTTAACTCTGCAGCAAACATTTCTGCTGCAGATTTTTCAGACATTGTCTCTGTAAAAGTGGGGGTGCTTGCTTCATCAACAGAGCTTGTAAGGATGAACGATGATGCAACAAGTTATACCCTTGCCGGCATCACGATAGCTTCAACAGGGGAGGCTGCGCACGGTAATGACAAGCGCATGCGTCGCAGATTTAACACGGCAGTCAACATTAGAAACCGCCGTTCGAGGTTATAGTAATGAATAGTAAATTAGCAAAGCAAGAGGGTGCAATTTTAATTACCACGCTCATCATTCTACTGCTGCTTACAGTGCTTGCGACCAGCTCGTTTCAATCATCGACAATGCAGGAGAGGATGGCCGCAGCATCTGCCCAGCACTCCATTGCCTTTCAAACGGCTGAAAGTGCAGTGGAAGATATATTGAACAATGGTGCTAACTTTGCCAACGCCACACTTACCTCAAACACACTGGATATAACACCAGAGTTCACTCCTACCGCATCAGCCACGGCATCAGGCACTATCCGGCAGAGAGGGCTCACAAATATTCAAAGTGGGTATTCAATTGTACAGAATGGCGGGTTTGTTGCTTATGTATTTGAAGTGACAGGTAGAGGCAGAATGCAGCGTGGCTCCACCATTGTATCAGAGTCAAATGTAGCCCAGGGAATCCAATGGGTTGCCCCAAGATGAACCATATATCAGGAAGGTGTAGTATGTCTAACAACACACTTAAAACACGCGCTTTACTTGGCGGATTGCTCTATTCATTAGTTGTTGGGTCACCGCTTTATGCGGATGACACAGAGGTGTTCTTTGGTTCTCCTCCCTCTGCATCAACGGTGCATCCCAATGTGCTGTTTATTCTCGACAGTTCAGGGTCAATGAGTGCCGACGTCCCTGGAACCTCATTGAACCGTATGGAGAATATGAAGCTGGCGCTGCATGGTCTGCTCAACAGTGTTACCAATGTCAATATAGGTCTGATGCGGTTTAATAACCCCGGTGGCCCAATCCTTTTTCCTGTGAGCTATGTTGATGAGGATATGTCGGCTGCTGCACCTGAAACGCCAGCTGGCTCAGTCACTGCTACCATCACCGAAAGCAGTAATGATGCAGAGGAGGTGGGTGCCCTGATGGCAATGAGTCTGGCAAGCAGGCATTTAGAGATGGCCTATGGTGCATCCAGTGGAGGGCAAACCACGGTTACAAGAAAAATTGATAATAGATATGGTGATTTGGAAGAGAAGCTTTCTGGTGGTGTATCAACATGGGGCACCCATTGGAACATGGAAAATGATCAGATCAATGGCCTGCGTTTTAAAGAGATGACCATTCCCCCTTTTGCTACGATCAATAGTGCAAAGATAAAATTTACTGCTGTAAGAACGGATTCAAAAGATGTCAAGCTTCGTTTTTTTGGCGATAACCAGGGAAACTCTCCTCAACTCAATGGAGGCGATCCGCCCTCTAATCGTGTAAAAACCACGGCGGCTGTAACCTGGGAACCCGCTGCATGGATACAAAATGATGAATACTACTCACCTGATCTATCTCCGATTGTACAAGAGGTTATCAATCGGAGTGATTGGGATTCAGGCAACCCTATTACATTTATCGAGACCTATGTCTCAGGTAGCGGTTCAGACCCAAAAAGAAGAGCGCACCGCTATAGAAGCAGTGCAAGCAAGGCAGCAGAGCTGGAGGTTACCTATACAGTAGCGCCTCCAGAGGCGCAAAAAGTTGGGTTGCGCTTTGAAAATGTGGCTATTCCGCAGGGAGCCACCATTTTGAGTGCTGCCATAGAGTTTACCGCTGCACAATCTGCTTCTGATGCTGTTACCTTGACTGTAAAAGGGATGGATGATGATGATGCTGTAATCTTTGGCTCTGGAGCCGGAGATATCAGCATGCGTGCAAAAACAGCTAACAGCGTTGATTGGGTGCCTGGTGCCTGGGTTGGTGATGAGACCTATCAGACAGCGGATCTCTCTGTTGTTGTACAGGAGATCACTGACCGGGCTGGTTGGTGCGGAAACAATGCTATGGCATTTGAGATTACAAGCCCGGATGTCAACAACAGATCCGCATACAGTTATGATGGTGACCCGAGCAAAGCGCCTGTATTAAAGGTTACCTATGACCCGGACTCTGTTCCTGCCAGCGGTGGCTGTATCAATGAGTGGCTCTACTACCGTGTAGATGATTCAAACGATGATGCGGAAGAATACAGCAACGGTTATATGTCGCTCACCAGCACAACTTTCAATGTCACATCAAGTCAGACTAATGGTGTTCGCTTTAAAGACCTTAGTATAAATCAGGGTGCGCTGATTCTGGATGCCAGGCTGCAGTTAACAGCAAAAAGCAGTAACACGGGTGATATGACAATTACCTTAAAAGGTGAGTATAGTGGCAATTCACATGCTTTTTCATCCTCCGCTAACAACATCAGCAGTCGCCCCACAGCAGGTCAGGTTGACTGGTCGCCAACAAACTGGTCTACAAATAGTACCTATGAATCACCCAACATCAAGAGTTTGATCCAGGGGATTGTTAATCATGCCTCCTGGTTACCGGGCAATGATCTTGCATTGATCGTTGAGGCATCAGGTTCAAATGATCGTCGTGCCTACACCTATAACTCATCTGCAGGCGGTGCTGCACTTCTGAAGGTGAAGGTTCAGTTTGGCGGTGTATTTGATGGCGTAACCTACACGGTTCGTGACAAATTGCGTGATCTTGTTGACACCTTTACTCCCGGTGGATATACCCCTATTGTTGATACACTCTATGAGGCCGCTCAATACTACCGTGGTTCTGATGTTCTCTATGGCAAAACCCGTGGTAACCAGAAAAAACGAGGGCGCCTAAGCCACCCTTCATCCTATACAGGCGGTGTAGTTGATCGTGACGTAGAGTGTACCGATGCTAACCTGAACTCCACTGCCTGTTATGATGAAAACATAACAGGTTCCCCTGTCTATAAAACACCTATTGTTGACCAGTGCCAATCCAGTCATATTGTTCTATTGACAGATGGGCAAGCTAACAGCAACCACTCTGAAAGCCTGATCACGGCATTGACAGGAGGCAGCTGTATAAGTTCGGATGGTGGAGAAAAATGTGGTCGTGAGCTTGTTGAGTGGATGGCAACCACGGATCAATCAGCAGATGACGGGCCACTGGCGCTCTCTGGAAAGCAGAGCGTTAGAACCTACACTATTGGCTTTAACCTTGATGAAGGAGGTCAGGCTTCAGCAGTTAATTTTCTTAAAGACCTTGCTGAAGTTGGTGATGGTGAATACCATTCGGCCTCCACGGCAGCGGAGTTGACAACCGTATTCCAGAACATCATCCGTGAGATTCTATCTGTTGATACCACCTTTGTCTCACCTGGTGCAACGGTCAATCAGTTTAATCGGCTGGCACATAGAAATGAGGTCTACTTTTCACTCTTTAAACCTTCTGATTCCACGCGCTGGCAAGGGAACATGAAGCGCTATGGGCTGTATGGAAGTGAGACAGAGGCAACTCGGATTGTTGATGTAAATGGTTCTGATGCTGTTGATAGCGCAACCGGACAATTCAAAACAACAGCTCAAAGCTGGTGGTCAGCAGAAGCTGATGGTAACTCGATTGTGGAGGGTGGAGCAGCTTCTGCATTACCAACCGCAGCAAGCCGCAACCTCATTACCAATGCTGCAGACCTCAGTATATTGACCCTGCATGAAACCACAGCTGATATTACAAAAGCCATGCTGAGTATTGATGGCGAGTCTGATGCATATAGAGAGGCACTTATAAAATGGGCGCGTGGCATTGATGTAAAGGATGAGGATAATGATGGAGACAGCACAGAAGATCGCATGCAAATGGGGGATCCACTGCACTCACGCCCCATCATTATCACCTATGGTGGCACAGATGCAGCCCCGGATTCAACCGTATTTGTAAGCACCAATGATGGATTTTTACATGCCATCAATACCACAACAGGTGTTGAAGAGTTTGCATTTATACCGCAAGAGTTGCTGGCCAATCTTAATGGCCTGTACATAAACTCAGCTGCAGTAAAACACACCTATGGTCTGGATGGACAGATTACAGCCTGGGTCAATGATGCCAATAATGACCTGGCTATATCAAAAACCGATGGTGACAGCGTCTATATCTATTTTGGAATGCGTCGTGGTGGCAGATTCTACTATGCACTGGATGTAACAGACCGTGATGCTCCAACAATGAAATGGAAAATTCAGGGTGGTGTGGCGCCCTTTGAAGAGCTTGCACAGACATGGTCGGCTCCTCTTCATGCCAAGATTGATGTTGGTGGTACGGTAACTGATGTCCTTATCTTTGCTGGTGGATATGATACAGGCAATGATACAAATACAGTCCGTACCCCAGATGTTGAAGGCCGGGCTATATACATTGTCAATGCAGAGACAGGCGCCTTGATCTGGTCTGGTGGATCAGGTGTCAGCTTCACCAAAAGCTTTACGGATATGATCTACAGCATTCCATCTGATATTAGCATTATTGATATTGACCTTGATGGTAAAGCAGACCAGCTCTATGTCGGTGATATGGGGGCGCAGCTATGGAGGTTTGATATCCATCACGGCCAGTCTGGGGCATCACTCGTTAGTGGTGCTGTAATTGCTGATCTTGGTGGCTCCACAGCGCAGGAGAACAGAAAGTTTTACTATGCACCTGATGTCGCACTGCACAGTAAAAGCGGCTATCAATCACTTTCGCTCTCTATTGGTTCAGGCTGGCGTGCCCACCCTCTGGATACGGTAGTTGAAGACAGGTTTTATAATATCCGCCTGACAGACATATATGGCCCACCTCTTGATGATGATGGCAACCCTGATTACCCATTGGCCTATACAGAAACCAGCCTTTATGATGCGACATCCAACCTTATTGGTGAGGGTGATGCAACAGAAAAAGATGCTGCCAACGCCAGCTTAGAAGCGACGAATGGCTGGTATATAAGGCTGGAAGACAGCGGAGAGAAGGTCTTGAGTAATCCTATAACATTTCAGGGTTCCATATTCTTTACAACCTACGCACCGCTGGCTCCTTCCTCGGCCTGTAGTGCGGCACTGGGTGGTGGCTATCTCTATATAGTAAATGCGTGGGATGCCACTCCGGTTATGAACCTTGATGGTCTTGGTGACCTGGATAACCTGACAAAAGATGATCGCAGAAGACAGCTTGGACGCATGGGTATTCCGCCTTCACCGCAGATCATGATGCCGGATGAAGGAGGCCCGGTCATTCTTGTTGGACCTGAGACATACGATCCTCCAGAGCAAGAGGTCAGCAGCAGAATATATTGGAGAGAGATCATGGATTGATCACCCCTCCAATATCCATACGGGTGGTCTGCAGGCAGGCCGCCCGTATAACTGTTTATTTATACATGAGTCACGGTATGCATGCCGGGGCATGAGGAGACAAAATGAAAGCAAGGCAACGTGGATTTTCACTGATTGAACTGATGGTTGTTCTGGCTATTCTGGGAATAGTGGCCAGCATGGCCTATGCCTCCTATCAAGGCAGTGTGCAGCAATCCCGGCGCTCACTGGGCACACAGGCGCTGCTTGAAACCGGGCAGCGGCTTGAGCGTTGTGCCACTGTAAACCTATCCTATGAGGCTGCAAACTGCGCTGTAACTTTGCCATTTGATGCGCCAGTAAGTGGTACAAATCGTTACTACACCATCTCCATCTCTAACCGTAGTGCGACCACGTACACACTAACAGCCACTGCAATCAATGCCCAAGCAGAGGATACGGCTTGCGCATCAATGAGCCTTACCCATTTGGGGGCAAAAACCCCTGCAAACTGTTGGTGACCCCGTTTGTCGTGATTATTTAGTCAGTATCAGCTTGTTTTGGCGGGTAATGCGCAGCCGGTACTCTTGGCCTGCATGTTCAATCACCACCTCTTTGTGATGCTTGAAGAGATCCTGACTATGCAGCCGTCTGACCTGCTGCTCTTTCTCAGAACAGGCGTGTACCCTGGATTGATGCTTTGGTTGCTTCATATCATGCTAAGAGGGGGTAGTCCGCAGGTAGGAAAATTCCCAGTTCAGATCAATAGGGTTTCCACCATTGCCCTGTGCAGGCTGTCTTGGTGACACTGACGCTACGGCGAATGATAATGCGAATCAATCGCATTTGCAACAATGTTTTAGGTAATGCAGAGAGAAATCTCCATGTTTAGGAGAAAAACGAATATATTGGCGTGTATCAACAGTGATTGATAACACCTCCTTAATATTCATAGCGGATGGAGATCCCAACCTGGGCCCGATAATACTTGTAGATTTCAATATTACTACGACCCTCAGTGTAGCCCAGGTTTGAGCGTATGGCCCATTGCCTGCTGGGTCTGTAGGTTATGCCAAGTGAATAATTACGATACTCATCCTTGCGTTTTATAAGGAAAAATGAGCTGTTTTCCCGGTATCGGCTCTTTTGTAACTGAACAGTAAAGTTGAGGCTTAGCTGTGGGCTGATGGTGAGCTGGCTTCCGATGCTGAGGCCGTAAATATCTCTATCAATTGTGGACTTGGCAAGCGCAAGATTATCCCTTGCGCGCTCTGCACCGCCATACAGAGATCCAAAAACCACGGGTTGCAACGCCCCTGCAAAGAT
>Ga0256839_1003531_pt1 | contig 16065 bp, 15 predicted proteins | sample 354166metaG_FD_185968 | JGI IMG/M metagenome (GOLD analysis project Ga0256839, IMG submission 185968) | Hydrothermal vent microbial communities from Mid Atlantic Ridge, Atlantic Ocean - 354-166 | ecosystem: Environmental > Aquatic > Marine > Hydrothermal vents | place: Atlantic Ocean: Mid... | reverse complement strand
ATCACCCGCGGCGTGGAGGGCACCGCCATGCGCCCCTTCGACGAGCTCTCGGACGAACAACGCTGGGCACTGGCCTTCCTGGAAGGCCGCTGGGCCTTCAGCGCCGAAGAAGTCCAACGCGGGCGCACCCTGTGGCAGGCCGGCAACCACCTCCTGGACCTGGAACAACTGGTGAACCTCACCCCCGACGAAGCCCGGGCGCGCTGGGGAGACGACGGCCTGGCGCTGATGGCCTACCTGCGCCACCACCCCGAGGTCTTCGCCGACGACACCGCCACCACCCTGGAACACGCCCGTCGGTTGTTGGCCGAGAGCCTGCAACACTACCGGGCGGGCGACCGAGACGCCGCCTACCGCGCCGCCGTCTCCGCCTATCTGGAAGGCTTCGAACTGGTGGAACCCGGACTGCGCGCCACCCAACCGCAACGGGTGATCCGCATCGAGAGCCTGATGCTCCTCTACCGCCAGAAAATAAAAGACGGCGCCCCCCTGAGCGAGCTGGAGGCCATGGTGAGCGAAATCGACACCCTGCTCGGCGCGGCCCAAACCCAAGGTGAGCAATTCCGTCTCAGCCCCGCCACCGGTTTCGCCAGCTCGCTGGTGATCATCCTGCGGGAAGGACTGGAGGCCATCCTGGTGCTGGTGGCCATCGGCAGTGTGCTGGTGAAGAGCGGCCGGCGCGACGCCCTCCGCTACCTCCATGCCGGCTGGATCGCCGCCCTCGTCGCCGGCGGCCTCACCTGGCTCCTCGCCGGCACCCTCATCGACCTCAGCGGCATCGGGCGCGAACTCACCGAAGGTCTCACCGCGCTGCTGGCCGCTGCGGTATTGCTCTACGTCGGCTTCTGGCTGCACGGCAAGACCCACGCCCGCCGCTGGAAGGAATACATCCGCGAACGCATCCACGGCGCCCTGCAAGGCCGCACCCTGTGGCTGTTGAGCGGGCTGGCCTTCCTGGCGGTCTACCGCGAAGTCTTCGAGACCGTGCTGTTCTACCAGGCCCTGCTGCTACAGGCCGGTGCCCCGGCACAACGGATGATCTGGCTGGGGCTGGTGGCGGGTGCCGTGCTACTGCTGCTCGTCGCCTACCTGTGGCTGCGCCTGGGCCGGCGCCTGCCCATACGCCGATTCTTCATCATCAACGCCTGGATCCTCCTGGCGCTGGCGGTGAGTTTCGTCGGCCACGGGCTGGCGGCGATGCAAGAAGCCGGCTGGCTCAGCGTCCACCCCCTGCCCCTGCCGCACTGGGACTTCATCGGCCTCTACCCCACCATGGAGACCACCCTCGCCCAGCTCACCCTGGTGGCCCTCATCATCTGGCTCTACCGCCGCCAGAACCGCGAGGCGGAGTGACAACCCCATGGCGCGCGAGCCAGCGGCCATCCTGCGCCACGTCTTCGGCTTCGAGGACTTCCGCCCCCATCAACGCCAAGTGGTGGATCATCTCACTGAGGGGGGTGACGCCCTGGTGATCATGCCCACCGGCGGAGGCAAATCCCTCTGCTATCAGATCCCCGCCCTGGCCCGTCCCGGCACCGGGGTGGTGGTCTCCCCGCTGATCGCGTTGATGCAAGATCAAGTGGCCGCGCTGGAACGCCACGGCGTTCGTGCCGAGGCGTGGAACTCCACCCTGGACGAAGAAGACGTCCGCGCACTGGAGCGCCGTCTGCAAGCCGGCGAAGTGGAACTGCTCTACCTCGCCCCCGAACGTCTGCTCACCCCCCGTACCCTGAAGCTGTTGCAGCACACCCCCCTGTCCCTGATCGCCATCGACGAAGCCCACTGCGTCTCCCAGTGGGGACACGACTTCCGCCCTGAATACCTCGGTCTGGGCATCCTGGCGGAACACTTCCCCCGCGTGCCCCGCGTCGCCCTCACCGCCACCGCCGACCCCCTCACCCGTGACGAGATCCGCCGACGACTGCAACTGGAAGACGCGCCCCTGTTCCTCGCCGGTTTCGACCGCCCCAACATCCACTACCGCATCGAGGCCAAACAACGTCCCCGCGAACAACTGCGGCGATTCCTCCAGGACCACCCCGGCGAATCCGGCATCGTCTACTGCCTGTCACGGCGCAAAGTGGAAGACACCGCTGCCTGGCTGCAGAGCCAAGGCATCGCCGCCCTGCCCTATCACGCCGGCCTACCCGCCGAACGGCGCCGGGACCACCAAGAACGTTTCCTACGCGAGGAAGGCCGGGTGATGGTGGCCACCGTCGCCTTCGGCATGGGGATCGACAAACCCGACGTCCGCTTCGTGGCCCACCTGGATCTGCCCAAAAGCATCGAGGCCTACTACCAGGAGACCGGCCGCGCCGGACGAGACGGCCTGCCCGCTGAGGCCTGGATGCTCTACGGCCTGCAAGACGTGATCACCCTGCGACAGATGATCGAATCCTCAGAGGCCGAAGAACAGCGCAAGCGGGTGGAACGCCACAAACTCGAGGCGCTGCTGGCGCTGTGCGAACTCACCACCTGCCGTCGCCAGGCCTTGCTGCATTACTTCGGGGAACAGCAAAGCGCCCCTTGCGGCAACTGTGACAACTGCCTCACACCCCCCGAGACCTGGGACGCCACCGAAGCGGCGCGCATGGCCCTGTCCACCATCTACCGCAGCGGCCAGCGCTTCGGCGTCAACCACCTCATCGACATACTCCGGGGCGTAGACAACGAACGAATCCGCCAACGGGGCCATCAACACCTGAGCACCTACGGCCTGGGAAAAGCCATCGACCCCGGCACCTGGCGGGCAGTCTTCCGCCAACTCATCAGCCGCGGCCTGGTGCACGTGGAACTCGACGGCCACGGCGGCCTGCGCCTCGACCCTCGCTGCCGACCGCTGCTGCGCGGCGAACAACACCTCCAACTGCGGCGGGAACGCCCCTCTGCCCGCCGACAGCGGCGCGAGCTCCCCCACGACCGTTACCTGGACCCAGGCCAGCAGCGGCTATGGGAAGCGCTGCGTGCCAAACGGCGGCAACTGGCCGACGCCGAAGGCATTCCCGCCTACATGATCTTCAACGACGCCACCCTGGCCGAGCTGGTGGAACGTGAACCCCGCGACGAGACCCAACTGGCCGCCATCGACGGCATCGGCCGCCACAAACTGGAACACTACGGCGCGGCCATCCTCGAGGTCATCAACGAGATCCTGTGGGAGAACGGTGCCCTTTCCTGAAGGCCTCACCGGCCTTCGGATGGCTGGCGGAACAACCGCTTGATCTGAATGGTGTGGGCGAAGATCTTCACCCTTCCCCCCTCCTCCACCGGCTCCACGAAGGTGACGATCTCCCGTCCCTCGCCGCGCTCATAGACGGTCTTGTACTGCAAAATGAAGAACACCCCGCTGAAACGGGTATCCTTGCTCTTGTTCATCAGGCTGAACGACTTCAACGCCCCCAGCTGGCGCCGCTTGTCCTCCAGATTCTCCCACCAGGCCTCCTCGGGCATGGCCGAGAACATCTTGGGCGAATAGAACCGCGCCATCGTCTCCCTGTCCCAGCGCTGATAGGCACTCATGTAGGCATTGCCCTGCTCCACCACCGCCTCCAACGGCACACTGGGACTGACACAACCCGCCAACCCCAGCAGCGCCAGCCACACCATCACCAACCGTCTCATCGTTCACCTCCTCCAAGGGCCGTCTCGTTCAACCCCGTTTGAGACGCACCAACAGGGTGTCCACCCCATTTTCCTGCAACAAGGCCCGCGCCTCGTTGAGTTCGTCCAACTGTGCGAACGGCCCGATGCGCACCCGATACCAGGTCTCCCCATTATCCAGCGTCACCGCCTGGACGGTGGAATAGATCCCCAGCAAGGCCAGCTCGGCCTTGCGACGCTCGGCATCGGCCTGACGCCGGAAAGACCCCGCCTGCAACACATAGACCCCCGGACGGGTCACCTTGGCCACCGCCGGCGCCGCCGCCTGATCCGCCGGCGGCGAACCCTCGCCCTGCGCCGGCGCGGGCTCCGGTTCCGGCACTACCACCTCCATCTCCGGCAACAAGGTATAGAACTGAAAACGCCCCTCAGCCTGCTCCACCGGCTCCCGCGGGATCTCCACCCGCTCCCCCGGTGTCTGCGGCACGCGGAGATTGAGATACACCAAGCCCGCCACCAGCAAACCCAGGGCCAGTCCGGCGGCGAAACCGCTCCAGCAGGGCGAGGCGACACGCGCCGGCGGCTTGACCGCAGTGGCACCTTTCTTCTTGCCGCCCTTGTTGCGCGGCGCCGGCTTGAAATCACTCACCATCTACATCGACTCAGGCGCCGAAACGCCCAGCAAACCGAGACCGTTGGCGATCACCTGACGCACCGCCTCGATGAGACACAGACGGGCATCGCGCAGCTCGGCCTCCTCCACCAGGAAGGGGTGGGCGTTGTAATAGGTGTGGAAATCGTTGGCCAGCTCGCGCAGATAATGGGCGATCTGATGGGGTTCCCGGGCCAGCGCGGCGGCCTCCACCAGCTCGGGATAGCGCGACAGACGCTCGAACAGGGCCTGTTCGTGGCCTTCCACCAGGCGATGCAGGTTGGCCTCACCGCGGACACGGTCCCACACCAAACCTTTCTCCCGCGCCTGACGGAACACACTGCACACCCGGGCATGGGCGTACTGGATGTAATAGACCGGGTTGTCGGCGGATTGCGACTTGGCCAGATCGAGATCGAAGTCCAGATGCTGCTCACAGCGGCGCATCACGTAGAAAAAACGCGCCGCATCGGTTCCCACCTCCTCGCGCAACTGGCGCAGGGTGACGAATTCCCCCGAACGGGTGGACATCTGTACCTTCTCGCCACCGCGATAGAGCACCGCGAACTGCACCAGCAACACCTCGAAGCGATCGACATCGCAGCCCAGGGCCTGCAGCGCGGCGCGCACCCGCGGCACATAACCGTGATGATCCGCCCCCCAGATGTCGATCACATGCTCGAAGCCCCGCTCGAATTTCTCCAGGTGATAGGCCACATCGGAGGCAAAATAGGTGGGCTCGCCGTTGTCACGGATCAAGACCCGGTCCTTCTCATCACCGAAGGCACTGGAACGGAACCACAGGGCACCGCCTTTCTCATAGGTGTGACCACCCTCGCGCAGGCGCTCCACCGCCCGCTCCACCGCCCCCGAGGCCACCAGTGAACGCTCGGAGAACCACGCTTCATAGACCACCCCGAAGGCCTCCAGGTCCTCGCGGATGTCCTCGAGGATGGCCGAGAGCCCCAGATCGAACACCTCGCGCCACTCGGCCTCGCCCAACAGGGCCTTGGCCCGGGCGATGAGGGCATCGATATGGACCTCCTTGTCCCCTTGCGGGGCATCGGGCGGCAGATCGGCGAACACCTCCCCTGCGGGCCGGCACAGCCGCTCACCCACCGCCTCGCGCAGGCGGGCGGCGATCCCGCGCACATAGTCCCCACGATAGCCGTTGCTGGGAAAAGGCACCGTCTCACCGCAGGCCTCCAGATAGCGCAGCCACACGCTCACCGCCAGGATGTTCATCTGCCGCCCGGCATCGTTGACGTAATACTCGCGGTGCACCTGATAACCCACCGCGGCCAGCAGATCGGCCACCGCCGCCCCATAGGCGGCACCGCGGCCATGGCCCACGTGCAGCGGCCCGGTAGGATTGGCGGAGACGAACTCCACCTGCACCCGTCGCCCGGCACCGATGTCCGAACGGCCATAGGCCTCTCCGGCCTCCAGGATGTGACTCACCACCCGCGGCCAGGCCTCGGGCACCAGGGTGAAATTGATGAACCCGGGACCGGCGATCTCCACCCGCTCGATCTCGGGGGACGACGGCAGGGCCGCCACCAAGGCCTGGGCGATCTCCCGGGGATTGCGCCGCGCCGGCCGCGCCAGCGCCATGGCCAGATTGGTGGCGAAATCACCATGGCGGCGGTCACGGGTCCGTTCCACATGCACCGCCACCTCGGTATCGGCAGGGATCAAGCCCTGGTCACGCAAACGATCCAGGGCGGCGCTCAACAGGGTCTGGATGTGATCTTTCAAGCTCGTTCTCCCGAGGGAGGAAGGAAAAGGGCCGAATTCTAAAACAAAATACCGCTCAACGGCGCAGGTCGATGCGTTTCTCCCGCCCCGAGAGCAACTGACGGATATTGCTGCGGTGACGCCACAACACCAGCACCGTCACCGCAGCCACGGTATACCACCACACCGGCGGCAGCTTCAGCCACCAGGCATACAACGGGGCCAAAAGGGCGGCTGTGAGCGCGGAGAGCGAGGAAATGCGGCTGACGGCGAACATCGCAATCCAGGTCCCCAACACCGCCAGGCCCAGCATCGGGGCACCGGCGATCATCACCCCAAAGGCGGTGGCCACCCCCTTGCCGCCCTTGAAGCCGAAGAACAGCGGATAGAGATGCCCCAAGAAGGCGGCCAGCGCCATCCCCGCCAACAACGGTTCGGGCAATCCGGCCAGCCGCCCCAGCAACACCGGGATCACTCCCTTGAGGACATCCCCCAGCAAGGTCAGGGCCGCGGCCTTTTTGCCGCCCACGCGCAACACATTGGTGGCCCCGGGATTGCCCGACCCCACCGTCCGGGGATCGGGCAGGCCCATGGCCTTTGCCACCAACACCGCACTGGATAGCGACCCGGCCAGATAGGCCCCCAACAACCACAAGACACTCATCCCGTCACCTTCGGTTCTCGCCGCCCCTGCGGCTGTGCCATTATAACCGCCCCCGACAACGGCCGATTTTCCCCATGGACATCATCTATCTACGTGATCTGCGCATCGACACCGTCATCGGCATCTTCCCCTGGGAGCGTGCCATCCGCCAGACGGTGAGCCTGGACCTGGAAATGGGCTGGGACATCCGCCGGGCCGCCGAGTCCGACCACATCGACCACGCCCTGGACTACAAGGCAGTGGCCAAGCGCATCATCGCCTTCGTGGAGGCCAGCGAATTCCAATTGGTGGAGACGCTGGCCGAACGCATCGCCCACTTGGTGCTGGAGGAATTCGCCGTCCCCTGGCTGCGGCTACGGGTGAGCAAGCCCGGCGCCATCCGGGGTGCCCAGGACGTGGGCGTGATCATCGAACGTGGCGAGCGTCCCTGATGCCCCGGGTGTTCCTCAGTCTGGGCTCCAATATCGAGCCCGAGCGTCACATCCAGGCCGCCCTCAGCGCCCTGGAAGCGGCATTCGGCCCGCTGGAGGTCTCCCCCATCTACCGTACCCAGGCCGTAGGGTTCCAAGGAGATCCCTTCCTCAACCTGGCGGTGGCCTTTCCCAGCGCGCTTCCCCCCCAGGCCATTCACGAGCGGCTGGACGCCATCGAACAGGCCCTGGGACGGCGACGGGACGGCCCCCGTTTTTCCTCGCGCACCATCGACATCGACCTGCTGCTCCACGGTGACATCGTGCTCGAGGACGGGCGGCTGATCCTCCCCCGTCCGGAGATCCTCACCCAGGCCTTCGTGCTGGTCCCCCTGTGTGACCTGGCCCCCGAGCTGATCCACCCCACCGAGGGCGCCCCCCTGGCGCGGCTCCTGGCACGGCTGGACTACGACCCCACGGCCCTGGAGCGGGTAACGCTCACTGACCGAGACTGCGCCCCCCGTCCACGGTGAGCACGTGGCCGGTGGTGTAATCCGCCTCCTCGATCAGATAACGCACCGCCCGGGCCACGTCCTCGGGACGTCCCTGGCGTTTCAAGGCGATGCGATCGAGGATCTGCCGCCGCGCCGCCTCCGCCAACGGCCGCTCCGGCCACAGGATCGCCCCCGGCGCCACTGCATTTACCCGCACCCGCGGCGCCAGTTCACGGGCCAACGACTTGGTGAGCATCACCAACCCGGCCTTGGCGATGGAATAGATGGGATGCCCCTTCAACGGCCGCTCGGCGTGGATATCGACGATGTTCACCACCGCCCCCCCACGCCGGGCCAATTCATTGGCCGCGGCCTGAACCAGGAAGAACGGTGCCTTGAGATTGCTACCCAGCAAATCCTCCCACTGAGATTCATCGGCCTCGGCCAAGGGGGTGGGATAGAAGCTGGAGGCATTGTTCACCAAGGCATCCAGCCGACCCCAGCGTTTCACGGCCGCCGTCACCAGCGCTTGGCGAGCCTCGGCCGACAACAGATCGGCCCCCAGGGCACAGGCGGAATCGGGACGCACGGCCTCCAGCTCGGCGCACAACCGCTCCGCCGCCCCCCGCGAACGGCGATAATGCACCACCACCCGCATGCCGTGGTGATGCAGCTCGCGGGCGATGACCGCCCCCACCCGGTGGGCGGCACCAGTGATCAGCACCACCGGCGGGTTATAATCCTCCCTCTCACCCATTCGACACCCCCATGATCCCCCGATCCGCCCGACTGCCCACTCCTGACCCCGCCGCCCAGGCCCACAGCGAGGCATTGGTGGCCCACATCCGCGATACCATCGCCGCCCGCGGCGGGCGGATCAGCTTCCGCGACTACATGGACCTGGCGCTCTACGCCCCCGGCCTGGGCTATTATACCGCCGGCGCCCACAAGCTCGGCGAGGGCGGCGACTTCACCACCGCCCCCGAGCTCTCGCCGCTGTTCTCCCGCTGCCTGGCCCGGCAATGCCTGGAGGTGCTGGAACGTAGCGGTGGCGAGATCCTGGAATTCGGCGCCGGCAGCGGGGTGATGGCCCGGGACCTGCTCGCTGAACTCCAGGCCCTCCAAGCCCTTCCCGAGCGCTATCTCATCCTTGAGCCCAGCCCCGATCTACGCCAGCGACAACGCACCACCCTGGCCACCTCACCCCTGGCCGAGTGGGCCGAGGCCCACGTCCACTGGCTGGACACCCTCCCCGATCAGTTCACCGGGGTGATCCTGGCCAACGAGGTGGTGGACGCCATGCCCATCCACCGCCTGTGGCTGGACGAGGACGGCCCCCGAGAGGCCTGGGTCGGCTGGGACGGGCGTTTCCGCTGGCAGGCCGAACCGCTCTCCAGCGCTGCCCTGGAGGCGCGTGCCGCCGTCATCGACGAACTCACCGAGGGCCGTCACCCCTACCTCACCGAGGTCAATCTGATGGGCGAGGCCTGGATGGAGAGCCTGGGCACCCTCCTGCACCGGGGCGCGGTGATCGTCATCGACTACGGCTTCCCGGCCCACGAGTTCTACCACCCCCAGCGCGACCAAGGCACCCTGATGTGCCATTACCGCCACCACGCCCACGACGATCCCTTCGTCTATCCCGGCCTGCAGGACATCACCGCCCACGTGGACTTCACCGCCCTGGCCAAGGCCGCCCAGCGAGGGGGACTGGAACTGCTGGGCTACACCGCCCAGGCCTTCTTCCTCATCGGTCTGGGGCTGGAAAGCCTGCTCGCCGAGACCCAAGGGCACGACTACCTGCGCCTGGCGCAACAGGTGAAGCGCCTCACCCTTCCTGGCGAAATGGGCGAACTGTTCAAGGTGCTGATGGTGGGACGGGGCGTGCACGGCCTCGCCCCCTCGGGATTCGCCTGGAACGATCGTCGAGACAGCCTCGGTCTCTAACGGAAGATGAGGTGCATCATCTTGCCGCCGGTCTTCTCCGCCAGGGTCTTGTATTCCCAATTGGTATCCGGATTCTCCGCGCCGATGGGCAGAGTGAACACCGGTGAGGGAATATTGAAATAGACGATGCGATCGGTGGAGGGCTCGTCACCGATGAGGATATAGGCCCCCGGCGCCGGGGCTGCCTTGGCCGCGTGCTTGAAGGCCTCGCCGATGGTCTCGTCGTGGCCCATGAAGGGGGCATCGGCCATCAGACGGTCGAACACCTCCCCCATGCTGCCCTGGTAAGTCTGGGCCTTGTGATCGGCGAACCAGGTCACCGCCGAGAGGCGCTTCTGTGAACGCACCACGATCACCCGTAGCACCGGGATGAGAAAGGTGGCCACCCCGTGCATGGAGCCGGTGGCATCGACCACCAGATGGATGTCCTTGCCGGGCAGATCGCGCAGCCCCTTGATGAACACCTCGAAGTCCTTGCGCCCCTTACCGTCAGCCAGACCGGCGGCGGACAGGGCACGGTCCATCTGGTCGGAGATGTCCATGCTGGCCATGGCATCCAGGCTCTCGGCCATGTGGGCGTTGCGCTGCCGCTCCTGCTGCAACTGCTCCTGGAGCGTGGCGATCTCCGCCTTCAAACGGGGGATCTGATCCTCGTTGGCCAGGCGATGGGAGATGAGGATCACCACCAACAGAAAGATGAAGGTGGCGAGCATGAGCAAGGCCACGTCCGAGAAACTCTCGTGAACGTTGTTCTGCAGCGGCTGCCTTCTCAGCGACATGGTGGCTCAGCAACGTCTCATTTGGCCATCAAACGACGGAAAAAGGCGCGGATGCGCTCCGTGGGCGTACCATAGAGATAGGCATGGGCCTCCGCCTCCTGACGCAAGACCCGCATGTACTGGCGGTGGGTCTCCACCAGTGCCTGCAGGGCATCCTTCTCTTGTGGATTCCAGGCGCGCTGACGCACATCGTGGAGCTGTCTCTCGAACTCGGCCAGGGTCTCCCGCGCCTCCAGGAAGGCCCGGCGCAGCTCATCGGTGTTCTGCCCCAAGGAACGGATCTGCGCCTCCAGGAAACTCAGATCCTTCTCCAGGGTGGGCTGCAGGTCGGTGGCGCAATAGACCAGACAGATGCGATGCATCGAGTCGGACAGACCCTCCACCGCATGCAGATTGATCTGCGCGAACACCCGCAGCAACACTCCCCCGAGAATGGCGCCCAGCAGCGTAGTATAGAAGGCGGTCCCCATACCACCCATGGCCTGGCGCAGGCCGCGCAACAGCTCCTCTTGATCCTCGCCCAGCGACTCCAGCGAACCGGTGAGGCCGGTGAGGGTGAGGGTGAGCCCCATCACCGTACCGATGAGCCCCAAGGTGATGAGAATGTTGCCCAACAACTCCACCATCCGCGAGGCACGGGCATAGGGCGAGAGCTCGATCTCGATCAACGCCCCCACATTGGGGGGCTGGTTGCTGTTGCGGGCCACCTGTTTCAAGGCCGAGAAAAACCGCTCCGAGGCGAAACGGCTGCCCTCATTCACCTCCAGCCCCGCCAGACCGTTCAATTGCGCCAAGCCCTCGAGCCGCTGCACCCGCAGATTCTCCCGCGTCACCATCATGGTGATGGTGAAACTGGCCAGCACCCCCAGGGCGAACAAAAACATGATGATCCAGGTGATGCGGCTGGTATCGTTCTCCACGAACTCCCAGACATCGGTGTCCTGATAGAACGACAGATACACCGCCAGCGCCGCGGCGGCCCAGATCACCCACAGGAACAACGGGCGGTAGCCGCGTTGTTGATTGAAGTCCTGACTCATCGCTACCCGCTCACCCGACCGGCGTCACTTACGAAACAGAAACCAGAACAAAATGCTCAAGAGGATACTCACGACAATGGAGGTGGTGAGGGGAAAATAAAAGCGGAAATTATCGCGTTCGATGACGATATCGCCGGGCAGGCGCCCCAGCCCCAGCTTGCTCAGCCAAGGCCAGAGCACTCCCAGCAGGACGAGAATGACACCGACGGTGATGAGCCAGCGGGACATCGCCTCCTCTAGATCGTCTTCACCCCCTCACGGGTACCCAACAACAACACGTCGGCGGGGCGACGGGCGAAGATGCCCACGGTCACCATGCCGGCATACTGATTCAACTCACTCTCCAGGGCCACCGGATCGGTGATCTGCAGATTGTGTACATCCAGGATGTGATTGCCGTTGTCGGTGACGAACCCCTCCCGCCACTGCGGACGCCCGCCCAGCTTGACCATTTCCCGGGCGATGTAGGACCGCGCCATGGGGATTACCTCCAGGGGCAGGGGGAAGGCACCCAGTACGTCCACCAGCTTGGTCTCATCGGCGATGCAGACGAAACGCCGCGCCACCGCAGCGACGATCTTCTCCCGGGTGAGCGCCCCGCCGCCGCCCTTGATGAGGTGGCGATGGCGGGTGGCCTCGTCCGCCCCATCCACATAGACCGAGATGTCGTCCACTTCGTTCAGGTCCAGTACAGGAATCCCGTGGGAACGCAAGCGCTCCGCCGAGGCCTCCGAACTGGCCACGGTGCCGTCGATCTTGTGTTTGATCCCGGCCAGATAATCGATGAAATGATTGGCGGTGGAACCGGTGCCCACGCCGACGATGGTGCCCACCTCCACATACTCCAGCGCGGCCTTGGCCACCATCTTCTTCAATTCGTCCTGAGTCATCTCCACTCCTAATAAATTGTTATCATTGCGCGTCAACCGGAAAGCATACCCACTCGGGAGGCGGGATGAAAGCGCCCCCGAGCCACGCCATGAGCTGCCCGCCACCATGAAAATCCATTACCTGGAACGCATCCTCAAGGCCCGGGTCTATGACGTGGCCGACGAGACTCCGTTACAGCCCGCGCCACGCCTGTCGCAGCGTACCGCCAACACCGTGCTGCTGAAACGCGAAGATCTGCAGCCGGTGTTCTCCTTCAAGCTGCGGGGGGCCTTCAACAAGATCTATCACCTCTCTGCGGAGAAACGCGCTGCCGGCGTGATCGCCGCCTCGGCGGGCAACCACGCCCAAGGCGTAGCCCTGGCGGCACGCCGGCTGGGCCTGCGGGCGGTGATCGTCATGCCCAAGACCACGCCACCCATCAAGGTGGAAGCGGTGCGCGCCCTGGGCGGCGAGGTGATCCTCCACGGCAGCACCTACGACGAGGCCCACGATCACGCCCGCGGCCTCACCAGCGCCGAAGGGCTCACCTTCATCCCCCCCTACGACGACCCCGAAGTGATCGCCGGGCAGGGCACGGTGGCGATGGAGATCCTACGCCAGCACCCCGACCCCATCCACGCCGTGTTCGTCCCCGTGGGCGGCGGCGGACTCATCGCCGGGATGGCGGCCTACATCAAGGCCCTGCGCCCGGAGATCCGGGTGATCGGTGTGGAACCCACCGATGCCCCCAGCCTCCACGCCGCCCTGGAGGCGGGGGAGCGGGTGATCCTGCCGCAGGTGGGCATCTTCGCCGACGGCGTCGCCGTGCGCCAAGTGGGCGAAGAACCCTTCCGCATCGCCCGGGAGCTGGTGGACGAGGTGATCCTGGTGGACGAAGACGCCATCTGCGCCGCTATCCAGGACATCTTCGAAGACACCCGCGCGGTGGTGGAACCCTCCGGCGCCCTGGCGGTGGCCGCCTTGAAGCAGTACGTGCAACGCGAAGGGCTGCGGGGAACCACCCTGGTGGCGATCAACAGTGGTGCCAACATGAACTTCGACCGCTTGCGCCACGTGGCCGAGCGGGCCGCGTTGGGGGAGGGTCGGGAGATCCTGCTAGGGGTGACCATCCCTGAACGGCCAGGCAGTTTCCGGCGGTTCTGCCACCTCATCGGTGCCCGCCACATCACCGAATTCAACTATCGCTACCACGACCCTCAGCGGGCTCAAGTGTTTGCCGGTGTGCAACTACGCGAAGGGGAACGCGAGAAGGCGCAACTGCTGGAACGCATCGCCTCCGAGGGCTTCGAGGTCCACGACCTCAGCGACAACGAGCTGGCCAAGATCCACGTACGTGACATGATCGGCGGTCGCGGCCCGGCGCGCCACGAACGCCTCTATCGCTTCGAATTCCCAGAACGCCCCGGCGCCCTGCTGCGTTTCCTCAACCACATGGGTCAACGCTGGAACATCAGCCTGTTCCATTACCGCAACCACGGCGCCGCCTACGGACGGGTGCTGGTGGGGATCCAAGTCCCCCCCGCGGACCGGGAGGAATTCCAGCACTTCCTCGACGGACTGGGCTACCCCTACTGGGACGAGAACGACAACCCCGCCTACACCCTGTTCCTGCGCCCCTGACAAGCGGGCGGGCGCAGCGGCTCAATCGGCCAGAGCCAACGAGGGCTGGGCGGGATGGGCGTGATCGTTCTCCACCCACTCCAGCAGCGGCGCCCACTCCTGGCGCTCGCGTTCGCTGAGCTCGGGCTCCATGTCCCACAGGCTCAGGCCCTCCTGGGCCGCGCGCAGATAGACCCCCGACTCGCTGAACGAGGCGATGAAGGGAATGTTGAGATTGGTGAAGATGCGTTGCAGGGTGTAGAAGGCCGGGCTGTAGGGCGTCACCCGGTTGGCCACCACCCCCCACTGGGCGCGGCTGAGATAGGCCCGGCGGAACTGGGCCAGGGTACGCAGGAAGGCCGCGGTGGCACGGATATCGATGGGAGAAGGGATCACCGGGATGAGCAAGCGATCCACCTTGCGCAACTCGGTGACGAAGCGGTTGGGATCGAAACCGGCCGGGGTGTCGACGATCAGCCAATCGGTATTCAACGGTGCCCGCATCTGCCAGGCCCGGGTCATGGTGGGGCCATTGCGCCGCTCGCGGATCCCATGGATCCGCGCCGCGGAGGCGGGACGTTGAGCCAGCCAATCGTTACTGGACCCCTGGGGATCCAGATCTTTCAACGCCGTCGTCCCGCGACGGGCGAAATACCCCGCCAAGGTGGTGGCCAAGGTGGTCTTCCCACTGCCCCCCTTGGCATTGACAACCATGATCGTCCGCATCGTAGCCTCGCTCATCCCACTTGACCCGGCCGCCGGCGGCGGCCACATTCGCATGTCGCAGTGGCTCTTTCCTGCAATCGACCGCTGACGGAAAGAGCTTTAATCCCGACACAAGGACGAACCAAGCAAGATTCGGGCACGGAACCCGATCGAGGAATACGGCCATGTGCGGTATCGGCGCCCTGTTTCACGCCCACCCCAACGCCCCGGAAGTGGATCCCGCCCTCCTGGAGCGCATCAACCGCGCCCAGGCCCACCGTGGCCCCGACGGCGCCGGCATCTGGCGCGACGACGGTATCGGCCTGGCCCACACCCGCCTGGCTATCGTCGACATCCGCGGCGGCGCCCAACCGATGCACGACAGCGAAGGCCGCTACGTCCTGAGCTACAACGGCGAGATCTACAACTACCAAGCCCTGCGCCGCGAACTCCTCCAGGCCGGGGAGACCCTGCACAGCCGCTCCGACAGCGAAGTGATCCTCGCCCTCTACCGCCGCCATGGCCCGGCCTGCCTGCACCGCCTGCGAGGCATGTTCGCCTTGGTGATCTACGATCGCCAGCAGCGCAGTCTGTTCGCCGCCCGTGACCGGCTGGGAATCAAACCCCTGTTCTACCACTGGGATGCCGGCCGCCGGCGGCTGCTGATCGCCTCGGAAATGAAGGGGCTGTTCGCCACCGGCCTGGTGGAGCCCGCCTGGGACCTGGAATCCCTCGCCGGCTATTTCCATCACCAGTTCAGCGTCGCCCCCCACACCCCCTTTCAAGACATCCGCGAGCTGCCCCCTGGCCACAGCCTGCAACTCTCCAGCGAGGGCGGACTGCGGCTACAACCCTACTGGGAGCTGCGTTTCCCCCGCGAGGGGGAGCGTGAAGACGAAGACGACGAGGACCGCTGGCTGGAGCACCTCGCCCGGCACTTCGAAGACGCCGTCTGCTCACACACCATCGGCGAGGTCCCCATCGCCGCCTACCTCTCCGGCGGCATCGACTCCGCCTCGGTGGTCTGGCAGTTGCGCCACTGCCTGCCGCGCCAAGAGACCCTGCGCAGCTACTCCATCGCCTTCGACGACCCCCGTCTGGACGAACGGGAACGTTTTCAGGCCATCGCCCGCCACCTCAAAGTGGACAACCGCATCCTCGAACTCCACGGCGAACCCGAGGGTGGCTACCTGCCGCTGCTGGAACAGGCCCTCTATCACCTGGAACAGCCGCAACGGCTGGCGGTGGACCTGCCCCACCTGCTGCTCTCCCGCCTCACCCGCGACGACGACCGCAAGGTGGTATTCACCGGGGACGGCTCCGACGAAATCTTCGCCGGCTACGACTGCTTCCGTCAGGACCACATGCGACAAACAGGCAACCAACACCCCCATCAGCGGGAACGACTCTATCTGGAGCACTTCACCCAGTATTTCCCCCCCGACCACATGCGGCTACTGCTACGCCTGCACCGCCCGGCGCGGCAACGGCGGGTGGAACGCCGCTACGGCTGCTACCCCGCCTGGTACGATTTCTGGCAGATCCTC
>Ga0256839_1003530_pt1 | contig 16065 bp, 15 predicted proteins | sample 354166metaG_FD_185968 | JGI IMG/M metagenome (GOLD analysis project Ga0256839, IMG submission 185968) | Hydrothermal vent microbial communities from Mid Atlantic Ridge, Atlantic Ocean - 354-166 | ecosystem: Environmental > Aquatic > Marine > Hydrothermal vents | place: Atlantic Ocean: Mid... | reverse complement strand
CGCATCAAAGCGAAAGGGCGTGAGCTTTTGTCGCGATAGGGCCAGTATGGAAGGGCGGTTAGGGCTGTTCAAAGCGGCCTGCCAACATTCGGCGGTCTCCACCAAATCACAGGGGCGAAAAACCTGCAGATTCGGGATCGCCCGCAGCGCCGCCAAATGCTCGACCGGCTGATGGGTCGGACCATCTTCTCCAAGGCCGATGGAATCATGGGTCATCACATAGATAACCCGCTGTTCCATCAAGGCAGAAAGACGAATGGACGGGCGGCAATAATCGGTAAATACCAGAAATGTACCACCATAGGGAATAATCCCGCGATGCAGGGCCATGCCATTCATGGCCGCTGCCATGGCGTGTTCGCGAATACCGTAATAGACATAGCGCCCGCCATAATTTTCTGCGGTAAACCCGCCCATATCGCCAGCCTTGGTATTATTGGAGCCGGTGAGGTCCGCCGAGCCACCCATTAATATTGGCACAGCCTGGCTTAAACCATCGAGCACATTTTGCGAGGCGACACGGGTGGCGATTTTGGGCTTGTCTTGTGCCGCTTGTTTTTTAATGGCGGTAATGGCGGTTTCTATTTCTTTTGCAAAATCGCCTTTTAGCGCTGCGGTAAACTCTTTTGCTGCGGGTGAAGCGTCCAATCGCTTTTGCCATGCTTGATGGGGGGCTTTGCCCTTGGCACCAATATTGCGCCACGCATGCAAGACATCCTCGGGAATTTCAAAAGGTGGATAGGGCCAGTTCAGGGCAGCGCGTGCATGGGCAATTTCTTCTGCCCCAAGGGGTGCCCCATGGGCCGCGGAAGAGCCGGCTTTTTTATCCGCCCCTTTGCCGATAATGGTGCGGCAGGCGATAAGGCTTGGCTTGTCCTCGCGACGGGCTTTTTCAATGGCTGCTGCAATCGCCGCCATGTCATGGCCGTCAACAGTGCTGACCGCCCAACCGGAAGCGGCAAACCGCGCTTGTTGATCGGTGGAATCGGAAAGGGAGATAGGGCCATCAATGGAAATCTGATTGTCATCCCACAGCACAATCAGTTTTTTCAATTTCAAATGCCCGGCCAGCGAGATCGCTTCTTGCGAGATTCCCTCCATCAGGCAGCCATCCCCGGCGATCACATAGGTAAAATGATCGACCAGATCATGGCCGAATTTCGCATTTAGGTGCGCCTCGGCCATGGCCATGCCGACCCCATTGGCGATGCCCTGTCCCAAAGGTCCGGTGGTGGTCTCAATCCCCGGCGCATGGCCAAATTCAGGGTGTCCGGCGGTTTTGGCCCCGAGCTGGCGGAAGTTCTTAATGTCTTCAATCGTCATTCCCGGCACGCCAAGCAGGTAATTCAAGGCATAGACCAGCATGGAGCCATGGCCTGCGGACAGGATGAACCGGTCGCGATCGGGCCAATGGGGGGCGCTGGCATCATATTTCATGAATTGGCCAAACAACACCGTGGCCACATCGGCCATGCCCATGGGCATGCCCGGATGGCCTGATTTTGCCCGCTCCACCGCATCCATGGCCAAAGCCGCAATAGCGGCTGACATTTTCGGGGCCAAATCTTCTGCCAAATCATCGAATTGGGTGGAATTTCGGGCCATCAAAATCTCGCAAAATGGATATTAGGGAAAATGGTTGAATTTCAGCCGTGTTCTGCCCGTTGCACGAAAAAGGGTCAAGGGGACAGGCGGGCCAATAGGGGGCATTGGGGAAAATGGCTGCTTTTTCATGGGGTTTTTGCCATGATGGCTGGACAGGGGTAGCTCTGGCCTCCTATCTTGGGCCATGGTGGCTGGCAAGGCCCCTCATCAATTGGCATAAAAGGAAGATGACCCATGCGCACGATCGAGACCGCCGTTCAGGATCTGGCCGTTGCCCTTGACGAATTGAGCGCCAAGATCGAATTGCAAAAGCTGAACCAGTCGGAAAATGACGAGATACGCATTGAGCGTAATCGACAGATTGATGTGGTCGAGCGCAAAACCGGTCGGGCGGCACGGGAATTGGCCTCTATTATCAATGAGTTGAAGAAAGTCTCCTCTTAACCGAAAGAACAGGGCCTTTAATATGGCGCAAGTGCAAATCTCCATCAATAATCAGACCTATACCATCACTTGTGATGATGGTCAGGAAGAGCGTCTGAAAGAATTGGCGAGCTATTTTGACAGCCATGTGCAGTCATTGGCGGCCAAGGTCGGGCGGATTGCCGATTCGCGGCTGATGCTGCTGGCGGGGCTGACCATTTGCGATGAATTGCGCGAAGCCGAAGCGCGCCTGCGCGATGTCGAGGCCGAGCGCGGGGTCACCAGCGAAGACGGGGCGGCAAGGGTGATAGAGGCCGCCGCCGATAAAATTCGCGAAGTCGCGGGGCGGATGTAGCCGGTTACACAATCGACTGCCCGGTTTTTTGCCAATCCTTGACGAAATCGGCAAGGCCTTTATCCGTAAGCGGATGATTATAGAGAGCGTCGAATATTTTCGGCGGAATGGTCACCGCATCGGCGCCGGCCATAGCCGATTGTTTGACATGGGCGGCGGAGCGGATGGAAGCGGCAAGAACTTTTGTCCTATAGCCATAATTATCATAAATATCGCGAATATCGTGAATCAATTCCATGCCATCTTGCCCGAGATCATCGAGGCGACCGATAAAGGGCGAGATGAAACTTGCTCCGGCCTTGGCGGCAAGCAGAGCCTGCGCCGCACTAAAACAAAGGGTGACATTGGTATCAATGCCGTCCTCGGTGAGGGCATAACAGGCTTTAAGACCATCTACGGTGAGCGGTAATTTTACCACCACATTGTCCGCAATCGCAGCCAGCGCCTTGCCTTCTTTAATCATGCCCGCCGCATCCATGGCGGCCACTTCGGCGGAAACAGGCCCGGAAATAAATCCGCAAATCTCCGCGATCACTTCTTTGAAGTCGCGCCCGGATTTGGCAATCAGACTCGGATTGGTGGTCACACCATCAACCAGCCCCGTGGCATGACCGGCTTTGAGCGGTTCGATTTCTGGTGTGTCGAGAAAAATAAGCATGGGAGCGTCCTTGGAGATAAGTTTAAAGGCGGCGAATTTTAGAGCACTTCTACGAAAAGTGGGTCCTTCGACAAGCTCAGAATGAGGCCGGTTTTCGGATAAGAAGTGCTCAAAAACAAAGGCTTAGAGCCCGGTTTTGATTCAGTCAAAACAAAAATAGGCTCTAGAGATTGTTTAGAGCGCAGATTGGACCCCAATTCAAGGCAACAAGGTTTTGGGCTTAAAACCGCTCCAACAGGCGCTCCAGATAGTCGATTTCTTCCTTGGAGCGGCCGGGCTCTGACAGGCGACGGCGCAACTCCTTGATCAGTTCGCGGGCGCGTTCGGGGTCGGAAAAATCCGGAATCAAAGCCTTGCTAGTATTTTCATCGCTGCTATAGGGCCGTCCCAGCGGGTCCAGCGCTTGGCCTTGAAAGCCTTGCTGATCGCCATTTTGGGCCTGATCTTGCTGGTTCTGGCCTTGTTGGTTTTGCCGCGCTTCGGCAAGGGCGCTTGCCCCCCGGCGCAGGGAATCGAGGGCTTCCGACTGGATTTCAGCCGCTGAGGCGGTGCGGCCCGCTTCGAGCGCATCCCCCGCTTCTTCCATGCGTTCAAGGGCGTCAGAAAAATCTCTTTGCGCCTGTCTTGCGGCATCCCCATCGTCGCCAGCGCCTAATGCATTTTTGAAATTCTTTAAATCCTTGCGTAATTTCTCCTGCTCTCGGCCAAGATCAGAAGGTGAGCGCCCACCCGGCTCGCCATTGCGGGCTTTGCGCGCCGAGTTCCATGTGTCATCGGTGAGCTGGCGTTGCTTGGCGATTAAATCCCCTGCCGCTTGTAATGCCGGATCGCCTTTGCCCTGGCCACTTCCCCGACCATTCCCTTGGCCACTGCCCTGACCGGAGGCTTGACCGCCGCTACCATTGGGATCAATGCGCAGATTTTTCAGCATCTGCTCCAATTCCGACAATAATTGTCGTGCCGCATTATTGGCCCCGGAGCGTGACAGATCGCGCATGTCATCAAGCAGGTCTTCCAGATCGCGACCATCCAGAGATTGGGCTTGTTCTCCTTGCGCCAGATCGGCTTGACCGGAATTGGCCAGTGCCGTGATGTAATTATTCATGGCCATGCGCAATTCTTCAATCAACCGATTGACCTCGTCTTCGCTGGCCCCGCGCTCCAAGGCTTCACGCAAGGCCTGCTGGGCGGCGGCAAGGGCGCGGCGGGCCAGTTCCAGTTCCTTATCTTCCAATTGCAGCGCCAGCGGCCATAATTGGTCGACCGTATTTTCAACCCCGTCGCCTCTTTTTTTCATTACATCCCAATAGGCCGTGCGCAGTAAAAGATAGTCGGTGGTATCGTCAAAAAATTTATCGGGCGCAAAGGTCAGGGCATCAAGGGCGCGGCCGGTATTGGGCCAGCGATGGGGGGCGATAGCCAATTCGCGGCGCTCATGGGCGATGGCTTGAGCAAGGGGGTTATAAAAGGTCCGTGTAGGGAGTTTTACGGATTTGGTGCTGGTGCTTTCTACATGACCATTGCCGTCGATAACTTCAACTCTGATTTGCGCGATCAATCCGGCCCATGGCAGGGCTTCGGTGTTTAGAATCTGGCTGCGCGTGCCCTCTTTGCCGCGTATGCGCGACAGGGGCAAACGTTCTGTTTTGCGCAAAACGCTGTCAGAGACCGGCGCCAGATCCGGATGGCGTTGCTGGTCGGGGTCAAGGCGAATGACCGCAAAGGCCTCGGCGATGCCATAATCATCGGCAATTTCGACGGTTAGCTTCAAGCCGCCATTTTCCGCGGCCGGGTCTTCGCGCCATAACACGATGGGGGGACGGTCTGCACGAACTTCAATCGGCCAGCGCAGGGTTTTATGGCCGGTTTTCAATATCAATGTGCCAAATTCAAATAGGGGTGTGCTGGTTTGCACCAGTGTTTTGTCACGGGTCAGGGGGATTTTCCGGCGGCCTTGGGCATCCAGTAAATAAAGCGCCGGCGCACCGGGGCCATGGCGCGGCGCCCCGGACAGGCGCAATTCCAGAACCGATCCCGCAGGAACCGAAATGGGTTTTGCAGATTCTATGTCTTTGGTGATGGGGGTGGTTGCATGCATCAAAACCACTGCCTGCTCACCGGTATAGTCTGGGGGATCAATCCAGATATCGGCGGTCAATGAAATATTGTTGCCAGCACCCGGATGAAAGGCCTGCCAGAAAAGATGACCGGTTTGGCCTTTGGTTATAAACAGGCCAACCACCAATAATAAAACCGCCCCATAGCGCAGGGCAAAAGGATCGCGGCGGTCTATGGTCGCATGGGCTTTGCCAAGCCGTGCTTGCCTTGCCGCCCGGCGCATATCCGCCTGATATTTTTGCCATAGGGGATTGCTCGTATCGAGAGGGTTAAAGGGCTTGTCTTCAATTGCCAGCAGCGCGCTATGGCGTATTTTGCCATCTTGTTGCAAGCGACGAAGGGCAGCGCGTCGTGTCGGGAATTCAAGGTCTTTCAAATCGCGAATAAGGAAAAAAGCAAACAGTCCCGCAAAAACACCGAGCAGGGCGTAATGGGTCAGCCATGGTAAAAGCGCCCATAGGCCGGCAATGGTGACCAGCACGAAAACAACCGCCACGGCCAGCGCCCCCATCAGGCGGGGCCATAAGTCTTCCGCAAACAGCACCATTCTGGCCTTTATTATCAGGCCGGATAAAGCTTGGCGCTTGGCATATCTGTTTTGTGTCTTGGTCATGCTTCCCCTTTGTAGCGCCTGTGTCCTCAAAGGTCGATTCAGGTGTTTAGGGTGTTAACCATAATTAACGCGAATTTTCCCCAAGGCCGACAAAAAACGGCGCGGCTCTTGCACAAGAGGTAAACACTTCGTTAACATCGGGGCATGAAAAGGAAATGGTGGGAAGATATGGCGGGTGAGGAGATTACCGTCGGCGCAAATGCCGAGGCGGCAGCTATGCCGCATAAATCAGGCTTTGCGGCGCGCTGGGCGCGTATTCATATATTTGCCGAAAATGCCCGCAAGATTCACTGGCAGGTTGTGCTGGCCATTGCTTTCGTGGTTTTTTACAATGTGCTCGGGGTTCTGGATATTGTTTCAACCACAATCGGCCTGCGCGGGATGGCCACCGAAGCCAATCCGTTTATCCGCTCCTTGATGGAAAATTTTTCCCATGGCTGGATTTATACCAAGCTTGGTTTGCAGGTCATCGTAACAGTGATGCTGCTCTGGTTTCCACATCGGCTGGTACTTGGCATATTTGCACTGCCCATGGGGTTCATGGCCTATGTGGTGCATAATAATATGCAAATCATCGGCATGCTCTAGGGCATAAGCTTTATTTAGATTACAGCACGCGCGCTTGCTGCAATGTCTGCGTCGGGGGTTTCGCCGGGTTTTTTCAAAGGTGTTTTTTTGCCGCAGGCCGAAAGCGCAAAAACGGCGATTAGAACAATGATCAAAGCCTTCATTATCTGGTTCCTTTTGTAAATGTGCCAAGCCAGCTTTGGGCCTGTTCTTTTACCCGTTCCGGTGCAGTGCCGCCATAGGAATGGCGCATCTTTATGGCGCTTTCCACCGAGAGCACTTTACGCACCTCTTTGGACAGGCGCTTGTCAATGCGCTTCATATCGGCAATTTTTAAATCCGCCAAAGTGCAATTCTGCCGCTCGGCCAGCGCCACCAGCCTGCCAGTGATATGATGGGCCTCGCGAAACGGGATATTTTCAACCCGCACCAGATAGTCCGCCAATTCCGTGGCGGTTGCATGATCGGCTCCGGCAGCCTGTTTCATGGCCTGTTTGTTGACCGATAAATTTTCTATCATGCCGGTCATGGCTCCAAGACAAAGGCCAAGTCCGTCACAGGCGGTAAACAGGGCTTGCTTGTCTTCCTGCATATCCTTGGCATAGGCGAGCGGCAGGCCTTTCAGCATCACCAGTAAATTGTTCAAGCTGCCAATCATCTGTCCTGATTTGGCGCGGCATAGTTCGGCGGCATCGGGATTGCGTTTTTGCGGCATGATGGACGAGCCGGTGGTAAAATCCTCTGATAGGCGCACAAACCCGAATTGCGATGACGACCACAAGATCAGCTCTTCGGCAAGGCGCGAAAGATGCACACCGCAAAGGGCGATGGCGGCGGTCATCTCAACGGCAAAATCCCGCGCTGAAACCGCATCGATGGAATTGGCCATGGGGCGCGTGAATTTCAGTTTTTTGGCAGTCATAATGCGATCAATGGGAAAGCTGGTGCCGGCCAGAGCGGCGGCTCCAAGGGGCGATTCATTCATACGCCTGGCGGCGTCTTTGAGGCGGCCCTTATCGCGCTCCAGCATCTCCACATAGGCGAGAAGGTGATGACCAAAAGTAACGGGTTGTGCGGTTTGTAAATGGGTAAAACCCGGCATGGCGGTGCTGGCATGGGTGAGGGCCTGCTGGCAAAGTGCCCATTGCAGGCTCTTAATTTCATTTTGCAGCGCCCGGCATTGCTTGCGACACCAAAGGCGAAAATCCGTTGCCACCTGATCATTGCGCGAGCGCGCGGTATGCAGGCGCCCGGCAGCGGCGCCGATCAGTTGCCCAAGGCGCGCTTCGATATTCATGTGAATATCTTCGAGGCTTGCGGAAAATTGAAAAGCGCCGCTTTCTATTTCCCGGGCGATCTGTTTAAGACCCTGTTCAATCGCCGTGCCATCTTGGGCAGTGATAATGCCCTGTTTCACCAACATGGCACTATGGGCCAAAGAGCCTTCAATATCTTCGCGCCACAGGCGTTTATCCACATCGATCGAGGCATTGATCTGTTCCATAATGGCCGCCGGGCCGCCGGTAAAGCGCCCGCCGCGGAACTGGCCCGGTGGCGATTTGCTGTTTTCTTTTGTCATAGGCTTGTTATATCCCAGCCATGGCGCGGTGCGAGAAAATTCTCTATAAATCCGCAAAATCTGGGTGATGATAAAAATGGAAGAGAAAAAAAAGACAGGACTTTTATCCCTCCTGCTTCAGCCGCGGGCACTTTTGCTCATTTGGGGCGGGCTGGGGCTGGCGGTTCTTGCCTTTGTTTATGTGAGCGCCATGATTCCCGCCACGGGCAATAAATCCCTCCAGCAAGAAAAGAATAAACCGCGTTTCGAGAGCCTTCTCATCGGTGAAATGGCCAAATTCGAGCCAGCCTTCCCGCCGCGCAAAGCACCATTTTACCGCTTTGACAGCCCTGAAGGCGAGATAGATTTATCGGCATTTCGTGGCAAAACCGTTTTGGTCAATCTATGGGCCACTTGGTGCGCCCCTTGTATCGAGGAAATGCCGACCCTTGATGCCTTGCAGGAAAAATTGGGGGGGGATGATTTTGCCGTGGTCGCGATTGCTGCGGGGCCGCAAGGAAAAATGCCTGCCGATCGGTTTCTGGCCCGCTATGAATTAAACAATCTCACCTTGTATACGGATGCAGATCTTGCTTTTTCGGGCAATATGGGGTTTTCCACCGGCCTGCCCTTGTCGATTCTCTATAATGCCAAAGGCGAGGAAATTGGCCGTTTTTCCGGTAGTGCCCATTGGAATTCTCCGGAAGCCATAGCCTTGATCAAGGCGGTTATGGATGGTCAAAAACCCTGAATTTCCCAAATGTTTCAATCAGATGAGACAAAATCCCCGGCATGAGGGTGGCAAAACAACCACGAACGGGAAAAACTGCACATATTGGGCTTGTGATGAGATATAGAAGCTTTAGATAAAAGGGTAAGGCTCACGGAGACTATCGTCGTGGCGGGAATTGTTCCGCTCTATACTTCAACTCGGTGAGGGGGTCGATTTGAGGCCGCGCCTGCGGGCGGGGGTCGCAGCATATGAAAAGGAGCAATTCAAAATGTCCCAGAAATTACAAACATTGAAATCCCGTTTGAAGAGAACGGGTGCCGCCCTTCTGATTGGTACGGCCGCGCTTGGTCTTGTGGCTTGTGGTGGCGACAAAGGCGACGGTGGCGGCAAATCATCCACGTCTTCTAATCTCGTATCAGTAGATTTGAAGGGTGGTAAATCACCGCTTGATAAATCATTTGCCTATAAGCAGGGTGAAGAGCTGGATGTCGATGCCTTTTTTGCGGCAGCATCAGACAATGAAGAAATGCCGTTTACTTATGACAGCTCGACATTTGACAAGAAAACCGGTGCAACCATTATTACCAATCTTGTCTCCAAGGATGATAGCGACAGCTTCTCTATTGGCCGGTTAGAGCTTTATGGTGTTAATCAGGATAATATCCTTGCGCTTAAGGGCGATGAAGCCACGGATGGCCAGCTTGATATTTTCCGCAAAATTCGTGCCTTTGATGTTTCTTTCACTGATCCCGATAGCGGCAGCAGCAAATTCAGCATTGGCGCGCTTGAGGTTGATTCCCTGAAAATCAAAGGCCATGGCGCTGGGGCAGAAGAAGCGCTGAAAGACGGCCAGGAACTCGCTATGGCGCTCGATAGCTTTTCGCTTGGCGGTGTCTATTTAAAAGATTTAAGCCTTGATGCCATGGAAGCTGAAGACATGGGGATCGCAATGAAAGTTGCCGATTTACGCTTTGGCGCCATGCAGGATGGTAAATTTGGCGGTCTCTATATGGCAGATGTGGAATATTCCATGGAGCAATCACCAGAAATGCGCGCGATGATGCTGGGTGAACTGGATGCCAATACCCGTGCAATGTTTGAGGGGCCTTTGGGCAATCTGCTCTTTCCGGAAAATTCGCAAGGGACAATCTCCAAGGTGACATGGGACGGTATGAATATATCCGGCCTGATGGAATATTTGCGTTCAGGGGAAAAACCACCTTTTTCCGCCAAAAACCTGATCTGGGTTGGCGGCATGGAAATCAATGACACTGTCACTAAGATCAATGGTGTACAGGCTGCAAGCATTGGCCGTTCGGTTTTGGATCCGATTGAATTTGAATGGCTGGTGCCAACGCGCATTGCTTCGCGGGAAGAAGATGGCGTTTACAATATTGGCGCGCTGATGCCGGAAGGCGCCGAGGCCTTGACCGCGCTGGTCAAGGAAAATGGTCTCGAAGCGGTAAAATATGAAGCCGATTTCCTGTGGGATTATGATACCAAAAAAGGCAATGCCAAGCTGGTGTCTGACACCAAAATGAATGGCCTTGCCAATTTCTACCTTGACCTCAAATTGGCAGATGCCCCGCTGGAGCCATTGCTGACAGGCATGGAAGCAGAAGATCAAACGGTTATTCAAAATATAGCCCTTGAAGGCATGACCCTGCGGATTGAGGACGAAAAACTGCTGAACTTCGTCTTCGGTGTTGCCGGCCAACAATATGGACAGGATGCGGAGCAAATGCGCCAGACAGCCGTTGGCATGATGGGCTTTGCCTCCATGCAGGCGGCCCAGCTTGGCCCGGACTATGTTGATTATGTATCGGCTGTTCAGGGCTTTATGACGGATGGCGGTATATTGGAGATTTCCATCGCACCAAAAGAAAAGCTGACCATGGCGGTTCTGGCTGATCTTGAAGAGGCCGGTCCGGAAGCCATTCCGGGCATTCTCGGTCTTAGCGTTACCCATAAAAAATAAATAATAATTTCGGGCGGTAAAATTTGCTGCCCTATAAAATAGGCCCTCATTTCCAAACCGGAAATGAGGGCTTTTATTATAGTGAATGGATCATGGGCTAGAGCACTTCCAGGATAAGTGGGTCCTTCGACAAGCTCGGGATGAGGCCGGTTTTCGGATAAGAAGTGCTCAAAAACAAAGACTTAGAGCCCGGTTTTGATTCCATCAAAACGAAAAAAGGCTCTAGTCTTTGAGGATGAAAGTGACTTTCAATACGACACGATATTCCATAATCTCGCCATCATCCACGACAACTTTTTGATCTTTGACCCAGGCGGATTCAACATGTTTCAAAGTCTTGGCGGCGCGCTCGACACCGACTTTAACCGCATCTTCAAAACTTTTCTTGGACCCTGCAATAATTTCTGTAACCCGTGCAACTGCCATTTTGATTTCTCCTTTATAGTGATGAGCGGTCAGAAAAGCGCTACGACAACAATTAAGTCAAGGACAAAGCATTTGCGCAATAGCAACAAGTATTGTCAGCGGGTCGGGACAGGGGCCTCGCCGGAATAATCATAAAATCCGCGCCCGGTTTTGCGACCCAGCCACCCGGCTTCCACATATTTAATCAACAATGGGCAAGGGCGGTATTTACTGTCCGACAAGCCTTCATAAAGAACCTGCATAATCGACAGGCAGGTATCAAGCCCGATGAAATCGGCAAGTTCCAACGGCCCCATGGGATGATTGGTGCCAAGCTTCATACCGGTATCAATGGCAGTCACAGTGCCAACACCTTCATATAAGGTGTAGATGGCCTCATTGATCATCGGCATTAAAATGCGGTTGACGATAAAGGCCGGGAAATCCTCGGCCATGGCCATGGTCTTGCCAAGTTTTTCGATCATCGCCTTGCCGGTTTCAAAGGTCTCGCGCGAGGTGGCAATACCGCGAATAACCTCCACCAGCCGCATGATTGGCACTGGATTCATAAAATGAAGGCCGATAAATTTGTCGGGCCGATCGGTCACAGCGGCCAAGGCGGTGATGGAGATGGATGATGTGTTGGAGGCAATCAGCGCATCTTTTTTCAAAACCTTGCACAAATCGCGAAAGATTTTTTTCTTTAGTTCGGCATTTTCGGTAGCGGCCTCGATCACCAGATCACAATCTTTGAGACCATCAAGGCTTGGTGTGCCGGTAATGCGGGCCAGCGCGCTTTCTTTATCAGCCGGCTTGATAATATCCTTGCTGACTTGACGGCTCATATTTTTGTCGATGAGCTTGATCGCCGCCTCGATGCGGGCTTCGTCAATATCGTGCATTATCACCTTAAAGCCGGCAAGAGCAAAAACATGGGCAATACCATTGCCCATCTGCCCGGCCCCGATAATGCCCACCGATTGAATTTCTGTCATTTTGGGTATCTCCGTTAAAAAGCTGTGGCCCGGACGGTAGCACTTCCCCTGTCGGGGGCAAGAGGAGACAGCGCGTATGGCCGGACCAGCAGGGAAAGCCTTTAGGTCAGGGAAAGCCTCAGACAGGGCCTTTGAGTCTTGCCCGCGATTTTCAAGGGCATTATTGCCGGGCGTAGGCCGATCTTAAAGCGCGTTTTCAAGCTCTGGCAGAGCCGTAAACAGATCCGCCACCAAACCATAATCGGCCACCGAGAAAATCGGCGCATCTTCATCTTTATTGATGGCGACAATGACTTTGGAATCTTTCATTCCGGCCAGATGCTGAATGGCGCCGGAAATACCAATGGCGATATAAAGCTCCGGAGCAACCACCTTGCCGGTCTGGCCAACCTGGAAATCATTGGGCACATAGCCGGCATCCACCGCCGCCCGCGAAGCGCCAATGGCCGCGCCGAGCTTGTCGGCAACCGGATAGATATATTTTTCAAAATTTTCAGAAGAGCCAAGGGCGCGACCGCCGGAAATAACGATTTTGGCCGATTGTAATTCCGGACGCGAAGAAACGGTGAGCTCTTCTGCGACAAATTCGGAAATATTGGGCAGGGCAGGGGGGGTGATGGTTTCAACATTTGCCGCTCCGCCCAATTCTGCGGCGTTAAAAGCAGTTGGGCGCACGGTGATGATTTTTTTGGCGTCAGCGCTTTTGACTGTGGCAATGGCATTGCCCGCATAAATCGGGCGGACAAAAGTATCATTGCTTTCAATGGCGACAATCTCGGAAATTTGCATGACATCCAGAAGCGCTGCGACCCGTGGCATGAAGTTTTTACCAGAGGTCGAGGCCGGGGCCAGCACCGCATCATAATCCTTGGCCAGATCAGCGATAAGCGCCGCCATGGGCTCGGCCAATTGCTTTTCAAGGGCACCGTCATCGGCCAGCAACACTTTACGCACCCCGGAAATTTTGGCGGCTTCATCGGCAACACCGTTCGCGCCTTTGCCGGCAATCAGCACATCAATATCGCCGCCCAATTTGGCGGCAGCGGTGACAACCTTGCCTGTGGCATCAGACAGGCTTGAATTATCATGGTCTGCAATAACGAGAATAGCCATCTTCTACAGCACTCCTGCTTCGTTTTTCAATTTTTCAACCAGCTCTTCCACGGAAGCGACTTTAATTCCGGCGCTGCGTTTGGGCGGCTCGCTTACTTTCAGCACCTCCAGACGCGGCGTAAGGTCGACCCCGTAATCCTCGGCTGTTTTCACATCCAGCGGTTTTTTCTTGGCCTTCATAATATTGGGCAGGGATGCATAGCGCGGCTCATTGAGGCGCAAATCCGTGGTCACAATGGCGGGCAGGGATAGGGATACGGTCTGCAAGCCGCCATCAATCTCGCGGGTGACAAGAAGCTTGTCACCGTCTTTTTTGACCTCCGAAGCGAAAGTGCCTTGCGGCCAGCCCAAAAGGGCCGCCAGCATCTGGCCGGTCTGATTGCGGTCATCATCAATGGCCTGCTTGCCCAAAATGACAAGGTCCGGTTTTTCTTCCTCGGCAATGGCCTTTAGAATCTTGGCGACTGCGAGAGATTCCGCATCCATCTCGGTTTTGACGAGAATACCGCGATCGGCTCCCATGGCGAGGGCCTGGCGAATCTGGTCCTGCGCTTTTTCCGGCCCGATGGACACAGCAATAATCTCGCTGACGGTTCCTGCCTCTTTCAGGCGCACGGCTTCTTCGACGGCAATTTCGTCAAAGGGGTTCATGGACATTTTGACATTGGCAAGGTCAACACCGGTCTGGTCCGCTTTGACGCGCACCTTCACATTGAAATCGACCACGCGTTTGACGGGGACAAGAGCTTTCATCGGGCTTTATTCTCCGGTTTTCAAATTTAATATTCGGTGGCCGGAACATAGGGATAGACGGGCTGTGTTGCAATAAATTTGGTCAGCAATGCGGTTATCTGTTTTGTCCCGGCTGCCACAGGACTGCCCGCCCCTGCTCTTGGGCCAGCTTGCGGGCAGCCACAAACAGATAGTCCGAAAGGCGATTGAGATATTGTCCCAGCGCCGGATTCAAGGGGGCATTTTCTTGCGTCTTGTCCGCCACATGCGCGATAAGCGCCCAAATACGCCGCTCGGCCCGGCGCGCCATGGTGCGGGCGAAATGCAAATGGGCGATAGGGGGGCTGCCTGCAGGCAGAAGAAAGGAGTCGAGCGGCGGCAGGCCTTCATTGAGATCATCTATCTGACGCTCCAGCCAGGCGGTTTGCGTGGGATCAAGCCGCAAGGCCCCGTCCATCTCCCCGGGGGTTGCCAGATCAGCGCCCAGATCGAATAAATCATTTTGAATATGTCCCAGAGCCTTGGACAGAGCGGGGGGCAAATCGCAGGCCAGAGCAAGGCCGATAGCGGCGTTTAATTCGTCAACTGCGCCAATCGCCTCAATGCGCGGATCGGTCTTGGCCAAGCGCTCGCCGCCGACAAGGCCGGTGAAGCCGTCATCACCGGTTTTGGTATATATTTTTGAGAGCCGGACCAAGATATTCGCTAACGGGCTTTTTTAGGAGCCTCTGCCGAGCAACCATAAAAACAACATGATAATGGCAATGGTAATCGCCTGGGCCATAACCCGCATGCGCATTAATTTGTTGGAATGTTCTTTGGCAAAATCACCACCCCGGACAAAGGAATAAATGCCAACGCCAAGGATTGCCGCCGTGGCCAGTAGACCGATAGGGATGAGTAACATGACAAATCCGGACATGGGATATCTCCTTTTCACCTTACCGTTTAGAATATAGGCCTTTGGTGGCGAATTGCCACTTCTAGAGCCTTTTCGGTTTTGATTCCATCAAAACCGGGCTCTAAGTCTTTGTTTTTGAGCACTTCTTATCCGAAAACCGGCCTCATTCTGAGCTTGTCGAAGGACCCGCTTTTCGCAGAAGTGCCCTAACTTGCTATCCGTCCGCTTCAATATTGGTGTCCCCGGCCAGAACACTGCCCTGTTTTTTAATCTCTTCCAGCAAAAAGCCGTGAATATCCACATTGGGCGGGGTTAGCACCCCAATGCCGCCTTGATCGGGCGTAGCCTCGGCGGGGGATTTTAACTCCGCGAGGGTAAAGCCGGTAAACTGGTCATAGCTGCGATGGGCCTGATTGCGCAAATAGCGCTGGGCTTCATACCACGCGGCTTTTTCCGGGGTTTCGCGGCAGGTTGTAAGTTCCAGGCCTTTGGCCCCCCAGCGCCGCTCCGGACAGTGATAGGGGTCAAAGGATAGATCAAACAGGCGCTGATTCACATGGCTTAAATCCATCACCACATAGGTGCCATCCATGCGCCGGTAGGATATTTCACAAGCGGCGGTTTCTTCAAAATAAACCTGCAATAGAGTGCGTGGCAGGTCATTGCCTTCAAAAACAATTTCTTCATCGCCAAGGCGGTGGCGGGTAATCATTTCGCGGGCAACCCGCAGAGCCTCGACAAAGCTGGTTTTCAGGCGTGCATCCCGGGATGGTGTGGAATAGGCTTCCCACAGACCATAAGTGCCGAAAATATTGGCGGGCAGGCGTTTGGGGTGTTGTTTGTCATAAATTTTCTTGGCGGCTGCAATATTGACGGCAATACGCCGGGCTCTGGTATCGGCACATAATAATTGCAGGGTTTCACGAAATTCCGAAACCGGATCAATCGGCAGGCCGGGATCGGCAAGGGCACGCCGGACATAATCAAAATAGTTCAGATTGCGCCCCTTCCAGATAAAGTCAGCCGATTGCCAATCAGTGCTGCCGGTCAGAGGTTTTGTGCCTTCATATTGTATCATGGAAAAATCCGGCAGATCATCATTATCAGCCCCGACAATAACCCCGCCAATATAGTGCCCCTTGCTGGTTTTTCTGGCTCCGACGAGTTTTATCGGACGCCAGGCTTTTAAGCCGCTGCCCTTTTCCGGGCCGGAGCGCTGGAAATTTGGTCCATACCATGACCGGCTGACGGTTTGATCGGGATGGGCGGCGATGATGAGAATACGCCCGTCCTCTTCAATCTGATAGACAA
>Ga0256839_1003529_pt1:5000-16067 | contig 16067 bp, 13 predicted proteins | sample 354166metaG_FD_185968 | JGI IMG/M metagenome (GOLD analysis project Ga0256839, IMG submission 185968) | Hydrothermal vent microbial communities from Mid Atlantic Ridge, Atlantic Ocean - 354-166 | ecosystem: Environmental > Aquatic > Marine > Hydrothermal vents | place: Atlantic Ocean... | reverse complement strand
GCCTTGGTCGCGCAGGAAGTCCGTCAGCAGGGGGATGGTTGACCACCGCCCCTTGAAGGCGTCGAGGGCGTAGAAGAGATACATGAGCAGGGCGGCAAGGCCGATCACGGGCATGAGGCAGAACACTGCCAGGCCGATGAGGGCGCCGATCAGCGGAACAACTTGGACGACAACGGTGCCAAGGGCGAGCGCGACGAGCGCGGCTGCCAACGCCAAGGTGAGGGAGAGGCTCTGCACGGCGTGGTAGCGCAGGAAGGGGCGATGCCTGTACTTCTCCACGAGGAGCACGATGGCCGGCACCACGAGCGGGGCCACAATCTGGGAGGCATAGCAGAGGGCGGCAAGGAGTCGGTCGTCCTCGTCGATGGTGTTCTGTGTCTCGGGGAGCGGTGGACGTTCGGCAGAGGGGTCGGACGGCGGTTCGTCGGGAAGGCGGTCATCGGGGTGGACGTGCTCAGCGTGAGTCATACGAACTTCACCTCCTCGTGTTTTCCTGGGCTTTTGCACTGACTCGCCTTGGGAGTGCTGTGGGACTTAGTCTCGTGTGCTTGTGTGGGGGTGTACGAGGAAGGTAGGAGCCCGGTTGCGGAGAACAATGGGGGCCACAAAGCGGAACGGGGGACAGGCGCAAAACCTGTCCCCCGTCTGATTGTGAAGCGCGTGTAACGCGACTAGCCCTGGAGGCGCAGCCGGTAGGCCAGGCCGCCCAACACCAGCAGCGCGCCGGCAGCCAGAAGCACCATCGGCCAGAAGGGCATGGCGCTGTCGCTGCCCGTCACCGGCAGGGTGGCCGGGGCCACGCTCACGGTGAACGCCTGGACCACGGGCTTGTCGTCCACCTTGACGGCCGCGTCCTGGTCACCCTCGAACTGGCCCACCGTGCCGGCGTCGGCGTGCAGGATGGCGAAGAGCTTCTGGCCGTCGGCCACCGTCTCGCTCAGGCTCACCTCCACGTTGGTGCTCGTGCCGGGCTGGATGGCCGTCCACCCGATGACGGGGCCGGGCTTGCCGTCGGCCTCCTTGTGAATGACCACGAGGCCGGCCTGATCGTAGCTCACCTCGTCCACCACCACCTTCGTGCCGTCGGTCGTCTGGTCGCTCACTTTGATGTAGGGCCCAGCCATCTGTTCCTCTTGCATGCCCTCTTGCATGGCCGGCGTGGCCATGAAGGAGGCCATCACGATCTGATCGCCCACCTTCACCGGCGTGTCGTCACCCGGGAACTCGTACTCGCCCGCGGTGCCGGCGTCGGTGTGGAGCATGGCCCACAGTGTTGTGGCGCCCATGAGCTCTTCCTGCAACATCACCTCCACGTTAGTGTTCTCGCCGGCCTGGATGGCCGCCCACCCGATGACGGGCCCGGGCTTGCCGTCCTGGTCCTTGTGGATCACGATCCAGCCGGCCTGGTCGTAGACCACCTTGGCCACTACGACGGTGTTGTCCTTCACCTCCTGATCTTGTACGTCCACTGAAGGTTCCATCTGAGCGAGGACGGGGGCCAAGGTCACGCTCAACATCAACACGACTGCCAGAACCAACGACACTGTTCGCTTCATGGGACCTTCCTCCTTGGAACTTGTCTAGGATTGTTCAATCAATGGCCGATACTTCCGCTAGGTATACGTCCGGCGAGGGGGTTTTGGATCAACGGGGTCTGCAATTTCATGAAAAGCTCACATGAAAAAACCACCGACCTGCTCGAGGCCGGTGGTTGCTGTGCCCCCAAGGGGATTCGAACCCCTGTCTCCACCTTGAAAGGGTGGTGTCCTAGTCCTCTAGACGATGGGGGCAATCGGAGCTATTCTAATGAGGTTTTGGGTTTTGTCAACCCGGCAGTCTCAGCCTGTAGTCACCTGCGCCGAGGGCTGTTCCGTCAGCGGTCCCACGAGAAGCGGCGCACGAAGGGAGGCAGGTTGGAGACAGCCTCGATGGTCAGCACCCGGTCCCCGGCGAAGCTGTCCCACCAGGCGTTGTCGTCCATCTTGGCGGCAATGAGCCAGGGACAGAAGGCGAAGAGGTAGTCGGGCAGGGGATCGCCGTTGCTCAGGCGGCCCTCCTTGAACCAGAGGAAGAGTTCCACGTGGTACTCCCGGTGGAGCGCGTCGTCGATCTTGGGAAAGCGGGCGTCGGCGTCGTTGTTGATCTTCCACCCTCCTTCCCCGGCGATCATGGGTGGGACGAAGCCGTAACGTTCCTGGAAGAGGCGGGCGAAGAAGAGAAAGCCCAGCACGCCGTTGACATCTTCGGTGTAGTCGGGCGGGTGGTTGAGGCCGTAGGGGTGGGGGATGAAGAAGAAGCGCCCCAGCACGCGCTCCCCTCCCCGCCGTTCCAGCTCGTCGAGGGCCACGTTCAACCACTCCTCGTTGACGAACTGCCATCCCACGAACCCGCTGGCGTTGTAGACATCCTGTGTGGCCTGCATGAGCCCCTCGATGAACCGTCGTCGGTCTTTCTCGTTGGGGGCGCGCTCCCCTTCCCACTCCGCCGGCAGGCTGGGCTCGTTGTAGAGTTGGAAGTAGGGCGGAAGCCCGAAGGAGGTGACGATTTCGACATCCCGCTGCCACCCGAAGTACCGCTCGTAGGGGCGCAGCATCTTGCGCCAGACGGGCACGATGCCGGCCGCCGCGAACTTGGGCGCGGCCAGCTTCAGGATGTTCTCGTCGGCGTAGACCACCAGCGTCCACCGGGCCCCGAGTTGCTGGAGGCGTGCGATGTTGCGGTCCAGCTCCTCTTCGGTGAAGTACTGTTCGCGCAGAAAGTGCATACAACGCCCGTTGTCGTTGGCCGGCCGCGGCCACTCGGGCAAGCTAAGGGGGGGCAGGTCGTCCCGGAGCACGAGGCGGGGAGGCTCCTCGTTGGCCTGGGCCTTTTCGTCGGCCTGTGGAGGTGATGGCACCGGGGATGGCGTTGCTTCCTGGTTGTTGATCAGGGGCAGAAAGGCCGAGTGCGCGGGAGGAGTTGGGGTCGGGCTGGATGGGGGCGGCTCGGGCGTGAAGGTGGACGTGGAGGGCTGGGTGGCGACGGCCATCGCCGTGGGAGAAGGGGACGACGGCGTCGCTGTGCCGGTTTGGCAGGCGGCCAAGCCAAGTGCTAGGGCCAGCACGGGGACGAAAAGGCGACGAGAGCGCATGGGTCAACACCTCTTGTCTTTCACCCGCAACGGGCAGGGTCTTCGCGTTGGATGCACAGCGCGGCGTGAGGGTGCTGTGGGGCGTATCTTGGTCCACAAGGGGCGGTTTGTCAACCCCTCAGCTCACTTGCAGGCGGGGCGTAACGCCCGAGGCGATCAGCGCGCGGGCCATGTTGACGATCTGTTCGGAGAAGGGGTGTGATGGCTTGCCCATGACCATGGGCACTCCCCGCGTGATGCTCTGCACAATCTGGCGTCCGCTGCTCACCAGCCAGAACTCCACTCGGGCCTTCACGAAGCGTTCCACCTCCTTCCGGCCGATGTTCGCGTTGGAATTGGCCCTGTTGAGGACCAAGTGGACGGCAGAGGGGAGGACCCCCATGCGGTTGGCCGAGTGGAGGAAGCTGCTGGCGTTGTGGATGGGGCTAATTTCAGGGGTGAGCACCAGCAAAATTTCATCGGCTTCGGCCAGGGCGGCCAGCGTGGGATCGTCGTAGCCGGTGTGGCAGTCCACGAGCACGTAATCGTACATGGTGCTGAGCACGCCGAGGATCGCCGCCACTTGGTCGGCGGTGATGGCCCGGGCCTCTTCCGGGCTGGAAGGGCTCAGGAGCACGTGGAGGCCCGAGGTGTGCTGTTGCACGGCCTGTTGGACGACAAGAGGGGAAAGGTGGTCGAGATGATCCAGCAGATATGTTACGTCAGGGGGAGCATTCAAGTCGAGGTGGATGCCCACGTCCCCGAAGTGGAAGTCGGCGTCCACCAACACCACTAGGCCGGATGTGAGGCGCCGGAGCGCAATGGCGCAGTTCACGGCCACTGTGGTGGTGCCCACCCCACCCTTGCACCCGAAGCAGGCCACGATGCGCCCTTGGCGCTCGTAGCCGCCGACCGGGGAAACGGGCATGGCCTTGCCCCGCACGAGCAGGCTCTTCACCCGGTAGAGAAGCTCCTCGGGGTGGAAGGGCTTGACGACGTAATCGTCGCTGCCGGCCTCCAGGGCAGCGACGCGCTCGGCGATCTCGTGGGAGCCGACGAGCGCGAGAACGAGGACGTTGCGGTGGGCCACGCTGGCGCGCAGGTGGCGACAGAGGGCATATCCCTCCTCCGGCGCCGATGCCGCGTCCACGATGACGAGGTGTGGGCGCACGTGTTTGGCGAGCACCACGGCCTCGTCCACGGCGTCGGCCAAGAAGACGTCGAAGCTCTCCTTCGTCAACACGCGGTAGATGTCCTCGGCTAAAAGTCGGTCGGTGCTCACGACGAGGATGCGCGGCACCGAGGTGGCTTTCACTTGCATCACCTACTCCCCGCGGCGTCCATCTCAGGGATCAGCCGAATCACATCACTGTCACGGCGTTCACGAGTCACGTTCACGGCCCAAATTGCCATTGCCCGTCGGGGCCCACGAAGACGCACGGGCGTTCCTCGGGGCTCGCCATGTGGGGCGTTTGAAAGATGTAGGTGCGCCCCTCCCGGTTGCTGAACCCGACGTGGTTCCCGTGGGCGTCCACAGCGTACAGGGTGACGCCGCTGGCGAACTCGTCCTCCAGGGCGTAGAGGTCCAGCACGGCCTCTCGTGCGGCGTTCCAGAGGGGCAACCCCATTTTCATGTAGAGCACCACAGAGCGCGCTGTCACGGCGCGCACGGCCATCTCGCCCCGGCCCGTGCAGGCCGCGGCCCCGTAGCGGTTGTCGGCGTAGCCGCCGGCGCCGGGGATGGGGGTGTCGCCCACGCGGCCCGGGTATTTCCAGGCCCACCCGCTGGTGCTCGTGGCCACGGCCAAGCGGCCCTGTTGGTCCTGGGCGATCACGACGACGGTGCCGGTCACATCGGTGCCGTACTCCTCGGCCGCGGCCTCGGGGTCCTTGGCCAGCGCGCGCGCGAACCGGGCCATGTGGCGGTAGTAACGGGCAACGCCGGGGGGGAGCTCGCCGGCGTCGGCCTCCAGGCGGCGTTTCCAGATGGCCCGCGCTTCTTCGGTGAGGAGCTCCTCCTCCTCGAAGCCCATCTCGCGGGCGAACTGGGCGGCCCCCTCGCCGGCCAGGAGCACGTGGGGCAACGTCTCCATCACCTGGCGCGCGATCAGGATGGGGTTGCGAAACCCTTTCAGGGCGGCCACGGCTCCGGCCTTCAGCGTGGCGCCGTCCATGACCATAGCGTCCAGCTCCACCTCGCCGCGCAGGTTGGGCAGACCCCCGTAGCCCACGGTGTGATCCTTCGGGTTGTCTTCCACCTGGCGCACCACGGCCACGACTGCGTCGAGGGCCGAAGCGCCGGCGCGGAGAAGCCGCATACCCTCCTCGAACCCGACGTCGGCGTTCTTTGAGGCCACCAAGAGGGGATGCACACCTGATCGCGCTCTCATCTGATACTCCTCCCCACTGTCTTGAACGTGCTCGTCGCCCGTTTTGACATTCGTGACTCTCCTGCGGGAACAATTGCCCCGGATGCCCCGGCGCTCGCCCGGTCGCGGTTGACTTTGCGCCTGAGCCTGAGCCACGTGGGCGTGGGCCGAGAAGCTCCCAAGCCGCGTTCCACGTTCGGCGACGGTGTCAGCAGCTCAACGTCGAATTGTTGGAAGAGCAGCGCTGTGATCACGAACATTTCCTGGTTGGCGAAGTTCATGCCCGCACACTTGTGAATGCCCCCGCCGAAGCCGATGAGGGCGAAGCGGTCGGCCTTGTCCTCCTCCCGGCCGGGGGCGAAGCGCAGTGGGTCGTAGGTGAAGGGTTCGGCGAAGAGCTCGGGCAGGAAGTGGGCCACCACGGCGGCCGTCTGGACCAGCCATCCCTCGGGCACGACGAAGTCGCCGAAGCGGGTCTCCTCCATCACGTAGCGCATCAACATCTCCGCGGAGGGGCGCATCCGTTCGGTCTCGCGGATGGCCCAGTTGATGTGGGGCATGGCCCTCATGGTCTGGTGGTCGATGGGCGTGCCGGGTGGCAGGTGGCGGGCGATCTCCTCCTGAACGAGCTCCAAGTACCAGGGGTTTTGGAGAAGCTGGATGATCGTCCAGGCCGCTTGGCCTGTGGTCGTCTCGTGGCCGGCGAAGTTGATGCCCAAGATGAGGGAGATGAGCTCGTCGTCGTCCAGCGGGCGGCCGTGGCGATCGCGGGCGGTGACGAAGTCCTGGAAGAAGTCGTCGTAGCGTTCCGGGTGAGCCCGCCGTTCGGCAATCATGGGGCGCAGGATGGCGGCCATGCGCGCTTTGGCCCGGTCCCTGCGGCGGAACTTGGGCAGGGGCCAGTGGGGCGGCAGGAAGGGGTCGAGCGCCGCGCTCAGGTCGGCGTAGAGGTCCCAGAACTCACGTCCCACCCGCTCCTGGAAGTCGGCGCCCATGAAGGCGTAACCGGCCACATCTTGGACCACGCGGCCGATCTGGGAGACCAGCTCGATCTCGGCCTCGTCGGGAAGGCTGTCCAGCCACACTTGGACCCGCTCCTGCATGATGGTGAGGTAGCGGGCCAGTTTCTCGCGCCTGAAGGGCAGGTGGATGAGGGGGCGCTGGGCTTTGTACTTCTCGGTCGATCCGAGGAAGGCCAGATCGCCGAAGATGGCCCGGATGAAGGCGTAGGGTTTGGCCATGTCCAGAGTCTTGTCCGTCTGGGTGAAGAAAGTGCGGTGGTGTTCTGGGCCGATCACCACGGCCACACGTTGGGTGAAAAGCCGGTAGGCGAAGACGCGGCCGTGTTCGCGGTAGCCGCGCCACATGAGGCCGGGCATGTTCCGGTAGAAAGCCAGCGCGTGGCCCACGCCTGGCAGCCCGCCGGAGACAAGGGGCGGGAGGGAAGACATGGAAGGCATGGTGTTGCTCCTCGGTGAAGGTTGTTGAGATCACGTTCACGTTGCCGGAAATCCGGGCCCGTACACGTCGGGCCGGCGGTCCTCGAAGACGGGAATGGTGCGCCGAACCTGCTCCACAGCTTCCACCTGAACGTCGGCCGTGAGCAGCAAGGGGGCCGAACCGGCCTCGGCCACGATGTCGCCCCAGGGGCCAATGATGGCCGAGTGGCCGCCGAAGGGTGTGCCGTCCGTCTCGCCCACGCGGTTACAGGCGAGCACGAAGGCTTGGTTCTCGATGGCGCGGGCCCGGAGCAGCGTGCGCCAGTGGTCCAGGCGCGCGCGGGGCCACTGGGCGACGACGAAGAAAAGGCGGGCGCCTGCCAGCGCGTAGCCGCGGAAGAGCTCCGGGAAGCGCAAGTCGTAACAAATGGCCAGGCCCGCAAGGCCCCACGGGGTTTCGGCCAGCGCAGGGCGTGGGCCGGGCGCCAACCACCGGTCCTCGTCCATCAAGCGGAAGAGGTGGAGCTTGCTGTACTCGGCCACCACGCGGCCGTCCGGCCCGAAGAGCACGCCGGTGTTGGTGGGCCGGCCGTGAATGTTGCTCAGGAGAGAGCCGTAGACGTAGAGGCGATAGGTGGCGGCCAAGTCGGCCACCTCGGCGAAAAGGCCCTCCTCAAGCCCGGTGGCGTCGTGTTCGGCACGCTCCAAGTCGTAGCCGCTGCCCCACAGCTCGGGCAGGAGGAGCACGTCGGAGCAGCGGCTTGCGGCCTCACCGGCCAGCTCGCGCACGACGGCCAAGTTCTCGCGCGGGGCACCGCGCTTCACGTCGAATTGAGCAATCGAAACGCGCATGGGGATCGACCTCCCGCAGGGTCACACATCTCTCAACGGCGAGTTATTTGGGCAAATACTCCCAGATGCGATGTTGCACGGCAAAGGCTGCTGCCTCGGCCCGGTTGCTGACGCCCAACTTGTGCAGGAGATTGCTCACGTAATTGCGCACTGTGCCCTCGCTCAAGTAGAGGGCGTGAGCAATTTCCTTGTTGGTCTTCCCCTCGGCCACGAGGGCCAACACGCGCATCTCCTGCTCGGTGAGCTCCTTGAAGGCCGAAGCCGCCGCCCGCCGCTCGGCATCGCGAACGCGCTCCAGCACCCGGCGGGTGAGCCGGGGGTCCAAGAGGGCTTCGCCCCGGCCCACCGTCTCCAGGGCGCGCACCAGGTCGTCGCTGCCGATCTGTTTCAGCACGTACCCCGAGGCGCCGGCCTGAATGGCCTCGAAGAGCAGCTCGTCCTCGGCGTATGAGGTGAGAATGATGACCTCCACGTCGGGATAGGCGGCCTTGATCTCACGGGTGGCCTCGATTCCACTGCGCCCGGGCAGGCGAATGTCCATGACCACCACGTCCGGGTGGTATTGGTGAACGCGGGCGACGGCCTCGTCGGCGGTGCTGGCCTCGGCCACCACTTCGAAGTGGGGATAGCGTTCCAAGAGGGCTTTGAGGCCCAAGCGCACAACTTCGTGATCGTCAACGAGCAGGATTCGCAGGTGTCTCATGATGTCTCTCCCGTCTGTCACCGTTCTCTCCGCCTTGGGAGGCGCCGAGGCGCCAGATGGACGTGTTGAGGTACGGAATTTCCACTTCGACCACAGTGCCGCCGCCCGACCGGTTGCGAATGGTGGCCCGTCCGCCGAGGAGTTGGGCGCGGGAGAGGATGTTGGGCACACCTTGGCCGCCACGGCGTGTGGCCCCTCCTGGGGGGAGCCCCCGGCCGTTGTCGCCCACGATGACCCGGAGGGCATCGGCATCGCTCCGCAGGAGCACAGTCACGCGGTCGCCCCCGCTGTGCTTGTGGGCGTTGGTCAGCGCCTCGCGGACGATCTGGAAGATGTGCTCCTGCACTTGGTCGGGCAGGCGGGGGGGCTTGCCCTCGATGCGGTACTCGATTTCCAGCCCCGTCTGGGAGCGCATTTCGGCCGTGAGGTGGCTCAGCCGTTCCTCCAGCTCGCCCTCGCCGCCGGCCAAATCATAAATGTAACGCCGGATGTCGGCGATGGTCTGGTTTAGGGAGGCCATGATGGAACGGATGTGGGCCTCGGCGGCCTCGGGGTTCTCGCGGACGAGGTGGAGCACGTTCTGGAGCATGAGCCCGGCGCCGTAGATGGCCTGGATGGTGCCGTCGTGGAGCTCCCGCCCGATGCGCTGCCGGTCCGCGGCCAGGGCTTGGGCGCGCCCCATCTCGGAGATGAGGCGTTGGAGCTCGTAGCGGAAGATGGAGAGGGCGCGCAGCATGGCAACCGTCAGGACGGCGATGATGATGCTCCTGGGGATGGCCACCGGGATGCCCAACGCGGTCTCCAGAATGGTGGTGCCGGCGGGCGACAGGGGGATGAGAATGCCCCCGAAGATGGCGTAGGCGCCAAAGGAGAAGCCGGCGACCCGCAGCCACTCCACGATGTAGGAGGGAAGGCCCAAAGCCTCGATCTTCTCCGCCTGGCCGCGCAGGCCCCAAGCGGTGGTGAAGCTGCCCGGGTAGACCACGAAGAGGCGCCCGATCTGTTCAACCCTCATGCGCTGCATCTCGGGATCCATGCCGTAGAGCGTGGTCAGGACCACGAAGGCCAGCCCGCCGAACGCCATGAGTTGAGGGATGCGCCGTATCCACGTTGCCTCCCAGTTGAGGTGAATGCCGAAGCGCAGCAGACAACAGTAGCCGATGACGAGCAGGCTCACCTGCAGGGCGCGCAGGGCGCGCACAACCGGCGGGGCCAGGTAGCTCTGCTGGAAGGGAATAAAAATGTCCCCCCAGAGGACGAGAGCCATTGTCAGGGCAAAGGCGGACAGGTAGGGCACCGATCGGGCCAGTTCCAGGCCGCTTTCCTGGCGCCACTGGAGCATGACCACCAGGGCGAGGGTGTAATAGGTCTGCGCGTAGACGGCCAGGACAATGAGCTTGTTGGTTTCAAAGAACCGGTGAAGCTCCTCCACCATGTTGGCGCTCCAAGCTTCCTCAGCGGGCCGCCAGGGCTTGGGCCAGTTCCGAGGCGTGTAGGCGCTCGTGGTAGGCAATGATGCGGAAGACTTTGCCCAGCGCCAAGTCGCCGAAGACAGGGTGGAAGACGAGCCGCTCCCGCAACTCCTCTTCCGGCACGGCCTCGAGCAGGGCGAGCGTGACCGCCCGCTCGTGGGCGAGGCGGGCCAGGATCTCCTCTGGCCCCGCGTGGGCGACTTCGGCCAGCCGGCGGGCGTTCCAGCGATCCAGGTCGAAGCCGCCGGCCGCCAGCCGGCGGGCCTCATCCTGGCGTTCGACGGCCATGCGGTGGTCGGCCTCGCTCAGTGCCAGGTGGGCCAGCACGTCGCGGGCCGTCCACGTGTCGTTCACGCGGGTTTGGGGGAGGCGCTCGAGGGGCACGCCGGCGGTGAGGGCGAGGGTGCGGGCACGCGCTTCCTCCAAGTGGTGTCGTAATTTCTCCTTCAGAGGGGAGGTGGGCATGGGGCTTCCTCCTCGGGTTCCTGGGGGCGTCCGGCGTGGTCGTGCCACCACGGGGGCGGGATGCGCTCCCAATGGGCTTGGGCGAAGGTGGCGTCGGCCAGGGCCTCGACATCCAAGCCGGCCTCGGCTCGCCGCACGGCTTCGACGGTCGCACGTGTTTCCACGCGGCGGGGGTCGAGCAGGGTGCAGGCGTCATCCTGGGGCAGAATGCTCACGTCGTAGGTGCCGATGCGCTGGGCCTCGGCGATGATTTCCGACTTGTCATACCCGACGAGGGGGCGCAGGACGAGCATGGACGTGGCCTCGGTGACGGCGGTCATGTTCTCCACCGTCTGGCTGGCCACTTGGCCCAAGGAGTCGCCGGTGATGAGGGCGTGAGCGCGGCGTTCGCGGGCCACGCGCTCGGCCACGCGGAGCATCATGCGGCGGTAGAGGAGCGTGCGGTAGCGCTCGGGAGCGTAGGCGATGATGGCCTGCTGGGCGTCGATGAGGGGCACGATGACGAGTTCGACGGGGCCGTGCCACTCGGCCAAGATGGCGGCCAGGCGGCGGGCTTTTTCCTCGCTGGCCCGGTCGGCGAAGGGTTGGGAGTGGAAGTGAACGAGGATCACTTCCATGCCGCGTTTCATCATGCGCCAGGCGGCCACGGGCGAGTCGA
>Ga0256839_1003528_pt1 | contig 16069 bp, 11 predicted proteins | sample 354166metaG_FD_185968 | JGI IMG/M metagenome (GOLD analysis project Ga0256839, IMG submission 185968) | Hydrothermal vent microbial communities from Mid Atlantic Ridge, Atlantic Ocean - 354-166 | ecosystem: Environmental > Aquatic > Marine > Hydrothermal vents | place: Atlantic Ocean: Mid... | reverse complement strand
TGGTGTTTGAGCCGGAGGAGTGGAAAGCGGCGTATTGGATCGTGCACCGGAGGGCTCCCCCGCAGAAACCCCCGAGGTTGGACCAGATGATTCAGTGGGTGGCGCAGTTGGGCGGTTACCTTCCTCGACGCGGGGGCTTTCCGGGTCCGGAGACGTTATGGCGAGGCATGACACGGCTGTTGGACATGGCCCAGTGCTGGCGGACCTTCGGCCCCGGGAGCCGCGCCTCCCCAGGGCAAGATGTGTAGAACAACCAGGTCGTCAGACCCCCGGAAGGCAGCGTTTTTCCTTGTCCTTGAGCAGCCTGTTGAAAAACGCAAGTTTGGGAGGGCGAGGCTCCTGCCGAGCCGTTTTTTTCAGAAAATACGTCTAGTCCTATGACGCGATTCCGTATCGGGGAACATTCTTCAACGGGCTGTTAGCATCCCGAAGGGATGCCAGAGGGCAAAACGGTCCTTGTTTCTGGCACCCCTGCCGGGGTGCTGGGTGGGGTAATGGCCGTCGCTTTCCGGTGGTCTCCGCTCCGCTCCGACCACCGGCTACTGGGCTGGCAAGCCTTCGGCTTGCTTTTGAGCTGGGGGCGCTTCGTCTTGTGCTGGCACGCTAAACACGTACGAAGCTGGCGGCTCGCCGGTTGGTGTGTGAGTCGGCGTTGTTTCTCGCTTTGGCGAGCCCCGGGCTTCAGCCCGGGGAGAGCCGGATAAGTGCATTGCGTTATTTTTCTCCGCTGGCTGAAGCCAGCGGCTCGCCGTTTGCAAAAATAAACGCTTTTTCTCGCACTGGTGCGGAAGCTCCGGCGCACGCCGCACGGCGCAAGTCGCAAGCCGATACTGTTTCTCCCCGCACTGACGTGCGGGGCTCCTCCATCCCCCCAAGCCTCCAAGCCTCCAAGCCCTCCGCCAGCTGAAGCTGGCGGCTCGCCGTTTGCAAAAATAAACGCTTTTTCTCGCACTGGTGCGGAAGCACCGGCGCAAGGCGCAGGCCGCAGGCCGCAAGCCGATTCCGTCTCTCCCCGCACTGACGTGCGGGGCTCCTCCATCCCTCCAAGCCTCCAAGCCTCCAAGCCCTCCGCCAGCTGAAGCTGGCGGCTCGCCGCCCCTCCGGGAGCTGACGCTCCCGGCTCGCTGGTTTGCGTATTGGCGTTTGTTCTCGCATCGGTGCGGTAGCACCTCCCCAAGACCCAGGACCCAAGACCCAAGACTCCGGCGGCTCGCCAGCTGGACCTGTAGCCCCTAGGATGAAAATCTCCCCACTGGAAAGCCTTTTCCGAAGCGGAGCCGATCCCGATGCGGCACCAGGAGCACAAAGCGGCCTCTTGGGGCTCGGATGTCCCCTTGCGACGCGTTCCAGCCACGGGAGTGTTGCAGGCCCGCTGGGTGTTCCCCGTCCAGGGCGAACCGCTGCCCGAGGGCCAGGTGCAGCTTGAGCGAGGTCGGGTGGTGGCCGTGGGCCGAGGGTTGACTACGCGGCCACTGGAGTTGGGGAGCGTGGCGCTTCTGCCGGGGCTAGTCAACGCGCATTGCCACTTGGAGTTCAGCCTGCTCCAGCGCCCGCTGGGCCGGCCCGGGATGGCGTTCCCCCGGTGGATCGAGCAGGTGGTGCAGTGGCGCCGCAGCCGGGAGGAGCCGCCGGCGGAGGTTCCCTCCCCCTGGCAAGCCGGACTGCGGGAAAGTGCTGCGGCCGGGGTGGCCGCAGTGGGCGAAGTGCTCAGCGCCGCGGCCCAACGAATTCCCCCTGCCCCATGGCCGCAATTGGTGGTGTTTTTCGAGCTGCTGGGGCTTACCCCCGAAAGGGCCGAGCAAGCCATTGCCCGGGCCGAGCAGTTCCTGCAACAAGCCCCCGCCGCCGGGTGGCTTGGCTGGGGCTTGAGCCCGCATGCCCCTTACACCGTGCATCCGCGTCTGTTGGCCTGGGCCGTGGGCCAGAGCCGCCGGCGGCACCTGCCGCTTCAGTTTCACCTGGCCGAATCGCCCGAGGAACTGGAGCTGCTGCGCACCGGCGACGGCCCACTGGCTGAACTGTTGCAGGAGCTGGGCGCCTGGTGCCCGGAAGCCCTGCCCGGCCGCCTTCGCCCGCTGGATTTTCTGCAATCCCTGCAAAAGGCCCACCGGGTGCTGGTCATCCACGGCAACTATCTTTCGGCCGCGGAGCAGCAATTTCTGGCCCGGGGCCGCAAACGGTTTTCGCTGGTCTATTGCCCGCGCACGCACGCTTATTTTCAACACCAGCCCTACCCGTTGGCGGAGCTACTCCAACAAGGGGTGCGCGTGGTGCTGGGGACCGACTCCCGGGCCAGCTCGCCGGGACTGGAGTTGCTGCACGAGGCCCGCTGCGCCGCAGCACAGCACCAGGTAGCCCCGGCACAACTGCTGCGGATGATCACGCTGGATGCGGCTCGGGCCCTGGGCCTGGACGCCACTTGGGGCCGGATCGCCCCGGGGAGCCAGGGCGTGTTTACGGCCGTGCAGCTTCCGCCGAACCAGGCGCCCCAAAAAGCAAATGAGGTGCTGGAAGCAATCTTTCACGGGCCGGCCCCGGGGGCGGAACTGATCGCATGCGGCCCCCTGCCCCGGCAGGAATAATCCTCGCAGAAGATTCGCCGGCGGCCCGGAAGGCGCAAACGGGCCGCCTGGTCAATCGGCAAATCCGTACCGACGGTCGATCTCCTGCTGGTACTGGTTCACCTGGCCGGAGAGCACTTCTTCTACCAGCACGCGGCGGCCGGCGGTGGCCGATTCCAGGATGGCAAACGCACAGGCCAGGTCGCGCAAGCCTTCCTGGCCGCTGGTTTCCGACACGCCGCCGCTTTGCACGGCCCGCAGCCAGTCCAGTTGGTTCAGGGCGAAGCTGTCGCGCAGGCCCAGCGGGAACCATCGCTGTTTCAGTTCCTCGGGGGCTTGCGACCAGAACAGCTCGTCCAGCGCGGCGGTGGTGCCGTCGGGCCGGGTGACCTGGTTGCCGGTCACTTTGCCCCCGGCGCCGTACCACACGGTGCCCTGGCCCATCCGCACCGGTCCGCCCCGGCCGGCCCAGCTTGCGCACAGGTTGCCCACGGCCCCGCCGGCACTTTCAAACGAGGCAAAGAACGTATCGTCGGCGTCGCATTCGATCCGCTGCACCACGTTGCCTTGGGAGTCGCGGATCACCCGCACCGGCTCCACGACGGCCGTCTGGCCGCAAACCGCGGTCACCTCTCCGGCCACCTGGCGGATCTGATCGAAGAAGTGCACGCCCAGGTCGAGGCTCAAGCCCCCGCCTTCCACGCGCCGGTGCCGCCAGGGGGTTTCGGCCACCACCAGGTCGGGCGCCCACCACGTGGCCACGTAGCCCAGATAGAGCATCTGCAAGGGGCCCAGGGGTCCCGAGGGGCCGAAGGCCCAAGTCAAGTACCGCGTCTGTTCGCTTTGGCGGAAGTTTTCAAACACGCCGAAGACCAGCCCGCGGCGCTGGGCCTCCTGGCACATCCAGCCCGCGGCCGCCACCGAGACGGCCAGCGGTTTTTGCGTCAGCAGGTGCTTGCCGTGCTCGAAGGCGGCCCGGGCCACCTGGTGGTGCAGCTCATGGGTGGTGAAGTCGTTCACTGCGTCGATGGGGGCCTGGGCCATCATGCGGCAGTAGTCGGTATAGACCTGCACCGGCACCTCGGGCTGGAAGTCCGAAAGGTACTCGTCGCCGATAGCCAGCGGGTCGCCGGGAATATTGCTCACCGGGGGCCGCTGCGGGGGGCCCTCGCCGCGGCGGATGTACATCCAGGCGTCTTGCTCTTTGCGAGCGCAGAGGGCCGTGATCTGGAAGTCCTCCACCCCGGCTTCCCGCAGCAGCCGGTAGCCTCGCAGGTGGGCGGCCAGAATCCGCCCGCAGCCGACGATGCCGATGCGAATCATGGCAGGGTGTCCTCGTCCGGCAGGAAAAAACCGCTTTGCTGCTTGCTGCGTCGTGGATTCATGGTGGCCGTTGCGGGAGCGGGGGTCAAACGATTTTTCCCTCGTTTTCTCCGCCGGGGGGCTGGGGTATCATGCAAGAAAGCCAACATGCCTGCCTTCTTTCTGCCTTCTGGCAAGGAGCAAGCTGCCCGTGGCCAAAAAGACGCGCAAGAAAAGAGACGCTCCGGCCCCCGAGGAGCTTTCCTTCGAAGAAGCCCTGGACCGCCTGGAGCAGATCGTCCACGAGCTGGAGGAGGGGGAGCTGGGCTTGGAAGAGGCCCTGGCCCGGTACGAAGAAGCCGTGGGCTACCTGAAGCGTTGCCACGGGCTGCTGGAGAAGGCCCAGATGCGCGTGGAACTTTTGACCGGCGTGAACGAACAAGGCCAGATGGAAACCGAACCGTTCGAGGAAACCGAAGAGGAAGAGTAAACCTCCGGAGCCCCCCTTTGCCGTGAATCCTCCCGGCACGCAAGCCGATTTTGCCGCGCTGGCCGCCCCGTTGCGCAAGCTGGTGGAGGCGGAGCTGCGGCGCCTGATCCGGCTTCCCCAGGAGCCGGACGCCCGGGGGTGGTTCTGCCCCCGGCGGTTGCAGCAGGCAATGGTCTACAGCCTGCTAGCCGGAGGCAAGCGGCTGCGACCGCTGGTGGTGCTGTTTGCCGCTCAGGGGTGCGGCGGTTCGGCCGAAGAGGCGCTGCCGGCGGCTTGCGCCGTGGAGATGATCCACACCTATTCGCTCATCCATGACGATCTTCCGGCGATGGACGACGACGACTTGCGTCGGGGGCGGGCCACGCTGCACCGGGCCTTCGACGAAGCCACGGCCATCCTGGCCGGCGATGCTCTGCTCACGCTGGCCTTCGAGGTGTTGACCACCACGGTACGCCCGGCTCCCGTGGCGGCCCAGTGTGCCGCCGTGCTGGCTCGGGCCGCCGGGGCTTGCGGGATGGTGGGGGGGCAGGCCGACGACCTGGCCGCCGAGGGGCAACAGGGCACGCTGGAACAGCTTCAGGCCATCCATCGGCGCAAAACGGCCGCGCTTTTTTCCGCCTCGGCCCAGCTTGGAGCCTTGTGCGCCGGGGCTTCCCCGGAACAAACCAAACTCCTGGCCCGCTACGGCCAATGCCTGGGGCTGGCTTTCCAGATCCGCGACGATCTGCTGGATCGCCACGGGCAGGAGGCGCAACTGGGCAAACGGGTGGGCAAAGACGACCGGCGTGGTAAACTGACGTATCCGGCCCTGTTGGGCAAGGAAGCCAGTTGGGAAAAAGCCAAGCACTGGGCGGACCAGGCTCTGGAGGCCCTGGCCCGCTCCGGGGCGGAGCACCCGGGCCTGGTGGCCCTGGCTCGATTCGTGCTGGAAAGGAACCAGTAAGCATGGCCCAACTGCTGCCACAAATCCGCTCGCCGCAGGATCTGAAGCGGCTCTCGCTCCCAGAGCTGGAACAACTGGCCCAGGAAATCCGCCAGGAGCTGTGCCGCTTGCTGGCCACGCGCACGGCGCACTTCGCCTCGAACCTGGGCGTGGTGGAGCTGTGCCTGGCGCTGCACCGCACGTTCGACTTCTCCCGCGACCGGCTCATCTGGGACACCGGCCACCAGATCTACCCGCACAAGCTCGTCACCGGCCGCTACGAGCAGTTCCACACCATTCGCAAAAAGGGCGGGTTGATGGGCTACCCCAACCCGCACGAAAGCCCCTACGACCTGTTCATGACCGGCCATGCCGGCTGCGCCGTGGGGGCGATGCTGGGACTGCGGGTGGGGGACGAGCTGCTGGGCCAGGAAGATCGCCACGCAGTGGCCGTGGTGGGCGACGGGGCGCTGCCTTCGGGCATTGTGTTCGAGGCGTTGAACAACCTCGGCGGGCTCAAGCGGCCGGTGCTGATCATTCTCAACGACAACGAAATGTCCATCTGCCCCCGGGTGGGAGCCGTGGCCCACTACCTGGACCGCGTGCGGATGAACCGCTTCTACCGCAGCCTGAAGCGGGAAGTGGTGCAGTTTCTCAAGCGGGTGCCCCTGGTGGGCGACCCGGCCGAGCGGTTCCTGTGGCAGATCAAGGAGGCGGTCAAGGCGGGCCTGCACGGCGGGATGCTCTTCGAGGAACTGGGCATCGACTACGTGGGCCCGGTGGACGGGCATAACCTGGGAGAGCTGTTGCGTTACCTGGAGATGGTCAAACGGGTGCCCCGGCCCATTCTGCTGCATGTGATCACCAAAAAGGGGCACGGCTTTGCCCCGGCCGAGCAGGACCCGGTCACCTTTCACACGCCCAGCCCCTTCCGGCACGAGGGAGGGCAGATCATCCCTATCCGCCCGGCCAAGGCCAAAACTCCCCCGCCCTACACGGCCGTGGCCGCCGAGACGATCCACCAGCAGATGCAGGCCAATCCGCGCGTGACGGTCATCACCGCCGCCATGTGCCAGGGGAACAAGCTGGAGCGGGTGCGGGAAGATTTTCCCGACCGCTTCTTCGACACCGGCATCTGCGAGTCCTTCGCCGTGGCCTTCGCCGCCGGCAAGGCCAAGGCGGGCTTGCGGCCCATCGTGGACATCTACAGTACCTTCCTCCAGCGCTCCTTCGACCAGATCTTCCAGGAAGTGGCCCTGCAAGACCTGCCCGTGGTGTTCATGATGGATCGGGCCGGGCTGACCGGCCCGGACGGACCCACCCACCACGGGGTGTTCGACCTGGGCTACATGCGGCTGTTTCCCAACATGATCGTGGCCGTTCCCGGCGACGCCGAGGACCTGCGGCTGCTTCTGCCCTGGGCGTTGCAGCAGCGGCACCCGGTGGCCATCCGCTATCCGAAGGCCCCGGCCGCTTCCCTGTCCCGGCAGGTGGCCCCCGTAGAGCTTGGCCGCTGGGAAGTGCTCCGCGACGGCACCGCCGGAACCATTCTCTGCTGCGGCACCTTGCTAGAATATGCCCTGCAAGCCGCCGACACGCTGGCCCAGGAGGACGGCCTGGAGCTGACCGTGGTCAACTGCCGGTTTGTCAAGCCGCTGGATGAGGAGGTGCTGCGGGCCGCACTGGCCGACTCGCCCTTTGTGCTCACCGTGGAAGAAGCGGCCCTGGCCTGCGGCTTTGGTAGCGCCGTGGCCGAGCGGGCCGTGGACCTGGGGCTGGACACTACTTGCCTGCACCGGGTTGGAATCCCCGATCGCTTCATCGAGCACGGCGAACGCGGGGAGCTGCTGGCCGACCTGGGGCTGGATACCGCCGGACTGGTGCGCACCTGCCGTCGCCTGGCGCAAAGCTGCTCGCCCCGGCGGCACTCCCCCCGCCGCAGCGACACCCGCCAGGTGAGCTAGCCGTTGCGCCCCCTTACTTGACCAACTGCTGGCCCAGCTCCTCGGAAAATCCCACAAACAGCTTCTTACCACGGCGGATGGTCGGGGCGCGCAGATTGCCCGAGGGACCCAGCAGGTGCTTGAGCAGCTCTTCGTCCGCCGGCGGGTCTTTCTTCATGTTGAAGTGCACCACCTTTTTGCCCTTGGCCACGTAGATGTCGTTTACGCCGCGGGCCAGTTCCAAGGCGGCCTCGGGGCCCAGGGGCTGTTTGCGGGCGTCGGCTTGCTGGCGCACCTGTACGTCGCGGTCGGCAAGAAACTCTTGCGCTTTAGCACAGGTGCGTCACCCGTTGCGGTGGTAGTACCAGTCGATGCGCGCGGCCATCGTTGCTGCTCCTGAAGGGTTTCCCAGGTCGATTCTTGGTAACCACGGGAAGTGTTTTACCTACGAGCCGGAGTCCTGGGAAGTCCCCTGTTGCCGCCGGGTGCGGGTGCGGCGGCGCGGTTTTTTGGTCATCCATTCCTTGGTCAGTGTCTCGAACACCTCGGGCGACTCGTAGCGGATGATGTTGTCCCCGTCGGACATCGGGCCGATCAGCCCGCGATAGACCGGCAACCCCCGCAGCGACAAATCGGTGCTGCAATCCTCGATGCCGATCTGCTGGTGCATCTTCTCGATCGGCTCCAGCGAAGGATAGTCCTGGATGCGCAGCGACCCGTCGGCCGCCCGGGTGACGATGCGGAACACGCGCTGTTTTCTAGGGGCCATGCGATGCGTCTCCTGTTGGGGCGAGAGAGAAAAACCGCTTAGGCAGGCTCTCGTGGGCTTTGGCAGGGGAAAGGAGCCGCTGGGGTATTTTCTTTTTCGCTTGGAGGAAGAGACCGACTCCAACTGCAGCACGGCCGGCGATGCAATGCGTACCGGCCGCTTCCGCGCTACGAGAAGTAGAACCGATGCCACGCCTCGATCCGGTCCGCCTCCGGCACGGACCGGAAGGGGGGTATCGAAAGGAAAAGACGGGGGAGGGAGAAGCCCCCCGATAGCACTACCCCAATTCACCCATTCTTCCCAAACGCCCAGCAGGCCGGGGATCGTTACAACCCGGGAGTGCAACTTTTCCGGTTTGTCTCCCCCAGGTGGTTCCCCGGGCTGCTGGTGCCGATAACAGCTTAACGAATCCCCAAAACCGGAAACTTCCCTGCGATTGCAGCAAGGGAGTCGGCCTTGGGGTTCACCTGCCCGGGCATCTTAGGTTCCTGAAAAAGCCGGCGTGTTGCGAAGGCTCGGGAGATCAGGTCACGGTAGCTAGAGTTTCCTGTGCCCGCACGGAGGCCGTGGATGACCTCGTCGCAAATTTCCCGACGCTGGCCCGGTGTCGCGTTGCTGCTGGCGTTGTTGGTGCTCAGCTTCCTGGCGCCGAAGCGCTGGGACAGCGCCACGCTGGAACAGGAAGAACAAGGGCTGAGCTGGCCCCTGTCCGGGAAAGAAGCACCGGAGCCAATTCCTCTGGCCCAGGATGAGCCGCAAAAAGAGGGGGCTTCCCGGCCGCAGACGTCCCACCCGGCAGAAGCCATTTCGCAGGCGGCTTTGGGAAATCCCAAGCCCGGGGAAATCCACGCCCTGGTGCACCCCGCCTCCCAGCGGCCGCTGCCGACCCCGGAGGCGGCACAACCGGAACCGCAATCGGTCGGCCCCCGGCTGTTGCTGCCCTCGGCAGCCGAAGCGGTGGTGCAGTCCCCGGTGCCGTCCCCCTTGGTAGCCCCGAAGCCGAGCCACCCGGAGCCGATTACCGCCGCACGGGAACCGGAGCCGGACGATCTGCCCGTTCGGCCCGCAGGGGAGCTGAGGTTGAACCGGCCGGTGGCGGCCCGGGCTCCCGCACCGGTTCCGCCGAAGTCCATGGTGCCCCAGCCCGGCGAAGCAACCGCCGCTGCTTGGAGCACTTGTCCGCCCGGCCTGAAACGCTACCTGGAAGCGGTGACCGACCACCGGATCGACCCGAAGCTGCTGGATCGGAGCGTTCGCTGCAGCGGGGAGCTCTATCAGCGAGTGGGTCGGGGCGAGGAGATCGAGGAACTTTGCCAGCAACAGCGGCATTTGGAATCGCAGCTTCGGAAACTGGCCGACTCGCAACCGCCGGAAGCAGCAGCGGCCCTGCGCCGCCTGGCACACGCCCTGGCCCGCCGCCGAGTGCTCTGGCAATCCGTGGCTCGCCTTACCCGCTGGCAGCGGGAGCAGCATCAGCTGGCCAGGCACACTCCCCAGGCGTTGCTTGCCTCGGCCGTGGACCTGGAGCAAGCCCTGCAGCGAGCCGGAGCCGAGGAAGCCTGGCAGCGGTTCCTGCTGCTGCCGGAGCTGAAACAACAGGCCCAGGCCCCCCCGCAGGAATCGCGGCGGTGGGAGCGCCTGGTGGCCGAGTTTTTGAACCGGGTGGACACGCTGCGGCGCGATCCGCAATACGAACGCCTCTCCCAGTGGGAGCAGCTTCAGCGATTGCAACGGCAACTTTGCCTCTGCGCGTTGGGGCGGTTCGAGGCCACGGGGCTGCCCCAGGTGGTGGAACAGTTCGAGCAGACCGAGGACGAGGCTTCCCGAGCGTTGCTGGTGCGGTACTTGCAGCTGGTCGAACACGGGTCGTCCGAGGCGCTCGGTTTGCAACCGTGGGAGCTTGTCAACCACTGGAACAACACCAATCTCCGCCTGGCGGTCCACCATCGACTACTGGCCCAGTTGGTCCCCCAGGCCCCACCTCGCTGGCAACGGGTGTACGATACCATTCTGGGGATTCCGGTCCGCGGGCGCAGTTGGACAACTACGCGAGTGGACGTGCGGACGCTTCCCGGGCAGGGCGCCCGGCTGGTGATCACCGCACGAGGGTTGGTGCGTTCGTGGACCCAAGCCAGCCAGGGGCTGGTGACCACGCACGAGCGTACCGTGGCCCGATTCTCCGCCCAACGCCTGATCCAATTGCGGCCCGATGGTCTGCGCAGCTGGCCTACCCGGCTGGAACTGGATGCCCGCTCCGAACTGGCAGGCATTGAAACGGAACTGGACGGGCTTCCGCTTTTGGGCGATCTGGTGCGGGAGATTGCCCTTTCGCAGCGGGAAGAGATGCTCCCGGAGGCCCAAGCCGAGGCCCGCTGGAAGCTCCGCCGGAGGATCCAGGCCCAATTCGATCGCCAGGTGGACCAGGCCCTGGCGGCCCTGGACCGCAAGCGGATGGCCCGACTGAATCAGCTCCGCAAGCGGCTCCGGCTGGACCCGCTGCTGCTGGCCCACACCACTTCCCAACGCCTGGTTCTCCGCGTTCGGTTGGCCGGACCGGACCAGTTGGGCGCCCACACCCCGCGGCCGCGGGCTCTGGCCGGCAGTTGGGCCAGCTTGCAGGTGCATCAATCGGCCATTAACAACGTGCTGGACCGGCTGCAACTGGCCGGGCGGCGATTCACCATGCCGGAACTGGAACGGCACTTACAGTCCCTGCTCGACGTGCCGGTGGAACTGGGGAAGAAGGAACGCCGAGCCGCGTTTCGCTTTGCTCAGCACCGCCCGGTGGTCGTCCACATGAGCCAAGGCAAAGTCTGGCTCCATATCCACTTGGCGGAGCTGGTCACCACGAAACATCGCTGGCAAAACCTTTCCGTCCAGGTCGGCTATCGGCCGGTGCGGAAAGGGCGCTGGTTCTACCTGCAACGCGAGGGCCACGTGAAGCTCCAGGGCCAGCTCGGCGGAACACTGGGTTCCTCGCTGATCGTGCGGGGCATTTTCAATCGCATCTTCCCCAGCAAGCGCCAGTGGCCCTTGTTCCCCCCCGCCTGGGAGCAGAGCCCCCTGCTGGACCGGCTGGCGATGACCCAGTGCGTGGTGGAGGACGGGTGGCTCGGGATTTCCCTGGGCCCGAAGGAGCAGCTCTCCGTAGCCAGGAGGGGATCGGCTAGCGAGGCTCGCCCAAGGTAACCTGCAAGGTGAGCGTTTGCCGCCCGCGGCGGATCTTCACCGGTACCTTGTCCCCCGCCTTGTACTTCCGCAAGGCTCCGTCGAAGTCCTCCAGGTTGTCCACCTTGTACTTGCCCAGCTGGAGGATCACATCCCCGCCCCGCAGGCCCGCCTTGGCCGCAGGAGAGCCTTCGGCCACGCCCATGAGCCGGTAGCCGGGCCCCTCGGAGGCAAAATCGGGAATGGAACCGAAGTAGGGCCGCACGCCCTGGGGACGGCGGGGCCGGGGACGCGACTTGACCTTGACGAAGGTCGGCCGCTGCGCGGCATTGGCCAGGTGCACGATCACGTCGGTCACCATCGAGGCGATCCGTTCCATGCCCTCCAGATTCAGCTTGTCGTAATCGTCCGAAGGCCGGTGGTAGTCCCGATGCAACCCGGTGAAAAAGTGCATCACCGGAATGCCCTTCAGGTAGAAGGACGTGTGATCGCTGGGCCCTTGCCCCCCCGGGCGTCGGACCAGGTTGAACTGGTACTTGTCGTTCAGTTGCCGGATCAACGTGTCGAACTCCTTGGCCGTATCCACTCCCTGGAGGATGAGCCGGTTCTTCTGCAACCGGCCCACCATGTCCAGGTTGATCATGGCCACGGTCTTTTTCAGCGGCAGCACCGGGTGGTTGACGTAGTAGGCGCTGCCGATCAGCCCCCGCTCCTCGGCCGTGAAGGCGATGAACAGGATGCTGCGTTTTTGCGGGCCGAGCCGGGCCAGGCGTCGGGCCACCTCCAGCAGCACCGTGGTGCCCGAGGCGTTGTCGTCGGCCCCGTTGTGAACTTCCCGCTTGCCCGGAGCCAGCGAACCGAAGCCGCCCAGGCCCAGGTGGTCGTAGTGGGCTCCCAGCACGACAAGTTCCTCGGCCAGAGGGCCTTCTCCGGGCAAGAGAGCCAGCACGTTTTTCACCTCGGCCCGGCGACGCTGCACCTGGGTGGCCAGCTCGATCCGCCACTCCCGCAGCTCCCGACTCTGCGGCTTGAGCGTCTGATCGATCTCCTGCTCGATCTGCTCCAGCGTCTTGCCCAGGGCGCTGCGCAGGATGCGATCAGCCGTGGCCCGGGTGATGCTCACCACCGGCATCTCCCGCCCCGCTGCCGAACTGCCCGAGCCGATCCGAAACGGCAGCAAGCCGTCCAAGGCCGGTTCCAGGCCGCGGGCGGCCTGGGCCAGTTGGGTGCCTTGCCGGGCGGCCTGGGCAGCAAGGGATTTCAGTTTCTGCAAGCTGGCTTGTTTGCGAGCCGCCTCCAGCTCCTGGCGAGTCTTTTCCGCGGCTTGGAGCAACGATTCCAATCGAGCAAGCCGCCGCCGGGCTTGCTGCAAAATGGTGAACCGGTCGTTGACCAGGATCACGCCCGCGGCCCCGTGCTGGAACGCATTGGACACCTTTCGGGTAAACAAAGCATGCTGCGTGGTGTTGGTGCCGTTGAACTTGCTGTGCGGGTTGTTTTGTTGTGGTTCCTTGCGAAGGACGATGACCACCTTGCCCTCAACGTCCACCCCCTGGTAGTCGTCGTATTCCAGGTCCGGGGCGGTGATCCCATAGCCGACGAACACCAGCGGCAGCGGTTCCTTGCCCTGGTAGCTGCCTCCCAGGGCCAGGGGGCGATAGTCCCGATTCAGTTGCAGCGGCAGCACGAACTGGTTGGGGCCGTGCAGCACGGCCTTGTTGTTTTTACCAAGCCGCACGGAGCTTTGCAGGGTGAATGTCTGAAACGGCGAGCCTTCCACCAGGTCGGTCTTCAGGCCCAACTGCTTGAACTGGTCGGCGATGAACTGGGCCGCCTGGTCCAGCCCCTGGGTGCCGATCCCCCGGCCCTGGCGCTCGTCGGCCGCCAGGTACTTGGCCACTTCCAACAGCCGGGCCTGGGCTTCGCTGAGCTTTTTGTTCTCCTCGGCCCGCAGGTGAATCCCCTGTCCCAAGGCCAGCCCAAGGATCACCAAACACAACCCGAAACGCACAGATCGCACACCCAAGAGCAAATTGGGACGACGCATTGTTCACTCCTGAAAAAGGTGATGGGGAAAGCTCACTTTGCGGGCCAAAAACCGATCAGCCGGGGGAAAGTCGTTCCCACCCTTACGGCATTTGCGGACAAGGGGCATCTTTGGAATTGTACTTCTCCCCGGGCGGGATTCCAACGCTACGAGCTGCCGTCCCTGATTGACAGAGCACAAGCTAAATCAGCCCGGAAAAGTCCTCCACGCCCAGCACCTCCCGGGTGGTAAGCGGTTCGCCGTACTGAGTGCCGATCATCTGGCCCCAGAACCGGGCCTGCGTCTCCATCCGCTGGAGGAACTCCCCCTGCGGGTAGGGATCCACAAACTGACTGCGGTAACTGCTTACCGCCTGGAGCTTGGTCTCCCAGTAGGGCGTAATATCGACCACCAGCAGCGGATCGGGCACGCGGCGCAGGTGAAGCGAGTAGTAGTACCAGATGCGTTGCGGGTAGTGGGGCTGGCCCGGAAGGTCGCTTTTGCTCAGCTTGGCCCAGAAGCGGGCCTCCTCCACCAGGCGGCTGGCGGCCGTGTGGTCCGGGTGGGCATCCAGCCAGTAGGGAGCAAACACCCAGCGGGGCCGGGTACGGCGAAACACTCCGGCCAACAGTCGCCGCGCCTCCAGGTCCGGCACCAGCGAACGGTTGACCAGGCGCAGGTTTTCCCGCCAGGAGAGGCCCAGAACTGCCGTGGCGGCTTGGGTTTCCCGGGCCCGGGTCTGCTCGCTGCCCAGCGGCGTGGGCTCGCCGGTGGTCAGGTCCACCACGCCCACACGCCAGCCGGCACCCAGCAGCCGGGCGATGGTTCCGCCCAGGGCCAGTTCGGCATCATCCGGGTGGGGGGCCACCACCAGGGCATCCAGCGGCTCGGGCAAGCTCATGGCCGACCGGCTCCCTTGCCCGAGGAGCCGCCCCGCACGGGACGCTTGCCGCGCCGGGGACGCCCGCGCACTTTCCACTGCGGGTCGGGGCGATGGGCCTCCTGGATGTAGCCCAGCAGCCGCTGCACCACCTGGGGATGTTGAGCGGCCACGTTGTGTTGTTCTCCCAGATCGGTTTGCAGGTCGTAAAGCTCCACCCGGGCCTGAGAGTTCCAGGGCTTGCGCACCAGCTTCCAACGTCCCTGCCGCACGGCCTGGGCGCCGCCGCGCTCGTAGAACTCCCAGTACAGGTAGCGGTGCTGCTTTTGTTCCTGGGGCTTGCCCAGCAGCGTGGGCAGGAAGCTGATGCTGTCCCGCCCCGGCGGACACTCCACCCCGGCCAGCTCGGCGGCGGTGGCCAGAAAATCGCCAAAATAAGCGATGTGCTCGCTGATCGTACCGGAGGGAACCGTGCCCGGCCACCAGGCGATGGTGGGCACGCGGATGCCCCCTTCGTACAAGTCCCGCTTGATGCCGCGCAAGGGGCCGTTGGAGTCGAAAAAGTCGGCCTTGTGCCCGCCTTCCTGGTGCGGGCCGTTGTCCGAGGAGAAGATAACCAGCGTCCGTTGCGCGATTCCGTGACGGCGCAGGCGATCCAGAATCTGCCCCACTTGGGCATCCAGCATCGAAACCATCGCGGCAAACCCCTTTTCCGGCTCCGGCCAGCGGCGATCGGCCCAGGGGCCATAGTCGGGCACTTCCATGCCGCGGCTGCGGGCCTCGTTGTTGGCATGCGGCAGCGTGGGAGCGAAGTAGAGGAAAAACGGTTCGTCCTTGTGCTGGTCGATAAACCGCAGCGCCTCCTCGATGAGCAACTGCCCGCTATAGACCCGGCGCACCGTGGCCACCCCGCCGCCGTAGCGGTCCTCGTTGGGCACCACGTTGGGCAGTCGCACGCGGGTTTCGTTGCGCAGCAGGAACGTGGGATAGTAGTTGTGGGCGTGGTGCTGGTCCAGGTAGCCGAAGAAGTAACCGAACCCCTGGCGAGTGGGCACGCCGGTGGAGCCCTCGTGGCCCAGCCCCCACTTGCCCACAAGCCCCGTGCGGTAGCCGGCCCCGCGGAGCACTTCGGCCACGGTCACGTCCTGGGGCCGGAGGTTCACCTTGGCGTTGCCGCGGATGTAGCAGTGGCCCATGTGCAGTCCGGTCATCAGCACGCAGCGGCTCGGGGCGCAGACGGTGCAGCCGGCGTAGAACTGGGTGAAACGCATTCCTTCGCGGGCCATGCGGTCCAGGTGGGGCGTGCGCAGCACCCGCTGGCCGTAGCAGCCCAGATCGCCGTACCCCAGGTCGTCGGCCAGGATGAAGATGATGTTGGGCCGCAGGGGCTCATCGGCCGCCAGGGGTGTCCACAAGGCAGACCAGCTTATGAAAAGCGCCGTGCCAAACAAAATCCAGCGGTACATGGGTTTTCCTTTCCTGGCAAGGTGTGTTTGCGCGGTGGCGTCCGGCAACGGTGTGAGTTTCGGCCGATGGCGATTGGCGATTGCTATCTGGTACCAGGGAAGCACCGAGTGCTATTTACGTTTTTTTCTCCGCCGACTGAAGTCGGCGGCTCGCCGGTTGTAAAAAATCAGCTTGTAAAAAATCAGCGACTGTTCTTGCGTCGAAGGCGGCAACCCCGGCCAGCCCCCGGCTCGCCGGGGAGGGCTCCACCGACACGGGCGATTATAAATGCCCGCAGAAGTCGATTCACCTGCCGGCGGCTTCGGCCGGGAAAAACTTGCGCCGCACCTGCGGCGGCACCCGCCGCTTGCCCACCAGGGCCCGCAGCAGGGCCAGGTTGCGCATGTCCCAGGAAAGCCCGGTCACCGGATCGATCCCCTTGGGGGTTTCCAGGTACATCGGAGTGCGTTGCCAGCGGGGATCGTTCAGCAGCAGGCGGAACCCTTCCAGCGAAACGTGCCCGTAGCCGATGTTCATGTGCCGATCCAGCCGCGAGCCCCGT
>Ga0256839_1003527_pt1 | contig 16083 bp, 17 predicted proteins | sample 354166metaG_FD_185968 | JGI IMG/M metagenome (GOLD analysis project Ga0256839, IMG submission 185968) | Hydrothermal vent microbial communities from Mid Atlantic Ridge, Atlantic Ocean - 354-166 | ecosystem: Environmental > Aquatic > Marine > Hydrothermal vents | place: Atlantic Ocean: Mid... | reverse complement strand
TCTCCAGTTATTTTGAGCTGAAACAGCAAGCGCCTAATGGTCTTTCTGCTTTGATTACCGGCCCCAAGTTAGATGGTGTAATCAGTCACACAGCCATGAAAAGCCTGGACATCATTCTCTCCGACGACCCCGAAAGCGCATTACAAAACTGGATACTGCATACCCCCGATGGTCGGGTGCGCCTGAAGCATTTATTGAGCAAATTTGACAACAATTACGATTTTATCCTTATTGATACCCAAGGTGCCGTTGGCCCTTTGCAAGATGCGGCCGTGCTTGCTGCCGATATGTTGCTGTCGCCCATTCCGCCCGAGATTCTATCTGCCCGTGAGTTTACACGCGGCACACTGGGGATGCTCGACCGCCTGCAACCAATGACCTACATGGGCGCTCCCGTAGGGCCACTCTATGGTCTGATCTATCGCATGGATCGTACTGTTGATGCGCAGCGCATCGCACGAGAACTTCGGCGTGAATCAGCCCCCAGCCGTGGGCAGATCAGAATTCTCGATACCGTTATTCCATCAACGGTGGCCTACCGGGAGGCCGCCACATCTCAAGTCCCCGTTCATCAATGGGAGCGACGACGCTCTGGGCCATCGGCCAGTGCCCGAGAGACCATGTTGAGTCTGGTGCGCGAACTCTTCCCTCATCTCAGCGATGTTGAGTTGCCATGAATCGACGCCCAAGCGATGAACAGTTAGGAAACTTGTTAAAAACGCCTCACTTCGGACAAGGCGGTGAACTGCCTGCGTCTGATCCTATTGCCCCCACACCCATGCTATTGACCTTGAACCAGGTCAAACCGTATGACCGCAATCCTCGCCGTGAACGTAATCCTCTTTTTGACGACATCAAAGACTCCATTCGCAATCAAGGCGGATTGAACAATCCGCTTACGGTCACCCGCCGCCCCGGTGAAGAGATTTACATGGTTGAGTCTGGGGGAAATACCCGATTGCAGATACTTTATGAGCTTTTTCAAGAGACCGGACAAGAGACGTTTAACCAAATTCATGTTTTGTACAGGCCGTGGAGATCAGAGACCCATGTATTAACGGCGCATTTAATCGAGAATGAAAAGCGTGGCGAAATGCTCTTCATTGATAAAGCGCTAGGCATAAGAGCGCTGAAGGAGTTATTCGAGGCTGAAGATGGTAGCGAACCCTATTCAATCCGCAAATTAGCGGATCGGTTGAAAGCCGTCGGTTATTCCATAAACCTGGATTTGCTTTCAAGAATGAATTACACCATTGATGTGTTGTTACCACTGATTCCTGAAGCACTTCGCGCTGGAATGGGTAGGCCACAGGTCGCACGAATTCGCAAAATAGAAAAGGCATTTCTGCACTACTGGACTCAGATTTCAAAACAAGAAGCTTCAATCTTTGACGAGCTGTTTCAAGACTGCCTGCTGGAAAACAATCGCCCCGAGTGGGATGCCGACGCACTGCGGCAAACGCTTGAGGATCGGATGACTGAGTTACTTGATATCCCCATCCGAACCCTGCGCCTGGATATAGACGCACTGCTACGTGGCCGTGAAATCGAGATTACACAGCCACCGGAAGAGTCCCCCTGGGAAGAGGAGATATCTGAACAACATTCCACTGACGCGGTTGATAACAACACGCTTGGAAGCACTTTAGAAATTGCCTCTTCCAATCCAACAACAGAACAGGAAGAGACAACACCGGAAACAACCACTGAACCGTCGATCCAGGTTGACCCTCCCGTGACAACAGAAACATCCCACTCCTTCGAGAACGAAGAACCCATTAGCGTAGCGACGCTCGGCATTGCTGACCTCCGTCGCAGTGCCTATGAAACAGCCCATCAACTTGCCGCCTGTTATCAACTGGAGCAGTGCATACAAGCTTCTAATGACTGGGGGCTGGGGTTTCTTGTTGACCTGCCCGAACAGCCACTGATCCCTGACAGTAGCCAAGGGCTGGATGCCAAACAGCGTTGGCAACAGATGGTCAGGCAGTGGATATGGTGGCTGCTCTATGTCTGCTCCGAGGCGACAGTCCGGCCAGAGCGCATTCCCAATCTTCCTGAATCGATGAGCATTCGCGGGTTATGCCTGGAGGGTAATCAGGCAGAGTTGATGCGGCGCATCGGTCAACCCGCATGGATCTCACTGTCATATCAGCTCCTCGCTGATCCACTGGTTCCAGACGAGCATTTTCACAAGCTGATCACCTTGATCCGACACTGCCGAACACTACGACAACAGATCGGCAATGACAGCGACGATCCCCTGTGGCTGGAGAGGAACGACTATGCGCAATCATGATTCACAGCTCGCCTACACCGTTATGTTGTATGCGATACAGGCATTAAGCGAAGGCGACTATAAAGCCATTGATGATATGGGGTTCACCATCGATGAGGTGCAGCAGTTATCAGAATTTCCGGTCAAGGCGCTTAAATATTTAGCTCGGCTGAGTGGCCACTTTTTGAAGGTCAAAACGGATCATCACTGCTTCGAGAAGATGATGACCTACCTCAAACATGAACTCGAACAGGATGAGTTGCAGAATGAACTGATTCGCCACGAAGCCCCCATCGCCATGATGGCTTCGTTGTATGGCATGTCCACCGCCGAGTATATCCAACGTCAAAAGCTGCTGGGCATTCCGCCACATGGTGCCGGACGGCCACTGCTTCTCTCCGACGAAGATCAAGCGATTGTATGGCAGTGCTGGCGTGATGCCGGAGAAGGCACAACAGCAAAGCATTATCTGGCAGTAGCGCGTGAAACCAAGCATCCATTGCGTAGCTTGTGGTCGTTGATTCAAAGCTGGGAAAATATGGATAACGAATCCCCAGCATCGGGCAGCCGAACGTGACTGATCCCACTATTTCTATATCGCCCCAAGCCAAGGCGCTGTCGCTTTATATTCAAAATGCGGTCGAGCATCTGAAGAACAATTCATCCATTGGTGCGACCAAGGCTCAGCAAGAACAGAGCAGTCTCATCTATCTCGGCAACTGGCAAGATCCCTATCCTCGTCTGTTGGTGACAGACCCCGTGTTGGAACCCGTCGATAAGCTTGCATGGCAAATCATTCGCCTGCATATCAGCGCACCGGGTGCTGTCACAGCATTTCCAAACTACGAGGCGATACGCACCTATGCCAACATCAAGTCCAATCATACCGTAGCCCGTGCCCTCGCCATTCTACGTGCGACACGCTGGTTATCCCTCTGCGCCAGAGTCCGTGACAAACGAGGCCGTTATCTGGGCAACATCTACGTGCTACACGATGAACCGATCACCTTGGGTGATGCCATGTATCTTGATACGGAGTACATGACATTTCTGAACTCAAGCACGGAGCATAATCACAAGCGGGTACGGCAGATCGTAGAAAACGTCGTCGCCACCATCGAAGAGATGATCGACGACGGCATTGATGTGATTGGTGATCGTATCCAAACCTGGTCGTATGAGCGGCGCATTGGTGTTGTCACCCAAAAGCAAGATGACCCTGATTTACAACTCGCAGAACGCACTGAATTCTACGCCATCTCGGATACGCGCATTAACGCCCTGGCGCAAGAAACACCCGCCAAGCAAAGCCCCGAGCAAATACTGCACACGGATGAGGAGACTAATAGCCATGTGCAGATATTGCACACGGTAACAGAGGGTGAATCTGCCCAAGTGCAAAATACGCACACGGGTCAGGCTACCGAAAACAGCCATGTGCAGAAAATGCACACGGACAAAAAGGCCGAAATTGACCCTGTGCAAAAACTGCACACGGGTACTACATGTTGTAGTAGTAATAAAATAAATACTACTACAACAAAAACAGGTAGTAATACTCCGCACGCACGCGAGGCACTTCACTTTCCGTCTTGCATCTCAGCCAATGAGCGCAAGCTCGCCATGATGTACCTCGATTCCATCGACGGCACTGAGCAACAGGATGTCCTGGACGAATGGCACGGTCGTCTATCAGCCGCCAATCGACGCAGTACGCCCATCGAAAATCCCATCGGTTATTTGGCGAGCCTATGTCGGCGGGTTAAGACCGGCGAGTTTCAAATCACCATCGGCGTCCGTATCCGTGACACACGAGAGCGAGATAAACGCCGGAAAGAGAACGAAAAACGCCGTGAAGAGGAAGAGCAGCGCAGACAAAAAGAGATGGTGAAAGCCATACAAGCAAACCCAGGCTCCATAGGAAACAGCCGAATTCAACGGCGTATGGAACAGATTCGCAAAAAACACCGGCGCGAAGGAGAAGCAAACCAATGAGTAGATCGGACTTGGAGGTGTTAGCAGTGCTAACACTTCAGGGTTCGATGAAAGACCGAGGCTTGGGTGTTAGCAGTGCGAACACCCTTGCCCAATGCAGGTATACAAGTTTTGTTACAAACAACGGAGCAACGAAGGTGATGCTATGAGTGAAACTGAATCAGGAAAACGAGAGCTACCCGATAATGCCGACCCGGTAGTTGACTACACAACCGCCGCTGCACGTCCCGGTACTCTGCGGGGAGATGCAAGCCTCGACATACAGACACGACAGGCACAGCGTCTTGTTTACGGTCGGCGAAAGACTGAAGACAAAGAACACATCATCGGCCTGGTTCGATTCGGAATGAATATGAAACGAATCTGGACATCTGCTGGCAGGGATGACCCTTATGCAGACTGGACACTGCTGCTCGTTGAAGGTGCGTTGAACAAAGCTCGGGAGAAAATTAACGCGCTGTGCCAAGAGACCGAGACTCTTCTATCGAGTGCGGCAACAGGCATTCAAATCGATGTCGCGCACTCACTTGAACCAGTACGAATCCCTCTGCAATTCGCCAACGCCTACGGTTACATGGGTGCCTATCTCATTGCTGACTATGACCAATTGGTGCGCACGATTCTAACGGCGCGTCACGTCGGTCTTGCCCCCAGAGATAAAAGCACAAAATCACTACACGACAGTGCCAGGCTGGTGCGTCATGCCTTTGCTTTGTCAGCACGGTGGAAATTCACATTAGTCACTCGCTCAGATGTTCTCAATACAACCCCGATGGCGCAGAAAGCCAACGATGCGATGTCGATGATGGGCGAGCTGCCGAAAGTTGTCATCGATGGTGCGCAACGTGCTCAAGTCGCGCCCGAAATATCCACTCCAGTCTTGTCTAATACTGAAGAGATTGACGAAGAAGTAGCTAACTCATAACCGGAAAAAAAGTAGCTAATGCCTAACTTTGCTAAAGGGCCTTTTAAGGGTAAGGGGGAGCACAGAAATGATTGGCGGGTGAAGTCGCTACGCGGAAGTGTTGAGCAGTTACAAGCAGAACTGCAAACGACAGTAGGAATGATGTACTCGCTTATTGACGATTACGACCGAACGTTTTCTGGCTCCCTGACTGCGTACCTTGCCTTTCATAAAACCGCGAACGGTAACTATGTTCGTTGGCGAATGAATGGTGTTAAGCAGCGGTATTTCGCATTAGCCAATGACGATATTGGCGAAACGTTCCTACGTGCTCAATCAGTCACGGTGCGCAAAGTTTTACTCGACTTCGAGCAGCATCGGCTCAGATTGAATCTGTTACATGGATTGTGTTTCTACGAAGTAAAGTCACTGAGCAAGTTTATTGTAAACACCAAGCGAGTAAACCAGTTGGCACGAGAGAAATAACGAATATTTTCACTGACTGATATTCATAAAACGTTTGTTAGCAGTGCATCTCATGTCATTTTGACGATCTGTTTAGCTCAACCAGGGGGTACAAAAAAGTGTCAAACAAATTTAGTGGCGCCGGGAATCTTGGCAATGATCCCGCATTTACATCCCCAGTCGGAGAGACCCAACGTCACGTTGCCGATATGCGCGTCTATTTTGATCGACCCGTTCGAGACCATGATTCGGAACAGTTTAAGGACAATGGCGGTTTCTGGCTGGATGTATCAGCTTGGGACTGGCTGGCAAAAGATGTCATGCGTACACTTAAAAAAGGAATGCGCATTAAGGTAGAAGGTTCGCTGAAACACACAACCTGGACAGATGACAGCAGTGGAGAAGAGAGGTCAAAATGGGTGTTATATGCCGACGACATCGCACTTGTTTTAGGTCGAGTAGAATCAATCGAAATTCGCAAAAAAACGGAGAAACCATCATGAACAAGAAACAACTCATTAGCGCTATCTCATCCCAACTAGAAGTCGCTGATGCGGAAGCACAACGATTTGTAGAGTCCTTCCAATCTGTCATCACAGATACACTGTCAAACGGTGGCGAAGTCTCATTAATCGGCTTTGGCCGTTTCCATACGAAAAAACAACGTGCCCGTATCGGCCGTAATCCAGCAACAGGTGAACCGATAAAAATACCCGCAAAAGTATCGCCCGCATTCTCGCCCGGAAAGACGCTCAAAGAGACCGTGCGTAGCATTACTTAACGTTCCACGAGAAACCCAATTGATGAAACTCTATCTGTGTGAAAAACCCTCCCAGGCCCGTGATATCTCGCGGATGCTGGGTGTACGACAGAAAAGTGATGGTTGCCTGAGGGGCAACGATACCGTAGTGACCTGGTGTTTTGGTCATCTGCTGGAGATGGCACCCCCCGATGCCTATGATGAAGCGCTGAAACGTTGGCGCTTTGAAGCACTGCCTATCGTGCCCCAGGAGTGGAAACTGGAGATCAAAAAAGAAGCGCGTAAGCAGTACAAGATTATCCAGCAACTTTTGAAACAAGCCACGGATGTTGTGGTTGCTACCGATGCAGACCGTGAGGGTGAAACCATCGCCCGTGAGATATTGGAACGGTGTCGCTGGCGTGGCCCTATTTCTCGACTGTGGTTGTCAGCGTTGGACGATGCCAGCATTCGCAAAGCGTTGAACAACGTACTGCCGGGATCAAAAACCGAACCCCTCTATTTCGCGGGCTTGGGCCGTTCAAGAGCAGACTGGCTGGTAGGCATGAACCTGACCCGTGCCTATACGCTGATCGGCCAACAGAGCGGTCACGAGGGCGTGCTCTCGGTGGGCCGTGTCCAGACACCAACACTCAATCTGGTTGTGCAGCGAGACCTGCTTATCGAGCAGTTCAAACCAAGCCCCTTCTACGAGGTAGTCGGCGAATTCTGTGTGATGGCAGGCAGCTTCAAAGCGAAGTGGTTACCCCCCAAAGCAGAGACAGATACCGAGGGCCGCTGCACCAGTCAACAGACGGCCCGCAATGTGGCGCAGAAGATCGAAGGTCAACAAGGCCGCGTTCTAAAAGCCGATACCGAGCGCAAAAAAGAGTCTGCACCGTTGCCCTTCGATCTATCGTCGCTGCAACAGGAGGCATCGAAGCGTTGGGGTATGGGAGCCAAAGAGGTGTTGGATACGGCTCAAGCGTTGTACGAGACCCACAAGGCGCTCACCTATCCGCGTACCGACTGCCCTTATCTGCCCGAGTCACAACGAGGCGATGGCCCACAGGTGCTTGCTGCCCTAAAACAGTCCGATGGGCGATACGCGCCGATGGTTGAACACGCTAACACCCAGTTGCGCTTACGGGTGTGGAACGATAAAAAGATCACCGCTCACCACGCCATCATTCCTACCGCCACACCCACCGACATCTCACGCATGTCCGAGAAAGAGTGGCGTATCTACGATCTCGCCTGCCGCCGTTATATTGCGCAGTTTTATCCGCCGTTTGAATACGACAAGACGGTCATTGAGATCACCGTCTGTGATGAGCTGTTTCGCGCCACGGGCAAGGTGCCACGAATAAAGGGGTGGCGAGCGGTATTAAGACAAAGTAAACCTAGCAGTCAGAACGGACAAGAAGACGAAAGCCAAACCTTGCCGCCCGTCACCGTTGATGAGATTGCCAAAGGATTAAACTCATCACTCGAAACCAAACAGACCAAACCGCCTGCGCGTTTTACCGAGGGCACACTCATCGCTGCGATGAAGTCAGTGGGCAGATCGATCACCGATGCAAAGCTGAAGAAGATCCTGCGTGAGACCTCCGGCATCGGCACCGAAGCAACACGCGCCAGCATTATTGAAACCCTGTTTCAACGCGACTTTATTCAAAAACAAAAAGCTCAGAAACAGAAAAAACAGATCGTCAGCACCCAAACAGGCCGTGGCTTGATTGCGATTCTGCCCGATGAGATCAAAGCCCCCGCCACCACAGCACTGTGGGAACAGGGTTTGGATGATATTGCACAAGGACGAGGCGATCTTAGTACCTTCATCAATGGCCAGACTCAGTGGATCACTGAGATTCTGCGCCAGGCAAAACAGCAGGCCGAATCACCGTCACAGCCGTTTTCTGGCAGTGTCGCCAACACACAACTCGCCTGCCCTGACTGTGGCAAAGCCCTCCGACGGCGAAAGGGTAAGAATGGTTTCTTCTGGGGTTGTAGCGGTTATCCCGAATGCAAAACCACACGGCCTGATAGCCGTGGAAAACCCGGCAAGGCTAAAGCACGAACGGCCTCTCGAAGCACTACTCGAACAAAAGACAGTAAGGCACCAGCGAAGACCGGCTCATCTTGCCCCCAATGCAAATCCGGCAGCTTGGTGCAGCGCACAGTGAAAAACGGTAAGAATGCCGGAAAACCCTTTGTCGGCTGCACGGGCTATCCGAAGTGTGACTACTTTTCGTGGCCATCCAACTAAACGCATATGGATAAAACTTGCTTCAACAACAACCCAAATAATTTTCAGATTGAATAATCAATTTATCATTGCCACCCGATAATGATTGGTCGATAGTTCTTGGTATTAACGACCATAGTCGTTTAACCCGTTTCACACCCCGCTGCTTGGGTTAAAAGTAGCACCCTTGCTGGTAAATATATCAGCGCTCAAAGCACTTCGTAGGATCGTGAGATAAGTGCAGCGGCCTTTACCGTCGATCCATTTTTACCAACCCACCGGGGAAACAACGTCCCCTTGGGGATTCGTGTTTCTCCAATATTCACCAACAGGAGAAACACCATGTCAGACAACAATTCAAATCAAGCTCAAGATCAAAAATATTTCGATCTCCACATAACGGGTATCGGTTATCTCAACCGTGTTCGCAAAGTCCCCGTAAAACGTGGCAACCCATTCTTCGCTGTTGATATCTCAGCACTGCATGGCAGTAGTCAAGAAGTTCAATACACACGTTTCGACTGCCGTGTATCAGGTAGCGAAGCACAGGCAATCATTGAACAGATTCAACCCATGATTGAAGACGATAAGACCAAAGTGCTTATTGGCTTCAAACTGAGTGATCTCTATTCAGAGACTTTCGTCTATCAACGCGGTGACAAAGAAGGGCAAACGGGTGTTTCACTCAAAGCCCGTCTATTGCGCATCGAATGGGTGAAGGTCAACGGCAATCAGATCGAACTTGATCTGCCCGATGTTGCTTAATTTCGGTTAACCCTCTTACAGGCTTTTCTGTGGATCAACGCTGCATTGCAGCGTTTTTTCAGAGTATCGAATAACACGGTACTGTGAAAAAACGTTTCACGCTATTTACCCCTGGTCACTTGGATTAAGTGACACCCTTGCTGATTCTTCAGCACCCAGCACCTCGTCGGATCGTGAAGTAGGTGCAACGGCCATGATGACACATCATCGCTGTCGATCCATTTTCTTACCCAACCGAGGGGAATATTTTTCCCGTTGGGGAGACGTGTTTTTCTCATGCAACCACGGAGAGCAGTGTATGACTCAAGAAAATACATTTGATGAGGAGCACAGAGCGGCATTAGCGGCTTTTGAAGAAAAACGAGCAAGGATCAAAACCCATTATGCCAATGCGAAAGAACGGTTTTTGGCTGCATGGATTCGGGCAGTCGAGATCATCGGCCCAGAATATTTTGAATGCAACGGCGTAACCAATTTCAGAGAAGCAACAGACCGTGACCAGATCCAACCGAACAACGACGCGATAGAAGAACGCATCAACGTTTGCAGTGCTGGCGAAGGGGTGTTTATTGGTACTGTGATGAGTTTCTACAATGACAAATGGGGCGCTGAGATCTGCGATGCGTTTGGACACCACGGTGTCGGCGGCGCAGCCAACCGACTCGACCTGGATGAACTTGAGATCGTTATGGAACTCATGAGCAGTCATACAGGTTGGTAGTAGTCTCTGGGTTACGTTGTGAAAGCAACGTAACCCACTGCTATGCAACATACCCAATTGTCGGTCTGCTATCACCCGATTGTAGTGGCCTTCCCCAATGCGCTTTAGAGACAAGTAAGGCGCTTTTAGGAAGGCTACTACAGTCTTCTTATTGATAGTCACCGACAACCTATCGTCGGATTGAGGTAGGCCCCTTTGTGTGAGCAATCGCGCCCAGTGTTTATAGCAACCTATTTCCCCAATCCATAGGTCAGGCAATCAAACGAATAGCAGGTGATAAGGCACGCCGCGTTATTCCGATATTGCAGTGGGGACTCCGGCCAAATCTTGACCGGTCTACTTTGTTGCCAAGAGTGAATGCACTCGATAGCAACGCCAGTTTGACGCCGTTTGAATGTCAAATGCAGCTTACCCCTGCGGATCGTCGCCGCTTATGCGGCGTCTTTCCTAAGCATCGCCGATTATAAAACAGCGCTATTTAGGAAAGACGTTTTTTCACCGTGGCATGTTGCGGCTCAACATGCACCTTTACCGGTCACGCCGGTACCCAAAGCACTTCGCAGGATTGTGAGACAAGTGCAGCAGCGCAAGCTGTCGATCCATTCTTAACCACGTTTATTCAACCACTTTACTCAACCCAAGGCCTGGGAGATTTATCTCCCGCCAGGGCGTGATCTCCGTCGCCTGCTATTTCAGGAGATCACCATGAAAAATACCAGAAAAACAGTGCGGCTCAACGCCGTGCCAAACGATTTAACAACAACCGAGCAAACGACTGTTATTAATCTTGCTCTCGATATACTGACCGAACGTCATTCACCCGGTCAGGCTCTCACCAGCTCCACAGATACCATCAAGTATCTACGCTTAAAACTGGCGGAGTACAAAAACGAAGTCTTCGCTGCACTGTTTTTAGACAGCCGTCATCGGGTGCTAAGCTTCGAAGAACTCTTCTTCGGCACTATAGACGGCGCTTCGGTACACCCCAGGGTGGTCGTACAAAGAGCCATGGAAATTAACGCTGCGGCAGTAATTTTCGCTCACAACCATCCCAGCGGCATCGCCGAACCGTCACGAGCAGATCGAACCATTACGGATCGTATAAAACAGGCGTTGGATCTGGTGGATGTGCGGACTTTGGATCATATTGTGGTGGGTGCTGAGGGGACTACTTCATTTGCGGAGCGGGGGTTCCTTTAACATTCCCTCTAGCTATGACCCCGCATACTGCAAATGTATAGCTTTTTACCAGCCAGATTCAGCCGTTGAATGCAGGGCAATTTAATGAATCCATCAACATGGTTATCCACAGTTTCTGTGGATAACCTTTTCCCCATAATAGAATTGACAAAAATATCGTATCTCTAAAGCTCAGTAAGGTGTTTAGCTGATTGTTTTGAGCGCTACTCTTTTGCCTCTTTTGATTTGACAGGACGCCCAGGACTGCCCCGCCAAGTACGCTGCCCGACCATTGCGGCCACCTCTTTCTGAAAACGATCAGAACCGAGGACAAAACCACCATTGGTAGCCGTACGGATCTGATCCACCAATCCTGGGTCAATCTGATAACGAAAAAACTCTCGGTACGCCTCCCGCCGTGATGCGGCATCATCTGAGCCGAGTTGCTGATAAAGCGCATAAGGCCTGATCATTCTGTCCGCTTCACCTTGAGTATTCGCACCATAACTGGACCAGCGATACTCACCAGGATGCTCCACCATTCCTGCACGTACAGGATTCAACTCGATATACCGGTGACAACCAAAGAAATAATCCTCCTCACCAACCAAGCATGAGCGGAACCGTCCCTCCCAGAGCGTGCCGGAACGCCGATAGGTGCGGTTAATGTACTGGACCGCTGACCCAACTGTTTCATCACTCGTGAAGGCCCATCACCATCCTCAGGTGTCATGAGAAGGTGTACATGGTTGGTCATCAAAATGGAAATGTGTCAACTTGAGCGATTTGTTATATGCTCACCTCTTCGCATGTTTGCTAACAAAAGCATTCAGCTCAGATATTGATCTTATACAATACAAAGTTTTATTTTCTGATGATTCTTGCAATTTCCTATAAAGCTCTGGCGTCCAAAACTTCGGAGACAACCGCAAGTACTTCCAACCTGCAAGTGTACCTTTCAAAACTGAGCTTCCGTCGGGCCAACCTTCCGGCTTGACAATTACACTCTTTATGAGCCTTTTCGTAACCCACCAGTAGTGAACATAGTACGGTAAATCAACGTAAATGAGTGTATCCGCGGCATCTATACGACGCCAAAACGAGTCCAAATAACCAAGGCCATCAATAATCCAATTTTCAGAGTTTATAAGTTTTTCATGTGCCTTAGAGTAATCAGATCGCGGTACTCTCTCACCATTTTTCTGATATTCGATAAAATCTAACGGATATAGCTCAATACCTGTTGCTGCTGCCAATTCTTTACTTAAAGTTGACTTACCTCCTCCTAGCTTCCCAAATACAGCTACTTTTTTCATACGCTTGATCTCCATAAATGTTCGTAAATATCTCATAGGCTGACTGCATATAACATCATGCTTCTTGCGTGCTCGATTGAGATAATCCTCTTCTGCAAAAAAATAGGTGCCCCGATTGCGCGTTAGCCCACCTTAATCTGCCCAATAAATGTCGTGATATTTGTCAACCAAGTAATTCAGCACGCCGATTTCCTCTGCTTTCCTCGATATTTTACGAGAGCAAAAATGCAAGCCAGTCCAGTAACTATTTCTAAAGCGGCGGCCTGTACAAGCCCCTCAACGGGCATTCCATCAATCGCTATGCTCATCATCCGGGATAAGCCATAGGACAGGTACAGTAAAGTGGAAACCACTGTGGCGGTAAAGGCCAGTTTATCCACGAAAGCACCTGAGATTATTAATATTCCACTTGCCAACAATGCACCTCCCGGTGCTCTTATTTCATTCAACAAACTGACGTTACCGCCAATATCTATGCCATATGTTGCGTAGAAAGCTACAGGATAAAAGAGTATTGCCACTCCAATTCCTGATGCAATCAGACCAGAGATAATCAATATGGTTTTAAGTACTTTTGAGTTTTTCATGTTCATTAACCCCTATCACTAATAAGTGAGTCCCTGCACCTTCGCAGGGACTTGGCCCGATAAAAGCATTACGCAGATTGCTTCTGATTTTCGGCATTCCAAACGCCAGACCCAATCGTCTTCTGCACATAGGTTTTGAAGTCGGTAGCGGGGCGACCAAGTGCCTCTTCAATACCTGGCATCACGTTGCTGTTTCTACCGTCAAATACCACAGTAAACAATTCACGCAGCAACCATTGATAGTCTTCTGGTACGCCCTGTTCCTTTAAAGCGTTGATATAGGCATCGACAGGGATGCCGGTGTATTTCACGGGTCGGCCAAGTGCCTCGGAAATTTCTTCGATACATTGAGTAAAGGTTAGTGCGCGTGGGCCAGTCAGTTCGTACAACTTATTGCGGTGGCGTGGATCGGTTAATGTTGCAACGGCAACATCCGCAATATCATCCGCGTCAACAAAAGGTTCAAGGGTGTCTGCGGCAGGCAAGACCAATTCACCGGCCAAGATTCCCTCCAACATAAAACTTTCACTGAAGTTCTGACAAAACCAGCTGCACCTGACGATATTCCATGAAATACCGCTGTTCTGAAGTATTCTCTCTGCGCGTTGTGCGCCCTCTTCACCTCGCCCCGAAAGAAGAACGATGTGTTCCAAGCCGTTTTCGCGGGCGACTTTCACAAACTCTTTCATCGCGACTTCGGCGTTGGGTACAGCAAGATCTGGCTGATAGGAGACATAGGCACTGCGAGTGCCCTTGATGACAGCGGCCCATGTCGTGCTGTCCTCCCAATCAAATGATGGGCTGGTTGATCTGGAAACAGCACGAGTGTCATAGCCAAGTTCTTGTAGGCGCTGGTTTACACGCGAGCCTGTTTTACCGTTTTTACCAATGATAAGAATGGGTGAGTTTTTCATCTCCTGGGTTTTCACAATAGCGATCTCCTGTGTGGGTTGATGTTGAATTTGAGCGAACAACATGTTCGTCATGGGTATAAGTATGGGCGCGGAGTTATGGATCAACAATCACTGTTAGTCCATTTAAATTGATCAATCATCCAAATATTCTGGACAATAGGTAAATATCTATGACAACATTCAATCCATGCAGCGCACTAACACAAATATCGCTAAATTCACTGACCCGCTCGGTGAAACCCTGCACCTGCTCAGGCTTACCGGCACCCTTTATTGTCGATCTGAGCTAACTGCGCCCTGGGGGATAGACCTGCCCTCATTTGATGACTGCATGATGTTTCATATCGTCACTGCGGGTCACTGTTGGCTAGAGGTTGACGGTGAAGAGCCACGTCTGCTGCAACAAGGTAGTTTGGCGCTCGTTCCCCACGGCAACGGCCACTCGATGCGCAGCAGTCCGCAAGAAGAGACCGTGCCGTTGTTCGATATCCCCGTTGAGAAGGTAAGCGACCGTTACGAGATCATGCGTTATGGCGGCGCGGGTGAATTAACCCACCTGACCTGTTGTGTCGTGCGCTTCGATCATGTGGCGGGCCAGCAACTTATCAGGTTACTGCCCAAGGTATTGCAAATCGACAGCTGGGCCGATGATGAGGACAGTTGGCTGCAAAGCACGCTTCGCTTCATTGCCCGTGAAGCTAAGGAGCTACGACCAGGTGGCGAAACCGTCATTACTCATTTAGCCGATATTCTCATTATTCAGGCAATTCGCTCATGGATAGACTCTGCACCCGAAGCGGAACAAGGTTGGCTCGCTGCCCTGCGCGACGACCAGGTGGGAAGAGCGCTCGCAACCATCCACCGTGCGCCTGAAAAAGAGTGGACGGTGGCCTCGCTGGCCAAAGAGGTCGGTATGTCGCGCTCGGGCTTCTCCGCTCGGTTCACTAGCTTGGTCGGCGAATCTGCCATGCGCTACCTCACCCAGTGGCGTATGCAACTCGCTCGTGTGCAACTTCAGGAAACGTCGGATTCCCTTGCGGTTCTCGCTGATCGTCTCGGGTATCAATCCGAAGCTGCGTTCTGCCGGGCATTCAAGCGAGTATTTGGTGTGCCGCCGGGTAGCGTTCGCCACACTGCCAAAATTTCGCAGTAGCGCGTAGTGTTCTCTGTTATCGGGTTTAAGCCGCCTAATTAGCAGGACTCGTTAACTGAGGTTCAGGTTTTCAGAGTGACCTCAGACACTATCGACAACACTACATTTCCCTTTTTGTGCCCGGTATCAACATAGCAATGTGCCTTTGCCGCCTGCTCTAACGGGTAGCGTCGGTCAATAATTGATTTGAATTTGCCAGCCTCAAACAGTACCTTCAGCTCGTTAATCAGCAGCCGAAGTTCTGAAGCGGGACGTAACCCAGTCGCTGAAAATTTTGCTCTCCTGCTTGCGAGCTTTGAAGTCCATAGCATATACAGCAGCAGGGGTAATCCGAGAACCGGCGATAGATAGATGCCGTCAGGGGTTAGCGCCTTTTTAGACTCTCTATAGGATGACTTGCCGACGGTGTCGAAGATGAGATCGTAAGTTTTGCGCTGTTGAGTAAAATCCACTTTCGTGTAATCGATAACCTGGTCGGCCCCCAACGATCTCACCATCTCTACATTCGCTGTGCTGCAAACCCCGGTTACTATCGCACCGAAGTATTTGGCGATCTGTACGGCAGCGCTGCCCAGACTACCGGATGCACCATTGACCAGCACACTCTGCCCGCATCTGATTTTTCCAACATCTTTGAGAAAACTTAGTGAAGTTAACGCACCATCGCAGAGAGGGGCGGCCTGTTCAAAGCCCATATTGGTCGGCATCGTTGCCAATACGCCATATTCAGGCAGACAGAGATATTCGGCATTGGCACTAAAATTCACACCGGTCTCGCCAAAGACCAGGTCGCCCGTTTTGAACTGTGTCACGGCCCTA
>Ga0256839_1003526_pt1 | contig 16085 bp, 11 predicted proteins | sample 354166metaG_FD_185968 | JGI IMG/M metagenome (GOLD analysis project Ga0256839, IMG submission 185968) | Hydrothermal vent microbial communities from Mid Atlantic Ridge, Atlantic Ocean - 354-166 | ecosystem: Environmental > Aquatic > Marine > Hydrothermal vents | place: Atlantic Ocean: Mid... | reverse complement strand
CTCCTCGATGTGGATCGAGGTGAACGAATCGTCCTTGACCACCCGTTCGGAGATGAGGATGGAGTCCTCGAAGTTGTAGCCGCCCCAGGGCATGAAGCCGACGAGCACGTTGCGCCCGAGTGCGAGCTCCCCGAACTCAGTGGACGGGCCGTCGGCGATCACCTGCCCCTTCCGCACCCGATCCCCGCGCCGCACGATGGGGCGCTGGTTGATGCAGGTGTTCTGGTTCGACCGCTGGTACTTGACGAGATTGATGATGTCGACGTGCGACCCCTCGAGCTCGTCGTCCTCGTCCGGCTTGATGACGATGCGCGAGGCGTCTGCCGAGACCACCACGCCGTCTCGCTTCGCGACCACCGTGACGCCGGAATCGCGGGCCACGGAGGCCTCCATTCCCGTGCCCACCAGCGGCGCCTCGGTGCGCATCAGCGGAACCGCCTGCCGCTGCATGTTGGAACCCATGAGGGCGCGGTTGGCGTCGTCGTTCTCGAGGAAGGGAATGAGGGAGGCCGCCACCGAGACCAGCTGGTTCGGGGAGACGTCCATCAGGTCCACCTCTTCCGGGCCGACGATGACGAAGTCTCCGCCCCGACGGGCCGAGATCTGATCGCGGGTGAAGCGCCCCTCCTCGTCGATGGGCGCATTGGCCTGGGCGATGGTGAGTGTCTCCTCGTCGAGCGCCGAGAGGTAGCGAACCTCGTCCGTCACCCGACCGTCCTTCACGATCCGGTACGGCGTCTCGATGAAGCCATAGTCGTTCACCCGCGCGTAGGTGGAAAGCGAGGCGATGAGTCCGATGTTGGGCCCTTCGGGGGTCTCGATCGGGCAGATCCGCCCGTAGTGCGTCGGGTGCACGTCACGCACCTCGAAGCCCGCCCGCTCGCGCGTGAGGCCACCGGGCCCGAGCGCCGACAGCCGCCGCTTGTGGGTGACCGCCGAGAGCGGGTTGGTCTGGTCCATGAACTGCGAGAGCTGGCTCGAGCCGAAGAACTCCTTGATCACCGCAGAAACCGGCTTCGAGTTGATGAGGTCGTGGGGCATGAGCGTCTCGATCTCCTGGAGCGACATCCGCTCCTTGATCGCGCGCTCCATGCGGACGAGACCGATGCGGTACTGGTTCTCGAGCAGCTCTCCGACCACCCGCACCCGGCGGTTTCCGAGGTGGTCGATGTCGTCGATGCGCTTGTTCGGGTCGGTCCCGGACTTGAGGTCGACGAGGTAGCGAACCGCCTCGAGGATGTCCTCGCGCCGGAGAACGGGCAGCTCCGCGAGCGCGATTTCCACCACCGGCCCATCCGGCCCCTCGGGCCGGAACTCGACGAGCTGGTTCGGGTCGAAGCCGAGCTTGTGGTTGATCTTGAGCCGACCCACCCGGGAGAGGTCGTAGCGCTCCGGGTTGAAGAAGAGGTTGTAGAAGAGGTTCTTCGCCGTATCGAGGGTGGGCGGATCCCCCGGCCGCAGGCGCCGGTAGATGTCGATGATGGCCTCCTCCTGGGTGACGGTCTTGTCCGCAGCCAGCGTGTCGTGGATCGCCGTTCCCTTGAGGATGGGATCGAGGTAGAGGAGGCGGAACTCCGTCTTTCCGCGCGCCCGAAGCTCCTCGAGGTGCTCCTGGGTGATGACCTCGTTGACCTCGAGGAGGACCTCGCCCGTGTTCTCGTCGACGATGTCCTCGGGCGCCACGCGCTTGACGGCGTCGTCGCGGACGATGTCCTCGACGCCGATCGGAATCCACTCGATTCCCGCTTCCCGAATGCGGCGCACCATGGCCCGGGTGAACTTGCGGTCCTTCCGGGCGAGCACCTTGCCGGAGTCGTCCTTCACGTCCCGCGTGCAGCGCTGCCCGATCAGGTCGTCCCAGTTCTCGAGCTTCTTGAAGTACTTGCGGCCTTCGATCCGGATCGTCTCCGGGGTGTAGAAGAGCTGGAGAAGCTCCTCCGCCGTGTAGCCGAGGGCCTTCAGGAGCACCGTGGCGTAGATCTTCCGCCTGCGGTCGATGCGCGCGTAGACGAGGTCCTTGTGATCGAACTCGAAGTCGAGCCAGGAACCGCGGTAGGGGATGATCCGGCAGGAGTAGAGCTTCTTGCCCGCCGCCGAGACGGCCGAGGAGGTGCTGCTGTCGTAGAAGATGCCCGGCGAGCGGTGGAGCTGGGAGACGATCACCCGCTCCGTCCCGTTGATGATGAAGGTCCCGTTCTCGGTCATGATCGGAATCTCGCCGAAGTAGACCTCCTGCTCCTTGACGTCCCGGATCACCTCGGAGCCACCGCTGTCCTCCCGGGTGACGAGCCGGATCGTCACCTTGAAGGGCGCGGCGTAGGTCATGCCCCGCTGCAGGCATTCCTGGATGTCGTACTTCGGCTCCTCGAGGGTGTACCCCACGAACTCGAGGGAGGCGGTGTCATTGAAGTCCCGGATCGGAAAGATGGACTTGAACACCGCCTGCAGGCCCACGTCCTCGCGCTTCTCCGGAGCCACCCGGAGCTGAAGGAAGCGCTCGAAGCTCTGCCGCTGGATGTCGACCAGGTTGGGGATCGGCAGGACCGACTCGATCTTCGAGAAGTCCTTGCGCACGCGGGGGGCGTTCTCGGTGAAATGGATCTCAGCCACGGGTGGGTCGTCCTCCCAGTGAGACGCGGGAAGCAGCCGGCGCGGAGCGGGGCCGAGGGGCACCCTCCGTCGCAATCGGGGACCTTGCGGGGGCCGGGCAGGCGCCGGGCGCAGGCCCCCTCTCGAGCACCCGCAGCCCGAAGGCAGGGCGCCTCGCGGGGCAGCGCCCGGTCTTCGGGCGGCCCGATCGGAACGCGGGGTTCCTACTTGATGTCGACCTGACCACCGGCGCCTTCGATCTTCTCCTTGATCTCGTTGGCCTCTTCCTTGGTCACGCCTTCCTTGATCGGCTTCGGAGCGCCTTCGACGAGCTCCTTGGCCTCCTTCAGCCCGAGGCCGGTGATGGCTCGGACCTCCTTGATGACCTGGATCTTCTTGTCGCCGGGGGAGAGCAGGATCACGTCGAACTCGTCCTTCTCCTCGGCGGGGGCGGCCTCGGCCCCGGGCGCCGCCGCGGCCACCGCCACCGGCGCCGCCGCCGACACGCCCCACTTCTCCTCCAGCATCTTGGCGAGCTCGGCCGCCTCCATGACGGTGAGCTCGGAGAGCTGGTCCACGATCGCGTTGAGATCCGCCATTGCCTGTGATCCTTCCCTTCGTCCGCCCCGCGCGGCGGAGCGATTGGCCGGCGACGGGCCGGGCGGGCCCGCTGCCGGGTCGTTCTGCGACACCGATCAGGCGGCGCCGCCCTCTTCGAGCTGCGCCCGGCGCGCCTCGATCAGCCGGGCGAGCTGCCCTCCGGGCGCGGCGAGCACCCGGGCGATCTGCCCCGCCGGCGCCTGGAGGAGTCCCACGAGCCTGGCGCGCAGCTCCTCGAGGCTGGGAAGCGTGGCGAGCGTGGCCACTTCCTGGGGCCCCACCGGCTTCCCCTCCACGAGCCCGCCCCGGATCTCGAAGACCTCGTGCTGCTTCGCGAACTCCACGAGCACCTTGGCGAGGCCCACGGGATCGCTGAAGGAGAGCGCCACCGCCGTGGGGCCCTGGAAGAGATCCGCCGCCTGCTCCACGGCGAGCCCCTCGGCCGCCCGCCGCAGCAGCGTATTCTTGGCCACGCGGTAGGCGTAGGCCCCGGCACCGGCCTTCCGAAGCTCGGAGCGGAGCTGGTTGGCCGCGGCCACATCGATGCCGCGGTAGTCCGCCACGATGAGGCCGTTGGCCCGGCCGAACTGCTCCCGCAGCTCCTCCACGAGCTGCTGCTTCCGTTGACGGGTGAGCACGATCCCCTCCGAACCGCCTACGCGGCCTCGAGCTTGTTCGGGTCGAGGCGAATGCCCGGGCTCATGGTCGAGGACACGGCCGCCTTCTTGAGGTAGGTCCCCTTCGCCGCGGCCGGCTTCGCCCGGATCACCGCGTCCACCAACGCCGCCGCGTTCTCCGCGAGCTGCTCGGCCGAGAAGGAGAGGCGGCCCACGGGGGCGTGGACGATGCCCGCCTTGTCCACCCGGTACTCGACCTTCCCGGCCTTGGTCTCGCGGACGGCCTGGGCCACGTCCTGGGTCACGGTTCCGAGCTTCGGGTTCGGCATCAGTCCCCGCGGGCCCAGAATCCGCCCGAGGCGGCCCACCACGCCCATCATGTCGGGGGTGGCGATCACGCGATCGAAGTCGAGCCAGCCCTCCTCCTGGATCTTCCGGGCCAGATCCTCTCCGCCCACGTAGTCGGCCCCGGCCTCCCGGGCCGCCTGCTCCTTCTCGCCCCTGGCGAAGACGAGCACGCGGACCTCCCTGCCACGGCCGTGGGGCAGCACGATGGCACCCCGCACCATCTGGTCGGCGTGCTTCGGGTCCACCCCGAGGTTGATGGCGATGTCCACGCTCTCGTCGAAGTTCGCGTGGGGCAGGTCCTTGAGGAGCTCCATGGCCTCCCGGAGGCTGTAGAGCCTCGAGCGGTCGATCCGCTCGAGGGCCGCCCGCATCCGCTTGCTCGGCTTCATGACCGGCTCCTAGGCCTCGACCTCGATTCCCATCGAACGGGCCGTCCCCTCGACGATGCGCATGGCGGCCTCCACATCGTGGGCGTTCAGATCGGGCATCTTCATCTCGGCGATCTCGCGCACCTGAGCCTTCGTCACCCGACCGACCTTGGTGCGATTGGGCTCCCCGGATCCCTTCGCGATCCGCGCCGCGCGCTTGAGCAGCACCGCCGCCGGCGGCGTCTTGAGCTCGAAGGTGAAGCTCCGGTCCGCGTACACGGTGATCACGGCCGGAATGATCAGCCCCTGCTGGTCCTGCGTGCGCGCATTGAACGCCTTGCAGAACTCCATGATGTTCACGCCGTGCTGGCCGAGGGCCGGCCCCACCGGGGGCGAGGGGTTCGCCTGCCCGGCCGGGCACTGGAGCTTGACCACGGCCACGACCTTCTTCGCCACGGGGCCTCTCCTCTACGCCTTCTCGACCTGCATGTAGTCGAGCTCCACCGGGGTGGCCCGACCGAAGACCTGCACCATGACCCGCACCTTCTCCCGCTCGGGGCGCACCTCGTCCACGAAGCCCGAGAAGTTCGCGAAGGGCCCGGAGATCACCCGCACGTTCTCGCCCTCCTCGAAGTGGATCTTGGGCTTGGGCTTGGCGGCACCCTCCTTCATCTGCTGGGTCATCCGCGCCACCTCCTCATCGGAGATGGGGGTGGGCCGTGTTCCTCCACCCACGAAGCCGGTGATCTTCGGCGTGTTGCGAACGATGTGCCAGGTCTCGTCGTTGAGCACCATGCGCACCAGGATGTAGCCGGGGAAGAACTTCCGCCGGGAGGTGCGCTTCTGCCCCTTCACGACCTCGACCACCTGCTCCTCGGGGATCAGGACCTCGTCGAAGAGGTCTGCCTTCCCGGCGAGCTTGGCGCGCTCGAGAAGGCTCTGCTTGGCGCGGGTCTCGTGCCCCGAGTAGGTGTGCACGATGTACCACTTCTTCTCGGGGCCCGCGGGCGTCGCCGCCTTCGGGGCCTCGGCCTCCGACCCTCCGGCCTCACTCGAGTCCTCCGCGCCCCGGGCGGCCTCGGCGGCCTCCTCCGGAACGCCTCCTTCCGGGCCCACCGTCCCCGCGCCCGCGGTCTCCCCGGCGGCCGCCTCCGCGGGCACGGGTGCCTGCGTGCCGGCGCCGGGGGCTGCGGTGTCGGTCACCCGGCCCTGCTCATTTCGCTCGCGGGTGTCGGGATCCACCATCGATCTACCTCAGGGCAGGACCCACCGGACCATCCAGTTGAAGACGAAGTCCGAGACCCCGAGCACCAGGCTCACGATCGCGACCACGACCAGGACTCCGATGGTCCCGCCCACGTACTCCTCGCGGCTCGGCCACGTGATCTTGTTGAACTCCGCTCGAACCTCGGTCAGGTACGCGCGGGCGTCCTCGACCCAGGCGGCCGGACTCCACTCCACCTCGAGGCCTCCCCTCTCCCGCTCCGGCGATCCGGACCATCCCGGCTGCCTCCACCGGGAGCCGCGTGGCAGGCGCGGAGGGACTCGAACCCCCAACCCCCGGTTTTGGAGACCGGTGCACTACCAATTGTGCTACGCGCCTAGTCCACGAGGTCCCCGCGGCCTCATCCCGACCCGCCCGGTCGGAGGCCGGCGCGGGACCCCACCTACTCCAGGATCTCGCTGACGACGCCGGCGCCGACGGTGCGGCCGCCCTCGCGGATCGCGAAGCGGAGCTCCTTGTCCATCGCGATCGGCTTCGTCAACTCCACCGTCAGCTCCACGTTGTCCCCGGGCATCACCATCTCCGTCCCCTCGGGAAGATGCGCCACGCCCGTCACGTCCGTCGTCCGGAAGTAGAACTGCGGACGGTAGCCCTCGAAGAAGGGCGTGTGACGGCCCCCCTCCTCCTTCGTCAGCACGTACACCTGCGCCTTGAACTTCGTGTGCGGCGTGATCGAACCGGGCTTCGCCAGAACCTGGCCCCGCTCCACCTCGTCCTTCCCCGTCCCGCGAAGCAGACAGCCCACGTTGTCCCCGGCCTGACCCTCGTCGAGAATCTTCCGGAACATCTCCACACCCGTCACCACCGTCTTCTGCGTCGGACGGATCCCCACGATCTCCACCTCGTCCCCCGTGTGGATCACGCCCTGCTCGATCCGACCCGTCACCACCGTCCCGCGACCCGTGATCGAAAACACGTCCTCGATCGGCATCAGGAAGGGCCTGTCCAGCGCACGCTCCGGCTCCGGAATCGTCGAGTCCAGCGCATCCATGAGCTCATCGATGCACTTGTTCGCCTCGTCGTCGTCCGGATTCTCCAGAGCCCGAAGCGCGCTCCCCTTGATGATCGGAATCTCGTCCCCGGGAAACTCGTAGCTCGAAAGAAGCTCCCGAACCTCCAGCTCCACCAGCTCCAGAAGCTCCTCGTCGTCCACCTGGTCCACCTTGTTCAGGAAGACCACGATGTGAGGAACGTTCACCTGGCGCGCCAGAAGCACGTGCTCCCGCGTCTGCGGCATCGGACCGTCCGCCGCACTCACCACCAGAATCGCACCGTCCATCTGCGCCGCGCCCGTGATCATGTTCTTCACGTAGTCCGCATGACCCGGACAGTCCACGTGCGCGTAGTGACGAGTCTCCGTCTGGTACTCCACGTGCGCCGTCGCAATCGTGATCCCGCGCTCCCGCTCCTCCGGAGCCTTGTCGATCTGGTCGAAGGGCGTGAAGTCCGCAAGTCCCCTCTTCGCCTGACGCTGCGTGATCGCCGCCGTCAGCGTGGTCTTCCCGTGGTCCACGTGACCAATCGTCCCCACGTTCACGTGCGGCTTCGTCCTCTCGAACTTCTCCTTGGCCATGATCTCCTGACTCTCCTGGCTGGACCGGACGCGCGGCCCGGGTCACCATCCCGTGCCCCGGAGGATCGTCTGCAGGACGGCCTCCGGAACCTGCGTGTAGTGCGAGAACTGCATCGTGAACGTGGCCCGCCCCTGCGTCAGCGAGCGGAGGCTGTTCACGTACCCGAACATGGTCGCCAGCGGAACCAGTGCCCGGATCACCTGCTGGCCGCCCCGGGAGTCGAAGCCGGTGATCTGCCCGCGGCGGCCGTTCAGGTCGCCCTGGACGGCGCCCACGAACTCCTCGGGGGTCACCACCTCCACCTCCATGGTCGGCTCGAGCAGCACCGGCCCGGCCTCGCGCAGGCCCTCGCGCATGGCCATCGAGCCGGCGATCTTGAAGGAACGCTCCGAGGAGTCGACCTCGTGGAAGGCGCCGTCCGTGAGCGCCACCCGCACGTCCACCACCGGGTACCCGGCGAGCTCGCCGCTCTGGCAGACCTCCTCGCACCCCTGGCGGACCGCCGGGACGAACTCCTTCGGCACCACGCCGCCTCGTGTCTCGTCGGAGAAGGCGAAGCCCGCTCCGGGCTCGCCCGGCTCCACCCTGAGCTTGACCACCGCAAAGTCCCCGGCGCCGCCCGTCTGCCTGATGTAACGGGCCTCGACCTCGGCAATGCGGCTCACGGTCTCCTTGTAGGCGACCTGCGGGCGCCCCACGTTCGCATCCACCCCGAACTCCCGCACCAGCCGGTCGACGATCACCTCGAGGTGAAGCTCGCCCATCCCCGAGACCAGCGTCTGGCCGGTCTCCTCGTCGATGGTGACCCGGAAGGTCGGGTCCTCGCGGGAGAGCCGCTCGAGAGCCTGCGCGAGCTTCTCCATGTCGGCCTGGGTCCGCGGCTCGATGGCGATGGAGATGACCGGCTCGGGGAAGTCCATCGGTTCGAGGAAGATGGGGTGCCGCGGGTCGCAGAGGGTGTCGCCGGTCACCGAGAGCTTGAGGCCCACCGCGGCCACGATGTCGCCGGCACGGGCCTCGTCGATCTCCTGCCGCTTGTTGGCGTGCATCCGGAGCAGGCGGCCGATGCGCTCCTTCCTGCCCTTTCGGGAGTTCAGGATCATCTGTCCGCTTTTCACGGTCCCCGAGTAGACCCGCAGGTAGGAGAGGTGGCCCACGTGGCGGTCGGTCATGAGCTTGAAGACCAGGGCCGCGAAGGGCTCGTTCGGATCCGCCCGGCGCACCTCGGTGCGGGTGCGTCCCCGCTCCTCGACCAGGCCCTCCACCGGGGGCACGTCGAGGGGCGAGGGCAGGTAGTGGACGATGCCGTCGAGCAGCGGCTGCACGCCCTTGTTGCGGAAGGCAGCCCCGCAGAACACCGGGACGAGCGCGAGCTCCAGGGTGGCCTGCCGGAGGGCCTTCCGGATCTGGTCGGGCGAGATGGGCTCTCCTTCGAGGTACCGGGCGAGGAGCTGCTCGTCGAAGTCGGCCGCGGCCTCCAGGACGGTCTCCCGCGCGGCGGCGGCCGCATCGCGGAGATCCTCGGGAATCGGCTCCACCGACCAGGTCTCCCCGCTGCCCTCGTCCGGCCAGATCAGGGCCTCCTCGGTCACCAGGTCGATCACGCCGCGGAACCCGGCCTCGCTTCCCACCGGGATCTGGAGGGCGACCGGCCGGGCACCGAGGCGCTCGCGCATCATCTCGAGGACGCGGAAGAAGTCCGCCCCCACCCGGTCCATCTTGTTCACGAAGGCGACGCGGGGCACCCGGTAGCGGTCCGCCTGGCGCCAGACCGTCTCCGACTGCGGCTCCACGCCGCCCACCCCGCAGAAGACGGCCACCGCGCCGTCGAGCACCCGCAGCGATCGCTCCACCTCGACCGTGAAGTCCACGTGGCCGGGGGTGTCGATGATGTTGATCCGGTGGTCCTTCCAGAAGCAGGTGGTGGCGGCGGAGGTGATGGTGATGCCGCGCTCCTGCTCCTGCTCCATCCAGTCCATGACGGCCGCGCCGTCGTGCACCTCTCCCATCCGGTGGCTGACACCGGTGTAGTAGAGGACGCGCTCGGTGGTCGTCGTCTTCCCGGCATCGATGTGCGCCATGATGCCGATATTGCGCGTCCGCTCGAGAGGGTGCGACTGCGACATCTTCCCAGTTGGCAATCAGGCCCGGCGACCTGCCGGGCCCGGCTGCTCCTCCTGCTACCAGCGGTAGTGGGCAAAGGCCTTGTTCGCCTCCGCCATCCGGTGGGTATCCTCGCGCTTCTTCACCGCCTCGCCCCGCTCGTTGGCGGCGTCGATGATCTCGTCGGCGAGGCGCTCCTTCATGCTCTTGCCCCTGCGGGCCCGGGCGTACTGCGCCAGCCAGCGCATGGCCAGCGACTGGGCCCGCTCGGGGCGGATCTCCACCGGCACCTGGTAGGTGGCTCCGCCCACCCGGCGGCTTTTCACCTCGACCCGGGGCCGGATGTTGTCGAGCGCGCGGCGGAACATGCTGAGCGGCTCGTTGCGGGTCTTGCTCTCGATGATCTCGAAGGCGCCGTAGACGATCCGCTCGGCCGTGCTCTTCTTTCCGTCCCACATGAGGACATTCGTGAAGCGCGCGACCGTGCGATCCCCGTACTTGGAGTCGGGATCGATCTTGCGCTTGGGAACTTCGCGACGTCTGGGCATCGGTGTCCTGCTCTCCCGGGCCGGCCTCGGTCGGCCCGCGCTTGCCGCCTACTTGGGCCGCTTGGCCCCGTACTTGGACCGTCCGCGGTGTCGCCCCTCCACGCCCGTGGCGTCGAGGGTCCCCCGCACGATGTGGTACCGGACGCCCGGCAGATCCTTGACCCGCCCGCCCCGGACGAGCACCACCGAGTGCTCCTGGAGGTTGTGCCCCACCCCGGGGATGTAGGCGTTCACCTCGCGACCGTTGGTGAGCCGTACCCGGGCCACCTTCCGAAGCGCGGAGTTGGGCTTCTTCGGGGTGGTGGTGAACACCCGAAGGCAGACCCCGCGTTTCTGCGGGCACGACTCGAGGTCCGGAGACTTGGAACCGGCCCGCTTCGCCGCGCGCCCCCTGCGCACCAGCTGCTGGATCGTAGGCATGCTCGCTCCACGCGAAGACGCCGCTCCCCCTTGGCCGATCCCGCACCGCGAAGAGACCGGAGGGACCCCCTCGGGCAACCTGCTTCGCAGAGGCGGGGACGGACCGCAGGCAGGAGCGGCCTGGAACCCGAAAACCGCCGCATTCTAACGAGCTTGCGCCCCCTGTCAACGCGCCGCCGGGCGCTGCGGGGGTGCCGGACGGCGGCGTCGGGCACGTGGCCCGGGCCGCCCGGTGCCCCGCGGGGCAAGACGCCCCGACCGGTGGGACGCAGCGAGCCGCCGGCCGCCGGGGCTGCCCGGGGGCGGCCGGGTCTACCGGGCCTGCCGGGCCGAGCCGGAGAGCGCGAGATCCCGGTCCGATCGAGTCCGGTCCGGTCAAGCCCGGCAGTCGGATGAGGCCCGGCCCCGTCCGGTTCGCCTCGGCGGTCCGTGGGGCCACCCCGCGCGGAGCCCCCTGCCCGACGCGGCCCCGGGGGCCGTGCCCCGGCCGACTACCCCTCGACGGGCGGGCCGGACTCCCCGGGCTCCGCCCGGACCACCGGCCCCGGCTCCCCGGGCTCCGCACCCGCGGGCGCCGCCCCCTCCACCGGGGAGGCCGGCCATGCCGCCGCGGCCGCCGTGGCCTCGGCCTCCTCCTCGGCGCGGATCCTCTCGAGGATCTCGGGGGGGGCGTCGATCTGGATGCCGATGTTCTGGTACCGGGCCATGCCGGTCCCGGCGGGAATCAGCCGGCCCATGATCACGTTCTCCTTGAGCCCGTGGAGCCGGTCCACCTTGCCCCAGATCGCCGCCTCGGTCAGCACCTTGGTCGTCTCCTGGAAGGAGGCCGCGGAGATGAACGACTCGGTCGAGAGCGAGGCCTTCGTGATGCCGAGCAGAAGCGGCTCCGCCTGGGCCGGCTGCTTGCCCTCGGCCTCCGCCTTGCGATTGATCTCGTCGAAGACGTGGCGCTCGACCTGCTCACCCACGAGGAGGTCCGTGTCGCCGGGATCGGTGACCTTCACCTTCCGCAGCATCTGGCGGACGATCACCTCGATGTGCTTGTCGTTGATCTTCACGCCCTGCAGCCGGTACACCTCCTGGACCTCGTCGACCAGGTACTTGGCCAGCTCCTTCTCGCCCTTGATGCGGAGGATGTCGTGCGGATTGCTGGAGCCGTCCTGAAGCGGCTCGCCGGCCCGCACCCGGTCCCCCTCGTGCACACTGATGTGCTTGCCCTTGGGGATCAGGTATTCCTTGGGCTCCGCGCCCTCGACCTCCGGCGTGACGATCACCCGCCGTTTGCCGCGCGAATCCGGACCGAAGGAGACGATGCCGTCGATCTCGGAGACGATGGCGAACTCCTTGGGCTTTCTCGCTTCGAAGAGCTCGGCCACGCGAGGCAGGCCGCCGGTGATGTCCTTCGTCTTGGCGATCTCCCGCGGGATCTTGGCGAGGACGTCGCCGGCATGGACCTCCTCGCCCTGGTTCACCACGAGGAAGGAGCCCACGGGGAGCAGCGCCTGGTAGCGCACCTCGCCGGAGGCGTCTCGCACCAGCACCCGCGGGCGCAGCTCCGGATCCTTCGACTCGATGATCACCTTCGAGGACAGGCTGGTGAACTGGTCCACCTGCTCCTGCATGGTGACGCCTTCGATGATGTCGGCGAACTCCACCACGCCGCTGGCCTCGGAGAGGATGGGATTCGCGAAGGGGTCCCACTCCAGCAGCACCGTGCCCCGAGTCACCTCCTGGCCGTCCTCGACCTTGACCGCCGCACCGTAGACCACCGGGTAGCGCTCCCGCTCCCGGCCGCCGCGGTCGAAGATCCCCACCTCGCCGTTCCGGTTCATGCAGATCCGGCGACCCTGCCGGTCCGTCACCATTCGCACGTTGTGCAGACGGACGGTGCCGTCGCTGGCCGCCTCGGTGTGGGAGGCCTCCGCTCGCCTGGTGGCGGTGCCGCCGATGTGGAAGGTCCGCATCGTGAGCTGCGTGCCGGGCTCGCCGATCGACTGGGCCGCCACCACGCCGACGGCCTCGCCGAGGTTGACCAGCTCACCCCGGGCGAGATCCCGCCCGTAGCAGAGCTGGCACACGCCCCGCGGGACCTCGCAGGTCAGGACCGAGCGGATGCGCACCCGCTCGATGCCGGCCTGCTCGATGATCCGAACGCGCTCCTCGTCGATCTCGAGGCCGGCGGGAACCAGCACCGTTCCCTCCACCGGATCCACCACGTCCTCGAGGGTGACGCGGCCGAGGATGCGCTCCCCGATCGACTCGATGATCTCGCCGCCTTCCACGAGCGGCCCCATCTCGAGACCATCCGAGGTCCCGCAATCCGCCTCCCGGACGATCACGTCCTGTGCGACGTCCACCAGCCGGCGGGTCAGGTAGCCCGAGTTGGCGGTCTTGAGCGCGGTGTCCGCGAGACCCTTGCGCGCGCCGTGGGTCGAGATGAAGTACTGGAGCACCGAGAGCCCCTCGCGGAAGTTCGAGGTGATGGGCGTCTCGATGATCTCGCCCGAGGGCTTGGCCATGAGGCCGCGCATTCCGGCGAGCTGCCGGATCTGCTGCGCGGAGCCCCGGGCCCCCGAGTCGGCCATCATGTAGATGGGATTGAAGCTCGGGATCTCGATCTCCCGACCCTCCGAGTCCCGCACCACCTCCTTGCCGAGGTTCTCGAGCATCTCGGCGGCCACGCGATCGGTGGTCTGCGCCCAGATGTCGACCACCTTGTTGTAGCGCTCGCCGTCGGTGATGAGCCCCTCCTGGTACTGCTCCTCGATCCTGCGGATCTCCTCCTGGGCCTCCTCGATGTACCGCTCCTTGTTGCTCGGAATCTGCATGTCGTCCACACAGATCGAGGTGCCCGAGCGGGTGGCGTACTGGTAGCCCAGGGTGCGGAGCCGATCCGACAGGATCACCGTGGCCTTGTTGCCGAGCCGACGGTAGGCCTGGTCGATGAGCTCGCCGAGGGCCTTCTTGTCCATCACCTTGTTGATCACCTCGAAGGGGATCTCCTCGGGGACGATCTCCCGCAGCAGCACGCGTCCGGTGGTGGTCCCCACGAGCGTCGGCCGGCCGTCCTCGCCCCGCATCCGCACCCGGATCGCGGCGTGCAGGTCCACCTCGCCCGCATCGAAGGCCACCCGCACCTCTTCGGGGCTCGAGAAGGCCATCCCCTCGCCCCGGCTTCCGGGGCGCTCCCGGGTCAGGTAGTAGCAGCCGAGCACGATGTCCTGGGACGGCCCGATGATGGGGCGACCCGTGGCCGGGCTCAGGATGTTGTTCGTGGACATCATGAGCACCCGGGCCTCGATCTGCGCCTCCACGGAGAGCGGCACGTGGACCGCCATCTGGTCGCCGTCGAAGTCCGCGTTGTAGGCGGCGCAGACGAGCGGGTGGAGCTGGATCGCCTTTCCGTCGATCAGCATGGGCTCGAAGGCCTGGATGCCGAGCCGGTGGAGCGTGGGCGCCCGGTTCAGGAGGATCGGATGCTCCTGGATCACCTCGGCCAGGATGTCCCAGACCTCCGGCCGCTCCTTCTCCACCATCTTCTTGGCGGCCTTGATGGTCGTCACGTAGCCCCGCTGCTCGAGCTTCGAATAGATGAAGGGCTTGAAGAGTTCGAGCGCCATCCGGCTCGGCAGGCCGCACTGGTGCAGCCGGAGCTCCGGCCCGACCACGATCACCGAGCGTCCGGAGTAGTCCACCCGCTTGCCGAGCAGGTTCTGCCGGAAGCGGCCGGTCTTGCCCTTCAGCATGTCCGACAGTGACTTCAGCGGCCGCTTGCTCGGGCCCGTGATCACCCGGCCGCGCCGGCCGTTGTCGAAGAGCGCGTCCACCGCCTCCTGGAGCATCCGCTTCTCGTTGCGGATGATGACCTCCGGGGCGTTCAGCTCCTGCAGCCGCTTGAGCCGGTTGTTCCGGTTGATCACGCGACGGTAGAGATCGTTCAGGTCGCTGGTGGCGAAGCGCCCGCCGTCTAGCGGAACCAGGGGTCGCAGGTCCGGCGGGATGACCGGGATGACCTCGAGGATCATGTGCTCCGGGTTGTTGCCGGACTCCCGGAAGGCGTCGAGCACCTTGAGCCGCTTGGCGATCTTCTTCCGCTTCGCCTCGCTGCTGGCCTCGCGGATCTCCTCCCGGAGCCGGATGCACTCACCCTCGACGTCGATCCGCGAGAGCATCTCACGGATCGCCTCGGCGCCGATCCCGTACTCGAAGGACTCCCGACCGTAGGTCTCCCGTGCCTCGACGAGCTCCTCCTCGGTGAGGAGCTCGCCCGCCCGCAGCTCGGTCTCGCCGGGATCGATGACGATGTAGGACTCGAAGTAGAGCACCCGCTCGAGATCGCGAAGCGAGACTTCGAGGATGTTGCCGATGCGGGAGGGAAGGGACTTGAGGAACCAGATGTGGGCCACGGGCGTCGCGAGTGTGATGTGCCCCATGCGCTCGCGCCGGACCTTGGACTGGATGACCTCCACGCCGCACTTCTCGCAGACGACCCCCCGGTGCTTCATGCGCTTGTACTTGCCGCAGTTGCACTCGTAGTCCTTGACGGGCCCGAAGATCTTGGCGCAGAAGAGGCCGTCGCGTTCGGGCTTGAAGGTCCGGTAATTGATGGTCTCCGGCTTCTTGACCTCGCCGTAGGACCATTCCTTGATCTTCTCCGGCGAGGCCAGCGAGATCCGGATGGCGTTGAAGGACAGCGGGTCCTTCGGTCGTTCGAAGAGATTGTAGAGATCGCGCACGGGGTTCTCCCTAGGAAGTCTTGTCCTCGATGAGCTCGACATCGAGGCCGAGGGCCTGGAGCTCCTTCACCAGCACGTTGAAGCTCTCCGGAAGGCCCGGCTCGAGGGTTTCCTCGCCCTTCACGATGGACTCGTACATCCGGGTCCGGCCGGCGACGTCGTCCGACTTCACCGTCAGGAACTCCTGCAGGCCGAAGGCGGCGCCGTAGGCCTCGAGCGCCCACACCTCCATCTCGCCGAGCCGCTGCCCGCCGAACTGGGCCTTGCCGCCGAGCGGCTGCTGGGTCACGAGGCTGTAGGGCCCGATGCTCCGGGCGTGGATCTTGTCATCGGCGAGGTGGTGGAGCTTCAGCATGTAGAGCACGCCCACCGTGACGTCCGTGTCGAAGGGATCACCGGTCCGGCCGTCGAAGAGCACGGCCTGCCCCCGGCTCGGCAGGCCCGCCCGCTCGAGCTCGGCCTTGATCTCGTCCTCCTTCGCTCCATCGAAGACGGCGCTCGCCATGTGCACGCCCCGGCTCGCCTTCCCGGCGAGCTTCCGGAGGGCCTCGTCGCTCGCGCCCTCGAGCACCTGCCGGATCCGCTCGTCTCCGTAGAGCTCCACCAGACGCTCCCGCAGCACCGCGGGGTCCGCCTGTGCCGCGAGGAGCTCCCCGATCCGGGCGCCGAGTCCGCGGGCCGCCCATCCGAGATGGGTCTCGAGGACCTGCCCGATGTTCATGCGGGACGGCACACCGAGGGGGTTCAGGACGATGTCGAGCGGCGTCCCGTCCGCGAGGTAGGGCATGTCCTCCTCGGGCAGGATCCGCGAGATCACGCCCTTGTTTCCGTGGCGGCCGGCCATCTTGTCGCCCACCGAGAGCTTGCGCTTGATGGCGACGTAGACCTTCACCATCT
>Ga0256839_1003525_pt1 | contig 16086 bp, 11 predicted proteins | sample 354166metaG_FD_185968 | JGI IMG/M metagenome (GOLD analysis project Ga0256839, IMG submission 185968) | Hydrothermal vent microbial communities from Mid Atlantic Ridge, Atlantic Ocean - 354-166 | ecosystem: Environmental > Aquatic > Marine > Hydrothermal vents | place: Atlantic Ocean: Mid... | reverse complement strand
CGTGAATAATGATGTAAATTAACCGCCAAACGATTGTTTGTCAGTTAATTACATCAGGTCCTTAGACTCCGGTTCAGCGGAGTCTAAGGACCTGATGAGGGCAAAATAGTTTACCCTTAAATTTGGGTCATGCTTAATCTTTGAGTCATCCTGTATTTTGTGCATAACATGTTGTTTTACAATATTTTGCAGTTCATCAGCCCTGTGGGCGAAAAATTCATATGAATTTTTCGGGTTAAGAGCGTAGGCGAGTATTACTCCTGCCTATCCGGGATAAGCCAATCTATTTTACCCTTACTATAGAGAACGATTTATTCGTAAATACTTGATTGGCTATAGATAAAACTTCCTTGGGTGTAACTGAGGAAATCTCCTTATAAAAAGAGTTATAATAATCATCCCGAAGCCCTTGGGTAATGATCTTTTTATAAAGATCGGCAAAATCGAATACTGTGGTTGAATTATTGATATACTCACCGAGCAAATAATTTTTAACCGTATCGATTTCTTCTGACGATGCCTTTGTATGCTTTAGTTTGTTAATCTCGTCCAGTATTAAATCAATACTTTTATCAACGCCATTATGGGTTACATCGGCAGCGATTTGCAGATAAGAACCATTTTTCAAATGGGTAGTATAGGCATATATGCCATAGGTAAGGCCTTTTTCTTCACGCAACTTCTTCATTAATCTTGAACCAAAATACCCGCCCAATATTTTGATAAGGAACGCATATGCCGGATAGCTTCTTTCCCTGATGGAAAGAGCATGCTGACCAATGGCGATACTTGCCTGGGTTGCATGCTCTATGCTTTTGGTAATAGGGCTAAACGAATTGTTTTTTCGTGTGCTCACCCCCACAGGTTGAGCATAGGTGTAATTCATGGCCAGGCTATCTGCTACAAGGGAATTGGCTAAGTTATTATCATATGCCCCGGCAAGAAGAATGTTTTGCAAGCCTGGGAACACATGTTGTTGGTGAAATTCCACCAGGTCTTTCCTGCTTACCGTCTTAATATCTTCCGGGCTAATTATCTTACTATAGGGATGTCCCTCACCGAAAATATTTTGCCTCAATAGCCGTGGAGCCCAATAATTAGTCTTTTTTTGCTTTATCGCCAGTTCCTGCACCATCTTTTTCTTTTGTTTCACCAGGGCTTGTTCATCAAAAGCGGGCTGAAAGACAATTTCAGCCAGTAATGGTATAAGGTGCCCCAGAAACTCAGACCTGCCATACAGGGTAACAAAAGAGTTTTCAATTCCCGGTTTCAGGCCCAAAAAGGCCCCGAAGAAATCGAGCTTATGATTTATTTCTTCGGCTGACATTGTGGTGCTGCCTTCCCGGAGCATCTCGAAACAAAGGGCAGGAAGGGCAGGGTTTTTGGCAATGGCACTGCCAACCGGAAATATTAACTCGATTTGGAAAACAGGCTGGCTCCCCTGGTTAAATAAATAAACTTTGGTACCACCACTTAATTGATATTTTTGCGGTAAAGGGAAAGGGTTGAATTCCGGGGGAGAATGCTTTGGGGCAGTTGTTCGGTTAAGCATCCGTATTAGTCTGTCACTGACACATCGGTAGTAGTAACCGGCTGGAAGTTAAACAGCAGGGTGAACCTTAATGTTTCGGCCAGAGGGTTTTCTTGTTGTTGCGGCACCAGATACGCAAAATCAACGCCAAAAACATTATAACGGAAGCCTACACCAATGGTAAGATATTTACGGTTGCCTTTATTGGCACTTTCATAAAAATAGCCAATCCTACCGGCAAAGGTATTGTTGTACCAGTACTCAGTGCCAAAGGCTATCATTACCTCCTGCATTTCTTCAGAGAAGCCATCCGGGGCATCGGCAAATGAGCCAAACATACCACTTAATAGTGGCCGGTTAGGGTCTTTGCCCCGCTCAATAACCGGGTTGCCTTCCTGATCATAAATGATGGCCCCGTTATCGTCCCGGGCATAAACCGGGGGGGTGGGCACCATCAACTTATTAAAATCCAGGGCAAAGGTTAACGAATTATAGGGATCCAGGTACACGGTGTAAGCCGTACCTAATCTCAGGTTGATGGGGATAAAATCCTTGTTGGCTTCATCTGAATAGGTAAGTTTGGCGCCAATATTGGAGATGTTGCCCCCAAAAGACAGGTTACTGTTTTGATACGCCTTGGTATAGTACACGGAAATATCAACGGCTGCGGTATTACCAGGCCGGGCTTCAATGGTAGAAGAGGTAAAGTTACCCGTAAGGTTAGAATTTACATAGCGGGCAGTAACGCCAACCGACAGGTTTTCGGTAAGTTTACGCGCATATGTAGCGTCAATGGCCAGTTCGCGCGGGTTAAACCGCCCTTGCTGGATGTTGTTTTGGTTGGTGAAGAAAATTTCCCCCAAATCAAAATAACGCATAGACACGGCCACTACCTGCTCCCGGGAGATTTTATAATATCCGGAGAGATAAGAAAGCGACATATCATTGATGATTTTTGACAACCAGGGTGAATATGACAGCGCAAACCCTATATTGTGCTCAATAAAAACAAGTTTTGCCGGGTTCCAATGCACCGAATTGGCATCGGCCGAAGTGGCCACGCCTACATCACCCATCGCCCCGGCCCGGGCATCGGGGGTAATACTCAAAAACGGCACGGCAGTAGTAATAACCCTTTTCTCACTATTCTGCCCAACGATATTTGGTGGGGTTGTCTGGGCAAACAAACTCAGGCTGCCAAAACCAAGAACAAGAAATAAAAATATGGATGTTGTTTTGCTGTTCATAAGAAAGTACAAAGATAATTAATTTGTAATAAAGAGCCTTGAATAATGTGTTTGGGTTAAATTACTGCCCGTTGAACGTAAAGTAATACCATAAATATAGATGCCCGTATTTAATTTTCCGCCTGTGGGGTTCCGGCCATCCCATTGCCAATCGTTAATTACCGAAGGGGCGCTAAGGTAACTGCGGGTTTGCCGGTAAACCTTTTGCCCCTGGGTGTTGATAATTTCCACGGTAACGTCAATATCTTCTCCCGCCAGGTTGTGGGCAAAGCTAAATGTTGTTGATTCACGCATGGGGTTGGGGTAATTGCTTACCTCGGTAATAACTATCTCATTATTGGCCGAAACCGTAAACACCAGGGTAGCGGTGTTGGGGTTATTGGAGGTGTCCCAGGCGGTAAATGAAATGGTATGCCTGCCCGGAGACATAACCGGCAGGTTATAGTAAACCCATCCCTCGGCAAAGTTGTCTTTGGCTGCTGTGTAAAATTCGTTTAAAACCACCGGCTCATTTTTATCTAAGGTATAGGTAATGGAATGGCCAACCTGATTTATAGAAGTGTTGATGCCGTTCTCATCACGCAATCTGGCGATAAGCAGGGTATTGGGGTTAACCACCCGCCCTGCTATATAATTAGTATCGCCAAGATATAACGCTATCTCGGGGGGGGTATTGTCTGTAATCGGGTTATTTGTTGAACGGCCAATTAAAAAGTCAATGTTGGCGCCACCGGCATCCAGGGTTGACCCTTGCTGTTGGGCGTAAAAGGTTATTTTCCCCCGGCCGGGGTTGTACGAAATATCTTTGGGCAATACGGCAGTAAAACTGAACCGTCCATTGGTTACAGATACGGTGCCCCGGTAAAAGAAATTATCCCGTACTTTATAGGTAAAGGGGTTGCCCCCGAGGTTGCCCAGTGTTTGCCGGGTAGTGGTCTGGTCGAGGATGGTTACCTCCAGCTCCCCATTAAATGAGGCATCTATGGCTTTGTTGGCCTGGCGTATATGGCCAACAAAAGTTAACCTTTCCAGGGAGTTAAGGGTATCAAGGCTACTGACCGGCTGGCCGTTAAGGCTATCGAGGGTTACTGGTTGCCTGGGGTAGGATAGCCGCATGGAAGGGTCACCCAGCAAACTGAAATTACGGTTCAGCACGCCATTCTGGCTGTTGTTTTTGGTGTGGCGAAAGATGTCGCCCAGGCGTTGAAAATCACCGTTTGGCCGCTCAAATACCTGCTGGTAAAAAGCCAGGTTTAGCTGATAGTTGGAGCTGGAGAAAACCGGCCGCGAAGTAGTAATGGTGGCAATGGCCCCGGTAATGTTTTTCACCATCAGGTCTTCACCGCCTGACCTTGCCCCGGTATCGTCATGGCGGCCAAATTCGCAGGTGGCCGTAACAAACAAAGGCAGAAAGGTATCGTTGGCCAGGGTGTCCACAACATTTTTATCGAAAACCCGGGTTTTCGCCCATTGTATCTCGTTGCCGTGGCCGGTATAGTTAATAATCAGGATACCCTGGTGAATGGCATCGTAAATGGCCTTGTTTACCAACGGGGCCCTTTTGTTGGCCGGGTTAACAATAATCGGGTAAGCATCAATATAAATTTTGTTGGTATTAAACCCGGCATAAGTTGTGTCAATAAGGGTGGCCAGCCGTTCGGCATCGCGTTGGTGGATGTTTTGGTCACCATTTTCGGCTACAAAAAGCACATCTTTTCGCCATGGTCCCAGGGCCTGCATAGCCGTATAGGCGATGAGCTTATTAACAAAGTTATCTGCTTCAGCTACGGTGGTGGCCGGTATTCTGCCCACACCAATATCAAGGGTGTGGCCAGCGCCCGGCTTCTCCGCCCATTCCCCCTCATCGTCTTCCAGGAAAGCAAGATAATCATCTGAACCGTAAGTGGCCAGGGGCTGCAGGGAGTTGCGCGATTGATAGATAGGTACCATGTTAAACCCCGAGCCGGCTATATCCTTCGGGTCGTAAGTGCCCTTGCCGAAGAGGAGCAGGTGTTGTAAACCCGCATTGTCGTAGAGGTATTTGGCATAGTCCCGGATGGCGGTAATATCGGGCATGCCGGAAGAAAATTCATTGAACACCTGTTCGGTGGTAGCCACTTTTACCGATAACCCTTCGGCACCCCGCAGCCCGGCTATAGTATTGGCCTGGGTTAGAAACACTTCCGGGGTTATGATTAATAAATCGGTGGGCGAGGCGGCATGTAAGTTCTGATTTACCACCGCATGTACCAGCGTGGGGCTGTTTTGGCCGGCAGCCGGATCGAACAGAATAAATTTTTTGTTGGCATAGGTAGCATTGAAGCCTATGGTACTGCCTGTTTGGCTATAGTTAATGGCCAAAGTATTGTTATGGTCGGTTATATCCCATAACTCCAGGCCAGGGGGGCAGTTGCCAATGGTAAAGGTAACGTTGCCGTTGTTGGCCATGTCGCCCGTATAGAATAACAGGGGCCGGTCATTATACCTGAGTATATTTTGGCTTTGGAGCAGAAAATAATCCAGATAACCAATGCCAAATTCTTTATCAAAAGTATAGGTAACGGTGAGTGGGCTGTCGTCAATCAAAGCTTTGTTAACCACGAAAGTATCCAGGGCTACGGTGCCTTTAGTGGCATAGGTGCCTTCGGGGTTGGCGTTAATGGGTTGCGCCCCAATAGTTACCCCGTTTAACTGTACACGGAAGGTAGCCGGCTGTAACGAAGTGGACATAACCGCAGAAACCACTTTGATTTCTGAACCCGGGGCCAGGTTGCTTACCCCGGTGTTGAACGACTGGGTTATTTCAAGATCAAACTTTTCGCCAAACCATCTGCGGCCCGAATGCAGTACGTTGAGCAACTCCTGTTGGTGGGTGTACACCTGATAGGCAGCATTACGTACATTACCTGCCGGCTGGGGGGCGTTGGAGGCCAGACGTTTGCCCGCCTGCTGGTTTACATTCAGAAAATAATAATTGGTGGTGGTAAACAGATGGTTTTGATAGTTAAACACTTGTGCCAGGGAATCAAATGCTACAAAATCCGGGCCTTCACCAAAAAACAGGATGTAATCATTAGCATCAAAACTACCATCACTTTCGCCACTTACCACAATGGCCAGTTCCAGCAAATCTACCGGCCGTGGGGTACTGTTGGCCTGGGGCAGCATGCCGCCTCCGTTGCCAAAGATACGGATAGTGGCAGGATCGATGCCGGAGGGGTCCAGGCCATAGGCTTGCAGGTCGGTATAGGTTATTTTATAAATGCCATCTGTGTCCACGGCCAGTTTTATCCAGGTGCCACTTGACAATACCGAGTTTTGCCCGTGGGCATTTTGCCCCAGACCGGCTATTGTCAGCCATAGTATCAGGATGAGCTGCTTTACCATAGTTAGGTTATGCTTGTTTAAACGCTAAAATGGCCAATTTATTACAATTTTTGTTTTGCAGATATTAACGAAATAACAAGGTAAAAGGTGATAATTACCGGAAAAGATTTTGCTTGCAGTGCCACCCAGCAAAGGATACTGACAAGAACAACCAGGTAACGCCATAAGTTACGGGCAACCGTGTAGTCGGTAAATTTTAGCGCCAGCATTTTTAAGGGCGCGACCAACAGCAGGGAAAGCACCAGGGCCGTGCCAATACTGAGTTGCCAGTGGTTCAGGGTGGGGTATTCCGCCAGCCAGAAAGGTATTCCCGAAACAAAAAATGCTGCGGCCGGGGTAGGCATGCCGATGAAAGAATCGGCCTGGCGGGTGTCAACATTAAATTTGGCGAGGCGCAGGGCGGCAAACAGGGCGAGGCTAAAGGCCAGATAGGGCAGGAAAGCATTGGGTGCCCCGGCTGCCATTTTATACAGCATAAACGAGGGCAGGGCGCCAAAGGTAACCATATCGGCCAGGGAGTCGAGCTCTTTGCCGATGGGGGAGCTGACGTTTAACAACCGGGCGCTGAAGCCGTCAAAAAAATCGAAAATAGCTGCCAGCCAGATGGCATAAGCGGCAAAATAAAGGTCATCATTAAAAACATAGACAATACCAACACAACCGGCAAGCAGGTTGGCAAGGGTGATGGTATTGGGGATATGTTTTTTCATGGCCTAGTTAACCGCACAGAACGGGTTTGTCTTTTTTTCGTGGCCGATGGTGGTAGTAGGGCCGTGGCCACAATAAACCACGGTGTCATCGGGCAGGCGAAAAAGTTGCTCACGAATACTGGTAATCAGCGTATCAAAATCGCCCCCCGGCAAGTCGGTACGGCCAATGCTGCCATCAAACAGCACGTCACCACCAAGGCAAATTTTCTCTCCGGTATTAACAAAGGCCACATGCCCTTTGGTATGGCCCGGCACCAGCAAAGCCAGCAAATGGCTTTTGCCAAACGTTATTTTTTCGTTGGCCTGTATGAGCTTGTCGGCCCCGGTATGCTCATAGCCGGGGAACCCGTACATGGCGGCATAGCCCGGTACGGCCGCCAGGGTTTCGGCATCGCCCTGGGGTATTTGCAGGGGGAGGTTGTACGTCTTTTTTACAAAAGCATTGCCCAGTACATGGTCGATATGGCAGTGGGTATTAAGCAAGGCTACCGGTTTGAGCCCCTCACGCGCAATAACATGCTGCAAGTGCTCTTGCTCTTCAGGCTCGTAACAACCCGGGTCGATAATCACACAGTCACCGGTTTCGTCATAAACCAGAAAAGTATTTTCGGCAAAAGGGTTGAAAACAAGTGTTTTTATAGAAATCATGGTAGTATTTTGCGCAACTTTGCCACAAATTAACCCGAATTATTCCTGAAAATCATGAATAATGGCGTAAATTAATTATGTTGGACGTGCGGCTGAAAGATTCCGCTGGTTTTCCCGGGTTTGGGCTGCAATCAGTAAAAAATTGGCAAAGGAGTACGATTACATTATAGTAGGCCAGGGATTGGCCGGTACCTGCCTGGCAAGTGAGTTGCTGGCTATGGGGCAGCGGGTGCTGGTATTTGATGCCCCGGCCATGCCCTCTTCCTCGTTAGTAGCCGGAGGTTTGTTTAACCCCATTACCGGCCGCAATAGGGTGCTTACCTGGAAAGCCCATGAACTGTTCCCGTTTTTACAACAGTATTACCGGCAAATGGAAAGGCAGTTAGGCAGCAAATTTTTATTTAACCTGCCGTTATACCGCCCGTTTGCCAGTATGCAGGAGTTGAATGAATGGCAGGGGAAAAGCACGGACCCCAGGTATGCCGCGTTTATTGATTTTATCAGTCCGGTACCCTGGCAGCCACAGTTGGTGAAGAACGGGTTGGGTGGAATTATGCTTAAACATACAGGGTATCTTGACACCCACGTGTTTTTGGCCCGGTTCCGGCTATATTTGCAGGCGCGGGGCCTGTTGGTGGCCGAACAGTTTTTGGCCCCGGAAATAAACTTTACCGGGGATTTTGTCGTTTATAAGGACTACCGGGCCCGGCAGCTTATTTTTTGTGACGGGGTTGCGGGCTTTGCTAACCGGCTATGGGAAAATATCCGGTTTCATCCGGTGAAAGGAGAGGTGTTGCAGTTAAAGATTGATTACAAAAGTGATTTTATTTTGAACAGGAACGGGTTTGTATTGCCAAGGGAAGGCTACTATCTTGCCGGCTCTAATTATAATTTAACCGATACAAGCTGGAGGCCAACTACAGCCGCCCGGGAGGAGATTGTGGCGAAAATAGGTAAATTTTTGCAGGCGAAATATGAGATAACCGGCCAGCAAGCCGGCCTCAGACCTACCACCCACGACCGCAGGCCGGTACTGGGCCTGTTGCCGGACAAACCGCAAATCGGCCTGTTCAATGGCCTGGGTACCAAAGGGGTATCGCTGGCACCTTATTTTGCCCGGCAGTTTGCCCGTCATCTGGTAAGTGGGGCAGATTTAGACAAAGAAGTGCAAATTGGCCGTTTTTTTAACTAATTTTAATTTGTGAAAAAGTATTTATTCATTTTTACCCTGCTGGCCGTCTTTGCCATCCCCCTTTATGGGCAGCAAAGCCGGCAAACTTTTGGCCAAAACCGGGTGCAGTATGAATATTTCGACTGGCGCTATTACAGCACGGCTAATTTTGATATTTATTTTTATGGCAATGCCGATAAAATAGCCCAGGAGGTAGCCATTTACCTCGAGGATGAGTTTGACCGCATTACCGAAGTGATTGGCCATAGCCCTTATTTCAAAGCCAAGGTTTTTTTATACAATTCTGTAAACGATTTACAGCAATCAAATATTGGTGTCAATAAAGTTTCGTACCGGGTTGGCGGGCAAACCAATTTTACCAAGTCGTTTGTAGAAGTGGCCAATCCGGGATCAATAGAGGGGCTCAAAACGGAGCTGGTTACCGAGATTTCTAAATTGGTACTTGATGACATGGTGTATGGGGGCAGTTTGTCAGATATGTGGCAAAACACCTATTTGATGAACTTACCTGATTGGTTTGTGCTGGGGGCTGCCGAGTACCTGGCCAAAGGCTGGGATATTGAAATGGATGATAAAATCCGTGACCTGATGATCAGCGGCAGGGTGAACAAATTATCCAGCCTGACTAAGCAGCAGGGGATAATTGCCGGGCAGTCGATATGGAACTTCATTGTAGAGAACTACGGTAAAAGCAACCTGAACCAGGTCCTAAACCTGGTGCGGGTAACCCGTAACGAGGAAAAAAGTATAGCGTTTACCTTGGGTATCCCCTTCAGGCAACTTTTACTGGAGTGGCGGCAATATTATACCGACATGCTTACCTCGGTGCAGAAAAACTACGCTTCCCCGGACAATTCTTACCAGGTGGGCAAACTCAAGGATGACGAAATATATTCAGCGGTTAAACTAAGCCCCGATGGCAGCAGGCTGGCCTACGCTATCAATAATAATGGTAAATACAGCGTTTATATTAAAGATGTTGACAGCGAAAAGGTGGTTAAGGTATTTAGTGGCGGGTACAGGCTGCTGGAACAAAAAGTAGATAAGGTAAACCCTTTGCTGAGCTGGGCCGATGACAATACCCTGGGTATCATCAGCTATAACAAGGGTAAAAATGTGTTATGGCTCTATGATATTGAAACCCGTAGCAAAATACCGGCCTTGCTCGACCGCTTCGACCATATTTCCAGCTTCGACTTTAACGGCAACGGCCGCCTGGCTACGCTTAGCGCTACCCGCGGGGGCCGCACCGACATTTATCTGCTGAGTGTGCGCAGGAATAAAATCAGGCAATTGACCAATGATTACTTTGACGACCTGGACCCCAGTTTTGTGCCGGGCACCAATACCATTATCTTCAGCTCAAACCGTACCAACGATACCATTAGTTCCAATGTGCGTACCCTGAAAAACTTCAGCAATAACTATAATATTTATGCCTTCAACCTTGACACTACCCGCAGGGTGCTGGCCAAAATAACCAATACCATTAGCCGCGATTTTGCCCCGGTTGCCGAAGGCAAAAATTCTATCTACTACCTGAGTGACCAGAAAGGGATTATTAACCTGTTTAAGTATGACCTCGGCAAAAGGATATATTCACAAATCACCAATTTCGAAAATAACATCATTCGTTATGATATCAACTTCTCGCGCAGCAACGGGGCGTTTACCATGAGCCGTGGCTTGCGGGAACGAATGTATTTTATACCGGCTGTTAAGTTGAAAGAAAATGTTTTCACCCCGCTTACCCCACGGCAGGCGCAGTTTCAGGCCCGTTATTTAAGCCAAAGGCGTTTATTGAATGCGGCCAAAAGGCGTACAGAACCGGTAGAGGTTACTACCGTAAAGGAAGAAAAACCGGTAACCCCAAAACAGGATTCTTTAAAATCTGTTGCTGCCTTAGCGGATACGGTGGCCATGACGGAGCCCTTGAGTTTAGATAGTATTCAGTTTATCAGTGAAAATAAAGAGGAAAAGGTAACCGGACAGGAAGAGGAAAACCTAACCGATATCATTGATACCGATGACTATGTTTTTGACCAGGAAATTGTTAAGAAAACAGCAGACACAGAATCCTTTTTAAGCCGTTACCGCAGGGTGTTTAAAGAGGACAATAAGCCGGTAGGCCCTATGCCTTACGAGACACGCTTTAGTGCCGATAATATGATAACCTCGTGGGTGATTGACCCGCTGCGGGGCTTTGGCATCCTGTTGGAAACAGAAATGAACGACATTTTACAAAACCACAAATTTTACGGGGGTATTATGACGACCACCAACCTTAAAAGCGGGGATGTGTTTGCCGAGTACCAGTACCTGGAGCAGCGTATAGACTATAAGTTACGTTTCGACCGCAACGTATGGTATTTAAATTATGGCGAGGACTTACGGCAACGTTATTCGAAGAATAAATTTGAGGCTGGGGCATCGCTGCCGTTCGGGCCCCGTTCAAGGATTTCGGTAAACCCTTTTTACATGTTTACCCGTTACCAGGACTTAAATTTCTTCAACCTCATACCCAATGCGGAGAAAGCCGGGAAGAACCTTACTCATTACCTCGGGGTTTCTACCCAGTTTGTTTATGATAATACCATCGTTCTGGGGCAGAATATCATTACCGGCACCCGCCTGAAAGCCACTTTTACCCACAACGAATCGCTCACCGACAGGTCAAGGACTTTCACTAATTTTAATATTGATTTCAGGCATTACCAAAAGCTCCACCGTAGCCTGGTATTTGCCACACGGGTATTTTACGGTAATAATTTCGGACGCTTCCAACAAAATTATTTGTTAGGGGGTATGGATAACTGGTTGTTTAAAAACGACTATGCCTCTTACGCCCCCTGGTTCCCCGGGGTTAGCGAAGAAAACAACAATATATACTTTATGGAACACGTCACTTCCCTCAGGGGGTTTGATTTCAATACCTTGCATGGCACCAATACCCTCTTGGTAAACTTTGAGTTGCGCTGGCCATTAGTCAGGTACTTCTATAATGGCCCCATTCGTTCCAGTTTCCTCAGCAACCTGCAATTGGTGGGCTTCTTTGATATCGGTTCGGCCTGGACGGGCGCCTCTCCCTTCAGCCGTGAAAATGGTATCAGTATAATTACCATTGGCGATGACTCTTTCGAGGCGGAAATACAGACTTTCAGAAACCCCTGGTTGATGGGGTATGGGGCCGGCCTGCGCACGGTAATCCTGGGTTATTTTATGAAAATGGACCTGGCGTGGCCAATTGAAGACAATATTGCCGGTAGTGCAAAATTTTACCTTACTTTGGGGCACGACTTCTGATAATAGAAAGAATGATAAAATCGATGACAGGTTATGGCACGGCCAGTGCCGCTGATGACAAGTTTGAAGTCAGTGCCGAAATAAAAACGCTCAACTCAAAATTTGCCGATGTGCAGGTACGCTTGCCTGTCCAGTGGTCATCGTTGGAGCTGCCGCTAAGGAAGCAGGTAACCGGGGCACTGGTGCGGGGTAAGATAAGTGTGGTGATTGAGGTAACGAACAAAGCAGGGGAAGACGAGGTTTTGTTTGATGAGGAAGTGCTGGCCAGGTATTACCGGCAGTTTAAACGTGCTGCCGATAAACTGCGCTCCGGCAATGTTGATTTTTTTTCCCTGGCCTTGCATGCCCCCGGGGTACTGAAAACTGTGGAAGATAATTTAGATGCGGATGTTTCCGGCCTGATAAATACCGCGGTGCGGGAGGCTATTGCCAATTGTGACCGTTTCCGGCAGCAGGAGGGAGAGGAATTACGCCATAAACTGGCGGGCTATTGCCAGGTAATAGCCGGGCTGGCAGCCAAAATAGACCCGTTTGATCAGGAAAGGATTGGTAAAATAGAAGAGAAAATGCGGGCCGGGCTGGCCAATAAGGCTACGGGCATGGAAGCTGATGATAACCGCTTTGAGCAAGAGTTGATTTATTACATTGAAAAGCTGGATATCAGTGAAGAGAAAGTGCGCCTGGCCAACCATCTGGCCTATTTTGAGGAAGTTCTGAATGGCGAGGAACAAAATGGCAAAAAACTGGGCTTTATTGCCCAGGAAATAGGCCGGGAGATCAATACCATTGGCGCCAAAGCTGCCGATGCCCGTATCCAACGTATTGTGGTGGAGATGAAGGAAGAATTGGAGAAGATCAAGGAGCAAGTACTGAATGTGCTGTAAAGCCGGAATATTCCGTAACTCTGATGTAATCAATTGATTTACGCCATTATTCACGGCCTTCGTGAATAATGAATAATTCGGGTTATGCCCGTTGGTAATTTTTTTTCGCCTATACCAGGGGGCGAAAATGGCTACCCCGTTTATCTACCGCTGGCATACGGGGCAATAAAAGGTTGACCGGCCACTTTGGTAAGTTTGCCGGATAATCCCCCGTTTACATTGCCGGCATTTTTGCCCGGTTTTGCCGTAAACCATCAACTGGCGGTTAAAATAACCTTCTTTGCCATCCAGGCTGGCGTAATCTTTTACCGTGGTGCCTCCGGCATCAATAGCTTCCTGCAATACGTCCTTAATTGCCCTGACGAGCCGGGCTATTCGCTTTCCGGTAACCTTGCCGGCCGCCAACAACGGGTTGATGCCCGCCCGGAAAAGCGATTCGCTGGCATAGATGTTCCCTACACCTACTACGGTAATGTTGTCCATCAGCAAAGTTTTGATTGGTTTTTTCTTGCCCCTGCACCTGTCTGCCAGCCACTTGCGGTTAAAATCATCGTGTAAAGGCTCGGGCCCCAGGTGGCGCAACAGCGGGTGCAGGAGGGGGTTTTCCTGTTGGGTAAGCACTACTATCTGGCCAAAGCGCCTGGGGTCATGGTAGCGTAAGACCAGGCCGGAAGAAAGAAAAAACTCTACATGATCATGCTTTTGCCGGTGGCTGTCGGCCGGCTCCAGCCGCCAGGTCCCCGTCATGCCCAAATGGATGAGTAAACCGGAACCGTTGGCCAGCTTCAGCACAATGTATTTTGCCCTGCGCTCCAGGTGGACGATGGTGGAGTGAAGCAGTTCCGGGTGTCCCGCTAACACCAAAGGGGTTCTTAACTTACGAATGTGGATGGCAATGGCCGTAAACCGCTTTCCCAGCAAGTGCGGCTTTATAGCCTGTAGTACGGTCTCTACTTCGGGTAGCTCGGGCATTTGGCAGCAATGTTTTACCCGCAAAAGTAACGATATGCAAGACTTTTTTCCCTATTAGGCGAATGATGGCAGAAGGGTAGTATAAATATCCCGTGCATGATATCTTTGCAGGAAAGAAAAACCCATGGAGACCAAAGAATTTGCCCGCGCCAAAGTGTTTAATGTTAACCAAACCATAGCTTATGCCGAAGGGGCAGTAGTAAGTAAAACCATAACCAAAAGGCCGGAAGGGACGGTTACTTTGTTTGCCTTTGATAAAGACCAGGGGTTGAGTGAGCATACCACCCCCTTTGATGCCCAGGTACACATATTAGATGGCACGGCAACGGTTTATATTAACCAGCAACCTTTTGTGCTGCATAAAGACGATATAATTGTGATGCCGGCCAAGGTGCCACATGCCCTGGAAGCCACGGAAAAATTCAAGATGCTGCTGACCATGATAAAGTCAAAGTAGTACAGGTTAGTGTTGTTTATCCCGAAAAATACTTATGAATTTTTCGGGATAATTTACATCATTGTTCACGACCTTCGTGAATAACCCGGCTCAATTTACCCCCATTTTGGCTTCCAGGGCGTTTAATCTGTCTGACAAGTCGCTTAACTGATCGATTTTGCTTTCCAGTTCCCGGATCCTTTCTTCCTGTTGGGTAAAAATATCCACCCACTCGTTCGTTTTCAGGCCAACGGAAACATTGATCAGGCTGACTTTTTGGCCATTAGAGGCCGACCAGGCCTTGCCAATAATATTTTTCAGGTCTTTAAGCTCAATTTCATCTGGCGAAACGGCAATGGCATAGCCATCGTTATTGCCCGAGGCCACAATATAATCGCCAACGGCCACATCGCCTACTACCAGCACCGGTAATTGCCCCATAAAGCCTACTTTTTCAAAAGCCTCCTTACGGTCTTCATCGGGCATATTGCCCAGGACAATCGGGGCCATTGAAATGGTGAGCACCTGATCAGCCCCTTCGGTTACTTTGGATATCTTACCGCCTTTTACGCCTACCACCGTGCCAAAAACAAACTCCTCTTCGGGGTTTTCTTTTTCTAACCATTCAGCGTAGTCAGCGCCCTTGGAACCATAAATTACCCCCTGGTTCATGGCCAGTTGTTTGGCCGCCAATATTACCGGGGTCAGGGCTATCTGCCAATGCGAGGTAGGAATAAAACCGGGGTAACCGTTACGTAAACCCCAGCCAACCATGTTGCCAATCTGGTTCTGTGCTTCTATCCCGGCTTCCGGGTTAAAAAAACCATCGAAGTTCAGGGTGGGGAAAGAGCCCGTGTTGAAATTGGCCGTGGGCAATGAACCCGCATTAAAACTGAGCCAGGGCAAAGAACCTTTATGAAACTCCGGGCCGTCATCGTGCCAGTGCATGCTCGGCAGCGATCCCCGGCTAAAACTTGCCGAAGGCAGCGCCCCTCCCGAAAAGGTAAGGGAAGGCAAACTACCTCCGGTAAGTACCTTGCTGAAATCAAAGACCTTAAACAGGGTAAAAAAATTGGGTACCGGAAAGCTTTCATAGGTATCCCCGCCAAAAAAATCAAAACTCTCTATCCGGCCGGCCATGTAATTGCCCTGGCCGTAAAAGGTTACAAACCGGTTCCGGAAACTTAAAGTGCCCTTGTCAATGCGGATGGCAATACCATCGGCATTGCCGCCACCGGTATTCTCAAACAGGGCGATATGCTGGCCTTCGGCATGGCCGTCACCGCGTACTACCAGGCTGGCCAGTTCCGAATCACCGGTTACGGTTAAGCTATTATTTAAATTGGTAGCATTATTTACTGTCAGGGGGCCTTCAATACGGCTGGCCCCGCTCACTGCCATACTGTTGTTTATCTGCACTTCCCCGGCTACGGTAAGCTGGTTATCCAGGCTGGTCAGGCCGCTGACATTCAAGGCATTGACGAGGCTGGTGGGGCCGGTTACCGTCAGGCTGTTGTCTATATTGGCTTGTCCGGCCACCCTAAGCCGGTTATTCAGGTTGGTAATTCCGCCTACGTTCAGGGTGTCGGCCAGGCTGGTGGGGCCGGTTACCGTCAGGCTGTTGTCTATATTGGCTTGTCCGGCCACCTTAAGCCGGTTATTCAGGTTGGTAATTCCGCCTACGTTCAGGGTGTCGGCCAGGCTGGTGGGGCCGGTTACCGTCAGGCTGTTGTCTATATTGGCTTGTCCGGCCACCTTAAGCCGGTTATTCAGGTT
>Ga0256839_1003524_pt1 | contig 16087 bp, 13 predicted proteins | sample 354166metaG_FD_185968 | JGI IMG/M metagenome (GOLD analysis project Ga0256839, IMG submission 185968) | Hydrothermal vent microbial communities from Mid Atlantic Ridge, Atlantic Ocean - 354-166 | ecosystem: Environmental > Aquatic > Marine > Hydrothermal vents | place: Atlantic Ocean: Mid... | reverse complement strand
CCCCTGTGGCTGCCGGGCAACGTTGCCGTCCGCATGATGACGAAATGGGCGGTTCCATCCAAGAGCATTTTTCGCTCGATCGATGAGCACGATCGGGTCGAGGCCGGGGAATGGGCCGTGCGGCGCCCCGTTCGACGGCGCGCTCAGCGACCGTCCGATTGCCAGGACCCTTCCGGCTTGGTAAGTTCTGGACAGGCGCGGTGGATCAGGCCGAGCGGACTTGGATGCTCGGACAGCACAAAGGAGACGACAGTGGCGCGACGAGTCTATTTGGCGGCCGATCTGGGAGCCTCCAGTGGGCGCCTGCTGGCCGGACTGTTCGACGGCGAACGGCTCAGCGTGGAAGAGGTCCATCGCTTCGCCAACGGAGGCGTTCGCGTCGGAAATCGGCTCCACTGGGACCTGCTGGGGCAGTGGTCGCACATGCTCGATGGACTGCGCAAAGCGGGATCCGATTATCGCGAAATCCGTAGTGTGGGCGTCGATACCTGGGGGGTCGATTACGGCCTGGTCACGGCCGACGGCGAGCTGCTGGGGAATCCGTATCATTACCGGGATGCGCGCACGCAGGGGATGATGGAAGCCGCTTTTCAGATCATGCCCCGCGAGGAGATCTTTCGGCGAACCGGCCTGCAACTGATGGTCTTCAACACTTTGTTCCAGCTCCTGGCCGCCAGAAACTCGCCGTTGCTCGCTGCCGCCGACCGGCTGTTGATGATCCCCGATCTGTTCCATTGGCTGCTCTCTGGTGAACACTCCAACGAATACACCGACGCCAGCACCACCCAATGCCTGAACGTCCAGACCGGCGAGTGGGACACCGAGTTGCTGGAACAGTTCGGGATTCCCACCGGCATCTTCGGCCCGATTACGGCTCCTGGAACCGTGCTGGGACCGCTGCAAAGCCACGTGGAACGAGAGACGGGGCTTTCGGGAGTGCAGGTCGTGCTGCCGGGAACCCACGACACGGCGAGTGCCGTGCTGGCCGTTCCCACCAGCCAGCCGCTGAGCGCCCAACCCGACTGGTGCTTTCTCAGCAGCGGCACCTGGTCGCTGCTCGGCGCCGAGGTTCCCGCTCCCGTGATCAACGACACGGCTCGGCGACTCAATTTCACCAACGAAGGTGGCATCGGCGGTTCGATCCGTCTGCTGAAGAACATCGCCGGGCTGTGGCTCGTCCAGGAGTGCCGGCGCATCTGGAGCCTGCAGGGAACCGACTATTCCTGGGATCGGCTGGTCGAATTGGCCGAGCAAGCCGAGCCGCATCGATCGTTGATCGACCCCGATCACCCCGACTTCGTGGTGCCCGAGGATATGCCGGCGGCCATCGCCGAGTTTTGCCGCCGCAGCGGGCAGCCGGTTCCCGAATCGGAAGGCGCGGTGATCCGCTGTGCGCTGGAAAGCGTGGCGCTGAGGTACCGGAACGTCCTCCGCTCACTGGAACAGCTCACGGGCCGCATGATCGCGACCATTCACATCGTCGGTGGTGGGACCAAGAACCGGCTGCTCTCGCAAATGGCGGCCGACGCCTGCGGTGTGCGCGTCGTGGCCGGTCCCGTCGAGGCGACGGCCATCGGCAACGTGCTGATGCAGGCCGTGGCTTCGGGAGACATCCGGGACATCGCCGAGGCGCGCACGGTCGTCCAGTCCAGCTTCGATCTGGAGGAGTTCGAACCTCGCGATACGGACAAATGGGATGAGGCTTTTGCTCGCTGGGAAGTCATCGTCCGCGCCGCAAGCGATTCCTGCTAGCTTGCGCACTAGTGACATGTCCGCGTCACATACATCCTAACACAGAGACGACGAAGGTGCAGTCATGATGAAAGTCGGAATTGCGGGAATCGGTTTCATGGGCTGGATCCACTATCTGGCCTACCAACGCACCGATTGCGCGACGATCCAAGCAGTATTTTCCCGCAATGAAAAAAAGCTGGCGGGAGACTGGCGGGGTATCCAGGGGAATTTCGGACCTCCCGGCGAACAGGTCGACTTGAGCGGCGTCCATACGTACTCCGGATATGAACAACTGCTGGAGGATCCGGAAGTCGAGCTGGTCGATATCTGCCTGCCGCCTCATCTGCACGCCGACGCCACGATCGCCGCACTGCAGAAAGGCAAGCATGTCTTCTGCGAAAAACCGATGGCGCTCACCGTGGAGGAGTGCGACGCCATGATGCGGGCGTCGGCCGAAAGCGGCAAGCTGCTGATGATCGGCCAGGTCCTGCCGATGTTCCCCGAGTACTCGCAGACACTCGAGTGGATCCGCGCGGGCACTTATGGTGCCGTGCGAGGCGGCACGTTCAAACGCGTGATTTCCGACCCCACCTGGATTCCCGACTTCTACGATCCTCGTAGCGTGGGTGGACCGCTCGTCGATCTGCACGTCCATGATGCTCACTGGATCCGCATGGTCTTCGGCCAACCTTCGCGCGTCACCAGTGCCGGGCGAATGCGAGGAGACGTCGTGGAGTACTGCCATTCCTTGTTCGAATTCGCCGACGCCGACTATGTGGTCCACGCCGAGTCGGGAGTGATCGCCCAGCAGGGGAGGCCGTTCACTCACGGATTCGAACTTCATCTGGAAGATGCCACGCTGCTTTACGAGTTCGCCGTGATCGACGGCAAGGGAGAACTGCTCAAGCCACTCACGGTCCTCACCTCCGACGGAAAAGTGGAACGCCCCCAGCTTCCCCAGGCCGACGAAATCACCCCGTTTGTCAATGAGATCGAGGAAGTGGCGCGTTCGGTCGAATCGGGAACACCGTCGGACATCCTGGGAGGCGATCTGGCTCGCGATGCCCTCGTCCTCTGCCATCGACAAACCGAATCGGTGCAGCAGGGCCGGCCGGTCGACGTGTAGCCCGCCGCGTCGCCGACCACCGATTTGACCGCGCTGGTGGACATGGCTACGATTGCTTGACGCCCCCAGGGACGACTCGGCGCAAGACGCGCCGTTGCGCCAGGACGCGCATCCGGCGGGATTGTCGGGAACCGTATCGACCCGTTGGCCGGCGCCATGCGACGCGGCCGTTTCCGGCTGCAACGATGGCAACGGTTCTGCGACCTCTTTTTTCCCCCGGCCATTTGACGGCGGGCATTTCGTGACCTATATGCCTTTGGCCGGGAATCTCTTCGCCGCTCCGGCCACCGCCTTTCCAACGAGGTAACTGCGTCCCGCGACCCGCCGATGGCTCGGACGTTTCGGTCTCGCTCCCCTGTCGACCGAACGTTCGCCGGCAGGTCTCCCTCCCGCCAGGATGGACCGACACATGACACGAATGGTCTGGATGCGTCTGCTGTTCCGCTTGCCCCGGTTTCGCGGCATTCCAATGGCCGCACTCTTTCTCGCGCTGCTGCTGCCGGCTGCCGGCGTCCCGGCGCAAACCACGCTGCCGGCCACGTCGCTGCAAGCGATCTTGAAGCAGGGAGAGACACTCGAGCAGTCGGGAAAATGGGCCGACGCGATTCGTTTCTACGAGTCGGCGATCCAGGAGCATCCCCGCGATGGAGTGCTCACCGACCGACTCGCCGCAGCCCGCATGCACTTCGATATCGCGCGGCGCTACCGCGACGACAGTTTCATCCGTGAACAATTGCAACTGACTCCCGAGCGGGCACTCGACTTGTACACCGAAGTACTCAACAAGCTCGACAGCTTTTACGTCGACCGCCCCGACTGGTCGGTTCTGGTGGAGCGGGGGATGCGGCAGATCGAGATCGCTCTGGAAGAACCCACCTTCCGCCGCCATCATCCGACGCGCATCACCGTCCAGCAGATCGCCGACTACCAGCGGGATCTGAAAAACCGAGTCCGTTCGCGGACGATCGCCCGCGTCTCCGAAGCGAGGGAAGCAGCCTGGACGACGGCCTACCTAGCACACCATTATCTCGGCATCGCTCCCCAAGCCGCCATCCTGGAGTTCACAGCCGCGGCCACCACCGGGCTCGATCGGTACTCCGCCTACCTGACTCCCAATCAACTGGAAGAAGTCTTCTCGCAAATCGACGGCAACTTCGTCGGGATGGGCGTGGAACTCAAGGCGGATGGCGACGCCTTGCAAATCGTGCAAGTGATCCCTGGAGGACCGGCCGAACAGGCCGGTCTGGTCGAAGGAGACCGCATCGTAGCGGTCGGTGAGAAACGGACCAGCGAGGAGACCCTGGATGAGGATGCGGATCTGCTGCGCGGAGCCGAGAACTCGGCGGTCGACATCACCGTGCGACACAAAGATGGCACCGAGCGCCGGTATCGGATCACGAGACGGCGAGTCGAAGTGCCGTCGGTCGACCGCGTGCAAATGATCGATCGTGAGGCGGGGATCGCCTACTTTCGCCTGGTCAGCTTCCAGAAGACGACCAGTGCCGACGTCGATCGGGCACTCTGGAAACTGCACCGCGAGGGGATGAAAACGCTGATCATCGACCTGCGAGGCAATCCGGGGGGACTGCTGACCGCCGCCGTCGACCTGGCCGACAAGTTTCTGCAGCAAGGAGTCATCGTGTCGACTCGAGGCCGCAGTGTGCGCGAGGATTACGACTACATGGCCCATCCAACGGGAACCTGGAAGATCCCCCTGATCGTGCTGATCGACGGGAACTCGGCCAGTGCCAGCGAGATCTTCGCGGGAGCGATCGCCGATCACCACCGGGGAACCATCGTGGGCCAGCGGAGCTACGGCAAAGGAAGCGTGCAGGGGATCTTCCCACTGGGTGTCGCCAAGTGCGGACTGCGGCTGACCACCGCCAAGTTCTATGCTCCTTCCGGGAGGGCCATCAGCCATGCGGGTGTGACACCCGACATCGTCGTGCGGCAAGCCGCCAAGCCGGTCGAAGACTCGCCCAACCGCCTAGCCAACGGTGATCCCGTGCTCAAAGCCGCACTCCAGGCAGCCCAGCAGCAACTGGGACAGCGCTGATCTGCCGAGAGAATCTGCGGCCGGCCTGCCCACCTCTTAGTCACGGTGCCCTTTTTCTGCGCATCTGCGCTACGGTTGGGCCAATCGCTTGTCCGGTGGGTGGTAGACCGTAAGCCTGGAATCGGTATAGTGTTACGGGTGAGGCCGGTTCTACGGGCGAACCGCCGGGAAAATTGGTCCGCATTTTGCGATTTGGACGGAACCAACGAGTATTCCAATTTCGCTGCGCGCTGTCGCCAGGCGGTCGATCAGGGCGGGCGCGATGGCGGGTACCCTACCATGTGTTGAGAAAGGATGAGCGAGGTGACTCCAAAAGAAGTACTGGCCCTTTGTCGTGAAAAGGGCGTCAAGGCGGTGGACCTGCGGTTCATGGACTTCCCCGGGCTGTGGCAGCATTTCACCATTCCGGTGAGCAAACTGGACGAAGAGGTGTTCGAGGACGGGATCGGCTTCGACGGTTCGAGTATCCGCGGATGGCAGGGGATCCACGAGAGCGACATGTTGGTGGTGCCTCAGCCGGAGACCGCTTTTGTCGATCCGTTCACCGAGCTTCCCACCCTCTGCATGATTTGCAACATTCAGGACCCGATCACGCGCGAGGACTATTCGCGCGACCCCCGCAATGTGGCTCGCAAGGCGGTCAACTATCTCCGCAGCACGGGAATCGCCGACACGGCCTATTTCGGTCCCGAAGCCGAGTTCTTCATTTTCGACGACATCCGCTTCGAATCGACGCCTCAAGCAGCCTTCTATTTCATCGACAGCATCGAAGGCGAATGGAATCGCGGCAAGGAGGAAGGTCCGAATCTCGGATACAAACTGCGGCACAAGGAAGGGTATTTCCCCGTCCCGCCGGCCGACCAGATGATGGATCTGCGGAACGAGATGATGCAGTTGATGATCGAGTGCGGACTGGATGTCGAAGCCCAGCACCACGAGGTGGCTTCGGCCGGCCAGTGCGAGATCGACTTGCGGTTCATGGAACTGGTCGCCATGGCCGACTCGCTGCTGCTCTACAAGTACATCATCAAAAACGTCGCCAAGCGGCACAACAAGACCGTGACGTTCATGCCCAAGCCGATCTTCAGCGACAACGGCTCGGGCATGCACACGCATATTTCTTTGTGGAAGGAAGGGGAACCGCTGTTCGCCGGCAGCGGCTATGCGGGCCTCAGCGAAATGGCCTTATACGCGATCGGCGGGATCCTCCGCCACGCTCGGTCCGTCCTGGCCTTCACCAACCCGACCACCAACAGCTACAAGCGATTGGTGCCGGGCTACGAGGCTCCCGTGAATCTGGCCTACTCGCAGCGGAACCGCTCCGCGGCCTGCCGGATTCCCATGTACAGCCCGAGTCCCAAGGCCAAACGAGTGGAATTTCGTTGCCCCGATCCGAGCTGCAATCCGTATCTGGCGTTCTCCGCTCTGCTGATGGCCGCCATCGACGGCATCCAGAACAAGATCGATCCGGGGGAACCGCTCGACAAGGACATCTACGACCTGCCGCCGGAAGAGGCTGCGGAAGTGCCCAAAACGCCCGCTTCGCTGGCCGAGGCACTCGACGCGCTGGAACGCGACCATGAGTTCCTCCTGCGAGGCGACGTCTTCACGGAAGATGTCATCGCCACCTGGATCAGCTACAAGCGGGAAAACGAAGTCGACGCCATGAGGCTGCGGCCGCATCCTTACGAGTTCTGTCTCTATTTCGACATCTGACCCCACAAGGCCGGAGGCGGGAGGCCGAAGGCTGTCGGGATCGTAGTGGCGACCGAAAGCCGCTGCAGCATTCGTGCACGGCTCGCAGAGTTTGCAGGATCGACCGCTAAGCTCGACACTCCACCACGGCTCCCTCGAGTATTCCTCGGGGGAGCCGTTGGCGTGATATACTGCTGCTTCGTCACTGCGGGCACTCGGAGAGGTAACGAAATGAGTCACCAACTGCTGGAGAAGCTGCGAGCTTTCGATACTCCCACGATCTGCAATGTGATCGAGTTGTTCGATGTGCGGCCTCGCAGCCACGGTTTTCTGGATGGCCGGGTCACATGTGGTTTTCCCGAGTTGCCTCCGATGGTCGGCTATGCGGCAACGGCTGCCTTCCGTTCGGCCGCCCCGCCCGCCGGCGGCGACGCCTACGGCTCGATCGATGCCCAGCTCGAACAGTTCGCCAAACTACCCGGCCCCGCCGTGGTCGTCATTCAAGACCTGGATGACCCGCCGGTCGGCGCCGTATTCGGCGAGGTGATGTGTTCGACCTATCTGGCCTATGGAGCTCAGGGGCTGGTGACCAACGGCGCCGGCCGCGATCTGGCTCAAGTCCACAGCCTGGAGTTTCCCATCTTCACCGGGTCGACGATCTGTTCTCACGCCTATTGCCATCTGCTCCATTTGGGACTGCCCGTCCGCGTGGGAGGAGCCATGATCGAACAGGGAGCCCTGCTGCACGGGGATGCCAACGGCGTGACGACCATTCCCGCAGAGATCGCCGCCGACGTGGCCGACGTGGCACCGGAGTTCATCGAGGCCGAAGCGATCGTGCTGGAGTACGTCCGGCAGGTAGGAGAAAAGACGGTGGCCGAATACTCCGAACGGCGCCGAGCCTTTCAAGCGGCGATCGCCCGCATCAAGAAACGCATCGGCACGGAGTAATCCTCGGCGGGAGGCGGGAGACCGGAGGCTGTAGGGGTGGTGGTGACAACCGAAAGCCAGTGCGACATGCGCGCACGGCGCGTAGATGTTACGAAGTAAGAGGCTGTCACAAAACTCCGTGCTGCAAGCAACACGCCCGAGGCCGGAACGCGGCGCGGCGGGTTTTGTTATCCACAGTCGTGGGACACCTACGTTCCCTCCAAGACACGCACGGGCGCAACAACCATGCCATCCGCGATGACCGATGGCGGTACATCCGATATGCAGACGGCAGCGAGGAACTCTACGACCACCAGACCGATCCTCACGAATGGACCAACCTGGCCGGCGACCCGCAATACGCCAAAATCAAGGATCGTTTGGCACGCTGGTTGCCCAACGAAAATGTGCCGGATGCGCCCAAGCGCAAGTCTCGGCGCGGCGGTACGAAGAGGCTGTCACAATCATCCATGCCGCGAGCAACATGTCCGCGGCCGGACAGCGGCACGGCAAGTTCCGTTACAGGCTCTAGGAAACGCAGGCGACGAGGTTCGGGAAAAGAAGCCACCACTGGGTAGTCGGCTTCATCCGCGCACGCGGCATATCCGGCGACGGCGGGCTGGACGTTGTTGTTCGAGGACTCGAGAGATCCCGGAGGTGACCATCATGACCACGACCGATACTCATCTCGTAGGCGTGCTGGAAGAGCTGGTCGACATCCTCCACGATCAGGCCAAGGAGATCGAGCGTTTGACGGCTCACGTGGAAGGAGCGACGACTCCGCTGCCGCAGACCAGCCAGATGCCGCTGGTTGTTTCGCGTCTCAGCGCGCTCCACCAGCAACTCAAGGCGATCCGAGCGGAACCGCCGCGATAGTCTCCGGTCACTTGCCGGCAGGCACGTAGGAATCGAAGACCCGGACACCGGCCCAGTTCGCCTTGTTTTCCTCGATGAATTTCAAGTGGCGAGGGTGGGTCTGGTACTTGTCGTGAGCCGCCTTGTTGCAAAAGACGACGTGCAGCGCCACGTCGAACTCCAGGTCGTTGACGGACCGTTTGAATTCCTCGGCTCGCACGCCTGCCGAAAAGTAGATCGTCCCCTCGTGGTCGGAAAGATATTTCTCGCAGGCGGCGACCAGCTTCTGCTTGGCCGCGTCGGAGTTGTCTTTGAGCTTGAAAAAGACCATGTGGGCCAGCGCTTTTTCTCCGGCCGACGCCGTATCGGAAACCATCAGCAAACTCCCGGTGCAAACACCAATCAGCAGGACCGTACGCAGCCACCAACTCATGATCAACCTTCCTCACGGTGCAGTAACCAACGACTTCAGGGAATCGAGAGCGGCCAGGACGTCGTCGGGCCGGACGTCGGTCCACCCGGCCGTCTTGTGCCGCAACAGTGCCAGTTTGAACGTCTCCAGCGCTTCCTGCAAGTCTTCCGGCAAGTCGGGCAAATCGGCGAACGGCCGCGTGGCCGCCGGCTCGCTCGGAGACTGGGGGACGTCGCTCGCCTCCACCTCGACCGACCCTCCGCTGTCTCGGTGCCCGCCATCGCCGGGTGGCTCCACCGTCTCGTCGCCGTTACTCGCCGTTGGCGGATGGGGCGCGTCGGCCGCAGCGCGAGCGGCTTGCGCCGACGCCGCATCGGTGGTAGGTTCGTCCGTCTCCGCCGGACGAAAATCTTCGTCAAGATCGACTTCCACGGCGACCGGCACGAGGGCTTCCTGTTGGGAGAGACCGAGCGTTTCCGCTCGGATCGTGCGCATTTTCGCCACGGACCACCCGTTTTGCACGGCGCCTTCAAGCCACATTTCGGCATCTTCCCAATCGAGGGCCACTTGAAAATGGCTCCAGAAGATGCCGGGGTATTGGTCCTTCACCTCGCCGAACCGCTGGTACACACGCCGCAGCCGCCCGACATGTTGGGGCGTCACGCCCCCGACCCGCCGGCTCCATACCTCGTCCGCATAGGCACTGGCGGCAGCTCCCGAATCGGCCAGCGCACGGCGCCACTCGAAGATGATCCTTCCCTTCTCCCAGTTGGTCTGGCTGATCAATCGCCCCCACCGATCGACAAACGGTGCCGTTGCCGCCTCGAGTTCCGGTGTGAGGGGTGTGGAAGAGGTTCCCGATTCTCCGATCGCATCGACTGGCAAATCCATAGCGGCCCCCGTGCTGGCAGGTTCACAGCTTGATATCACGCTGCCACCGTACCATCTGCCGGCGCGGCGAACAGGGGCGACGCCGTCGATCGACTAAACAGATGCCGACCCAACGACTTATGCCGTTGCCGAACGAGCCGCCGACATGGGGAAAACTTGTCAACGGCCGGCAACCCGGTCACTCGGCGGCGCGTTCGCAGGCCTGGAATCCGCAGCTCTTGTGGCTTCCGTCGCAAAACGGCAGGTTCTGGCTGGAGCCGCATCGACACAGAGCGATTGCCGGTTTCGACTTATCGATGGCGAACTCATTGCCCTCCGCATCGAGCAGCCTAAAATCACCTTCCACCAACAGCGGTCCGTTGTCGCGTACGCGAATCGTTACGTCAGCCATGAGTTCCTCCTCTTTGACGCCGCAGGGTCGATTCAATCGTTGCAGAGTATCGAAGTTGCACCGGCAACTGTCAACAGAGGGCGCTCCGGGCCCCGGTCCGCCCAACGGAAACGAGCATCAGTTCAAATGAGAATCGTGTTGATCACACCGGCTCCACCCGGGTCTCGAGCGGGCAACCGAGTCACGGCGCTGCGCTGGGCTCGCCTCTTCCGGGGACTCGGCCACCGAGTGGATCTCGATCAGGACTACCACGGACAGACGTGCGATCTGCTGGTCGCGCTCCACGCTCGGCGCAGTGCCGGTTCCGTCGAGCGTTACCGGCACCGCCATCCCACGGGACGACTGATCGTCGCCATGACGGGAACCGATCTCTACCGCGACCTTCCACGATCGCGGCGTGCAGCCCGGTCGCTCGATCAAGCGGACGCGATCGTGGTATTGCAATCCGAAGCACTGAAGTCGTTGCAGCCGAACTGGCGCCGGAAGGCTCGCGTCGTCTACCAATCGGCCCAACCGCCCGACATTTCCGCGTCACCGCTGAAGCGGGTCTTTGAAATCGTGGTCATCGGTCACTTGCGACCCGTCAAGGATCCGTTCCGCGCCGCCATGGCCGCGCGACGGCTGCCTCCGTCCTCCCGCATCCGTATCAGCCATCTCGGAGCGGCTCTCCGCTCCTCGATGAAGACTCGAGCCGAGCGCGAAATGGCGATCAACCCCCGTTACCGATGGCTCGGAGACCGACCGCGCTGGCAGGTCTGGCGCTACTTGCTGCGCAGTCGCGCCCTGGTCGTCAGTTCGACCATGGAGGGAGGTGCCAATGTGATTGCCGAGGCCGTGGTGGGTGGCATTCCCGTGATTGGTTCTCGAGTTTCCGGCAACGTGGGCATGCTGGGAGCCGACTATCCCGGCTACTTTGCATTGCGTGACACGTCCCGACTGGCTCGCTTGCTGCTGCAACTGGAAACCGACAGAGCATTCTATCGCCGACTGCAGACCGGCGCGCGGAAACTCCAGGAGCGATTCTCACCGGCGCGCGAGCGGACGGCGTGGCAACGGCTGATCGAGAGCCTTTGTTGAAGATGTCGCAGCCTCCTGTTGCGAAAGTTTATCGCTTTGGGCCAATTCGAAAAGTGTGTCTGTTGTTGAGTGGGACAGGCGAGGGAGCGAAGTTCCCCGCTGCCCGGCCTTTCGTCCTGCCCCCCCGGGCCGCCGCTCCCGCCACCGTTCGGACACGTGCCCTCCTCGCTCTTCCGTGTCCAATAACTCGGGAAACCCGTCTCACACAATTTTGGGACTTACCAACAGCCTCTTCACCTAGGGTTGGGCTCCGCTCTGTAGCGACTTCGTCGCTGCCATGCACGATTCGCGCCGATATCGGACAACGGGCAACGGGTGCCGGACGTGGGACGTGGGACAATCGCAATCGAAGATCGGACATGGGACAACGGACGCCGACGGCGGATATCCGAAAACGGGCATCGAACAAGGGACGTTCAACAACGGACGGTGAACAACCGACGCCCGACGCCTTCGGCCATCGCCACCGGCCACCACGAAACGCCTTCGGCGTTTGGGAAATTACGGTGATGCTTCGTGCTTGCCGCGGGCGTGGCAACCGACCGAAATCCCAGGTCAACGGTGCTCATTGATCCTCGGCCGGTTGCTCGAGAAGTCGCGCGTTTTCGATAGGCAGATGGATGCCGCAGCGTGGTCAGGCTGGAAAGCTCTGGGCCCAACCTGGTCAGGCTGGAAAGCCTGACCTACGGGCGATCTGCCGGCCGATCCGTGCCGGCCGGTTGCTCGCCGTAAGTCCTTTATTGGCTGTATCCGCAATTTGCCCAGTGTGAAAGGTGGCGCTGTCCAGGTAGGCCACCGAATGGATAAAGCCGACGCCTGACGTACACCGGAGACGTACCAAGGGATCAGCCCGCGATAGAGTTCGGCGCCCACACGTCGACCCCCACGCTCGCGCCCCAGTGGCGAACGACACCACCGGAAGTCCGGGCGGAATATGTCAGCGATGGGAATCGGCCGACTTCCAGGAGTCGAGCTGGCGGGTGAGTGCTTGCACGGTCTTTTCCTTGAGCTGCCGGGCGCGCTCGTGGTCCGGATCAATCTTCAGTGCGCGCTCGCAGTAGTCGATCACGGCCATATGGTGTTTCTGCGCTTCGGCGATCTTTGCCAGTTCCAGCAACCACTGGGGACTCTCCGGGTGCTCAAGATGCTTCATCGCCGCAATTTCATCGGCCAATCGGAAATCGCCGCCTCGAAGGGCGATGTTGATCAGGAAACCGGCACGATGATCGGGGACGGGTCCCGATCGCACGTATTGGCGAAGCGGTTCAAGAGCCAGTTCGGCCGCCGTGTTCAGATCGACTTTTTCGTCGGATGCGCCGCGCGCTACGTGTGCGGCTGCCAGTCCGAACAGAGCCTCGCGCTGACCGCGGCCGTACGAGTGGGGGTGCGAGGCAGCAGCGGCGAACGCTTCCACGGCCTCGTCGTTGCGGTTCTCGGCGAAACACCACATTGCGTAGAGGAAAAACAGCAGACCGTCGGGGTGTCGGCGGACCGCCTGCTTGAACTTCTTCAGATCGGTGGAGCGTCCGGTTATCCGGCGCAGCATGGCTCGAGGCGCGAAGACCTCCTGGAACAGTGCCATGTACGCCGATATCGCCGTCGTCCCGCCCCGGAACGAAAAAGGGGAATCGGGGCTGTCTTCGGGGCTCGCGCTCAGAAGTCCTTTCGCCTTCAGCACCAACCCTGCGAACTTCAACGGCATCCTCGGATCCTTGAGCGGGAGTTGTCCTTGGTCCCATCGGTCGCCGATATCGATGACTCGAATGACAAACGAAAGCACCTCGAGTAGAAACTGCCGCTGCTCTTCCGGCACGCGTCCGCGAAGCCGCTCTGCGACCTGTTCGGTCCCTTCCGAGTTTCCGGACAGCGTTTCGATCAGGAGCTGGAGCATGTCGAATCGGACATCGTGATCAAACAGCCGTCTGGCTTCGGCGTTGGCGAACCGTGCTTCGTCCCGGCGGCCCAGCAGCAGGAGGTAGAGAACGAGGGAGGCATGGGCGCGATGGTGAAAGGGATCCAGCTCGATGGCCCGGCGATAGTGCGCGACGGCCTGCGGGGTGGTGTCGGCCAGCATGCCGTGCGCATAGGCTTCTTCGGCCGGCGGCAGCCCCAGGTCGATGGCCCGCTGGAACAACTGCCGGGACTCTTCTCGGCTGCGCTGCAGGACGCCGACGTCGGCCCACCATAGTGCGATCTCACCGGCGTAATCGCCCTTGTCGGGGATCTCCCAAAGCGAACGGGCTTCTTTTCGAGCCCGCTTTATTTGAGACAGCCCGTCGAGGGCCACGAGCTTCATCAGTCGAAACCGAAGCGCCTCTTCGGGAATTCGTCGGATCGCCTCATCGACTCGTTCCAGGACGACTGCCCAGTTCCCGCTGTTGGCGGCGATAGTGATCGACTTTTTCAACGCATCGACATAGTTCTGTTCCGCGAGCTTTCGGTTCTGTTCCGCTCGTCGAGCCTCGCGGTGCGCCTTTTGGGCGCTGGCTTCCGCAGCTCGGCGGTTGGTTTCGGCGCTGCGCCGCAGGCGCGCCTGGACGACGGCGGTCCAGGGGCCGACCACGGACAATACGGCCATCAGGGACAGCAGAGCGATGACCGCCGGGCGCCGCCGAGCCCAACGCCACGACCGTTCCCACGCCGATATGGGCCGAGCCATGATCGGTTCGTCGCGAAGATAGCGGTCGAGATCGGCCGCCATGTCATCCGCCGACTCATAACGCCTGGCCGGGTCTTTCCGCAGGCACTTCAGGCAGATGGTTTCCAAGTCGCGGTCGACGTTCGGTTCGAGTTGCCGAGGTGCCACCGGCTCGCTCTCGGTGACCAGCCGGAGCGTATCGACGATGCGGGCAGCCTGGAACGGCGGCCGCCCTGTGAGGCATGCGTAGAGTACGGCTCCCAGCGAATAGATGTCGGCTGCCGGTCCGACGTCGGGCGATCCGAGCGCCTGCTCGGGAGCCATGTAGCTGGGCGTCCCCAGGATTTGACCGGTTTGCGTCAGGTTGCTGTCGGCATCCGACCGTTTGGCGAGCCCGAAGTCGGTGATCCTCGGTTCACTGTGCTCGAGTTTTCCACCGGCACTCCCGACGCGGCTGGCCGCCCCGGAGTCCGACCGGATTCCCGATCTGTCCCCGATGTCCCCCGACTCGATCGCCGGCGCCAGCAAGATATTGGCCGGTTTCAAGTCGCGGTGAATGATGCCTTTGCGATGCGCATAGCCGATGGCTCGTGCCACGGAGCGCATCAGGGCGGCCGCTTCGCGACCTTCGATCGGTCCGTCCCGCAAGACGTTGCCGAGCGATGGTCCGTCCACGTAGGCCATCGAATAGTAGTACTGTCCTTCGTGAACGCCGACATCGTATACGGAAACGATGTTAGGGTGCGAGAGTCGGCCGGCGGATTGCGCTTCGGTGAGGAAACGCTCGACCTGCTCCCGCTCGGCCGTCCCCGAAGTTCGGATCGTTTTGAGTGCGACCAGGCGGCCCAGCTTCGGCTGCCTGGCCAGATAGACCACGCCCATGCCCCCCGCAGCGATCCGGCGGACGATCTCGAAGCCGGGGATCTCCGGTCCGACCTTCTGCGGCGGGGGCGGGTAGGCGGCCGGATCGGGAAGATTCTTCGATCCGCTGACATCATTCCTCGCGCCCCTTTCCAGCCTCGGACGCGTCGCCTCCCACTGGGATTCATGCGACACATTGTTGTCGGCAACCGGAATGCTGTCGGTGCGGTCGCGCGACAACTCGACGGTCGCCGCCGCGAAAACCTGCTCGACGATCCGGCGGTCGCCGGGGAAGCGGTCGACGTACTCTTCCATGCGAGGCGCGTTCCCCTGACCGGCCCGCAGTTCGACTTCGAGCGCGATCAGCCGAGCCACAGCTTCCGACCGGCTGGCAGAATCGACTTGCGACAGGAAGTCCTCGATGTGCGGCCGAGTCCCGCGCCGCCACTGAGACTCGAATCTGCGAAGCAATTCGTCGATCATGGCTGAACTCCCAGACAACCGACTTCCCAAAATCGTCCTCCCATGCTCTCACTCCCGCCGGGCGACCGGACCGGGAAGGTGGGGCACCTGCAGTCGGCTCACCCATCGGCCGATCTTATCCGAGTCGATCCGGATCAGCAGCTCGCGGGTCGGCGGTGATGCCGACCGGCAGGATCACGGCTCGGATCGGTGAGGCATCGGCTGTTTCCTTCATGGTGGTTGCTCTATCGCACCGGTTCGACGAGAAGTTGTCCCATTCCCATGACCGTCTGCTTTCCGACATGGAGCCACTGAGCGGCCGCCAGCAGCGGCAGCAGCACTCCCGGACCGCGCGGCAGTTCGATCGCGCCACTGATGCCGTGCAGCTCGAGTTCCATCTTTTGACGGCCGGAGTAGCGGACCAGGTCGAGGCGTGTTCCCTGCCAGGCCACCTGCGGTCTCTGTCTGGCCAACTCGAGTAGCTGTCGGCCGAGCTGCAGCCAAAGCGAACGGTAGCGTTCCGGCAGGTACCCGGCGATGCGCCGATTGAGCGCCGCCACCAGATCGGCCAGCGTAGGTGACTCGATCAGCCTGCCCTTGCGTCGCAAACGCAGCGGTGCGGGAAAGACCAGCCGGTAAGGCGCATCGGCCTGTGCCAGCGGCCAGGGATCGCCGTCGACCCCTGTCGATTCATCGGGGAGGATGGTTTCCCGTCGCCGGATCTCGAACGGCCGGCGCAGCTTCCCCAAGCCTTCCCTCCCCGCGGAAATCACAGTCACCCAAATCACAGCCACCACCTTCTTTGGTGTTGCAAGTCTGTTCTGTGATTGGACTTGGGGCATTGACCAAACAACAAGGCCGGATAGTGCAACATCGTTTCTGTAAAAAGCGGACCGGTCTCAGCCATCGGGTCACGCAGATTTCATGGAGAGATACGTCTTTTGGGTCTGCCATTCCTC
>Ga0256839_1003522_pt1 | contig 16088 bp, 10 predicted proteins | sample 354166metaG_FD_185968 | JGI IMG/M metagenome (GOLD analysis project Ga0256839, IMG submission 185968) | Hydrothermal vent microbial communities from Mid Atlantic Ridge, Atlantic Ocean - 354-166 | ecosystem: Environmental > Aquatic > Marine > Hydrothermal vents | place: Atlantic Ocean: Mid... | reverse complement strand
CATATGCCTTTTAGGTTTGCACAAGTCCCTGGACCTAAAAATGCACTAGGTAAGGTGAAATTTCTTTTTCCTAACAAGTATGCCGTGTATATGCATGATACACCTGCAAAAAGCTTATTTAGCAGAACCAAAAGAGCATTTTCACACGGGTGCATACGTTTACAAAAGCCAAGAGAATTGCTAAAAACATTTGCAAAGTTCAATAGTAACTTAAGTTATGCTAAATCTCAAAAGATACTCAAAGGCAAAGATAGGACACATATTTCTCTTAAAGAAAAAGTACCTGTAGATATTATTTACTTAACTGCATGGGTAGATTATAATGGGAAATTACAATTTAGAAATGATATCTATAAGTATGATAAAATGCAACTAAAATCATTTAGAAAATGGTAAAAGTGTAAGGTAAGTTATGGCGTTTGAGTATGCTATTGTTTTAACAGGAAGTATAGCTACAGGTAAAAGTACTGTTGCAAAATTTTTTGAAACAAATGGATTTAGTATTATAGATGCAGATAAAATTGCACACAAGATACTGGATGATCAATACCTTGCCATTCAAATGCATTTTGGAGAAAGTTGTGTAAAAGATGGAAAAGTAAATAGAAAAGTACTCGGCAATATCATTTTTAAAGATAAAGATGAAAGGGTATTTTTAGAGACACTACTTCATCCTCTTATATTTGATGAGATAGAATATTTAGCCAAAAAAGAAGATGCAAACAAGAAGCCTTACTTTGTAGATATTCCACTTTTCTTTGAAAATGAACGTTACCCCATAAGCAGACATCTAGTTGTCTATACACCCAAGACGAAGCAGATAGAAAGGCTGATGCAAAGAGATGGGTATACTGTTGAAGATGCACTTATGCGCATAGACACCCAAATAGATATAGAAGAGAAGCGTAAGCGTGCTACATATGTCATAGATAACAGTGGAGATTTACATCAGTTGATACATGAATGTGAAAAAGTAAAAGAAGAGATTTTAGGAGATTTTAAATGACTGTCACAAAATATTCTGGCAATGGAAATGATTTTATACTATTTATAGCACAAGAAAAAGAAGATCGTTCAGAACTTGCTAGAACATTGTGCCATAGACAAAATGGTGTAGGGGCAGATGGACTTGTCGTTTTGTTACCACATAAAAAATATGATTTTGAATGGGAGTTTTATAACTCAGATGGTAGCAAAGCAGACATGTGTGGCAACGCTTCAAGGTGTGTAGCCCATTTTGCCCATGAAAAGGGTATATCTAAAGATAATCATGCCGAGTTCTTAACAGGAGCTGGCGTCATCAAAGCAAGCATCAACGGATTGTATGTTGTCTCTGATATGGTAGAGCCTGACATTATTAGAAAAGATATTGAAGAAAATGGTGAGAACTGGTGGCTCATAGATTCTGGTGTGCCTCATTTGGTCTGTGTACGCGAGAGTCTTGAAGATTTTGACCTTGAAGAAGCAAGCAGATTACGTCACAAATATAATTGTAATGTAAACATCTGTAAACTTGAGGATAATGTTATGTATGTACGCACCTATGAACGTGGTGTAGAAGATGAAACATTAGCTTGTGGTACAGGTATGGTAGCGTGTTTTATCCGTCATCATAAAGAGGGAAAAGTATCAGGTCAAATAAAAGTACATCCTATAAGTGGAGATGAACTTTATGTGAGTTATGAAGAGGAAGTATATCGTTTTGGTGGGCAAGTGATGAAGACTTTTGTAGCTGAAACATTTTTGGGATAGAAGTACTTTAGTACGTAACGAAAACAACAAGAGAAAAATGATATTTTTCATGGTAATTTTGTTTTTAATCTAGGAACAAATAAGGAAGCATACTTACTAGTATGTGACGAATGCAGAGACGACGAGTAAAGGCAAAAGTGCCAATGAAAATGGTGCTCGATACAAGATTCGAACTTGTGACCACCTCCATGTCATGGAGGCACTCTACCGCTGAGTTAATCGAGCAATGATACAAGACGGAAGTATAGCCAAGAAAAACTTAATACATATTTATTCAACTTTTTGATATAATGACGAAATTTTTAACGCTGGCGAGCCTTGCTGAGGATAGGCTGCGTTTACATGAAGGTATAATTTGAGCGAAAATCTTATAGGTTATATAGATAACCAAGGCAATATAACAGACACACAATCTGTAGGAGAAAACCCTACCTTAACTCCTATAGAATATGACAATTCAGATGCTTCACTAGAGATAGTACGTCACTCGACGGCACATTTAATGGCACAGGCTATCACGGAACTCTACCCGAACGCACAGTTTTTTGTAGGTCCTGTGGTAGATGAAGGGTTTTACTATGACTTTAGAGTAGATGAACAAATAGGCGAAAATGACCTTAAAGCCATCGAAAAAAAGATGAAAGAGCTCATCAAGAAAAAGTATAAAATAGAAAAATATGAGATGACTAAGGCAGAAGCTTTAGAAAAATTTTCTTCTGATGACTTAAAGCTAAAAGTCATGGAACGTATTACAGATGACACCCTCTCTATTTATAAACAAGGAGAGTTTGAAGACCTTTGTCGTGGGCCCCATGTGCCTGCACTTAGATTTTTGCATAACTTCAAGCTCACACGTGTTGCAGGTGCTTACCTTGGTGGAGATGAAAAGGCAGAGATGCTTACACGTATTTATGGTGTGGCTTTTGCAGATAAAGAGACACTTAAGGCTCACATGACTATGCTTGAAGAAGCAAAAAAACGTGACCATAGGAAAATAGGTGCAGAGATGGAACTTTTTATGTTTGACGAATCTGCAGGTCCAGGGCTTCCTTTTTGGATGCCAAAAGGTGCAAAGCTTCGTTATAAACTAGAGACTATTTTGCATAAAGCACACCTGACAAGAGGGTATGAACCTGTACGTGGTCCAGAAATTTTAAAAGCAGATATGTGGAGAACTTCTGGTCATTATGCATGTTATGGTGAAAACATGTATCTTACAACTATTGATGAGCAGGAGTATGGGATTAAACCTATGAATTGTCTAGGGCACATACAAGTCTTTAAACAAACTCAGAAGTCTTACCGTGATTTACCTTTAAAATACTATGAATATGGAGTAGTGCATAGGCACGAAAAGTCTGGTGTACTTCATGGGCTTTTACGTGTACGTGAATTTACACAAGACGATGCACATATCTTTTGTGAGCCAAAACAAATCGCAAAAGAAGTACTCGATGTAGTCGAATTTGTAGATGCAGTCATGGGTCTTTTTGGGTTTGAATATACGATGGAAATAGCAACGAAACCAGAAAAAGCCATAGGGGATGATAGTGTATGGGAGATAGCAACTCAAGGTCTTATAGATGCACTTGATGGTAACAATCTACCTTATACTATAGATGAAGGTGGAGGTGCATTTTATGGACCTAAAATTGACATTAAAATCACAGATGCTATTGGACGAAAATGGCAGTGTGGTACGATACAGGTAGACTTTAATCTCCCTGAACGCTTTGAAGTAGAGTATATAAGTGATGACAATACACGTAAGCAACCTGTGATGATACATAGGGCTATTCTTGGTTCTTTTGAACGTTTTATTGGTATTTTAACTGAACATTATGCGGGAGAGTTTCCTTTCTTCTTGGCACCTACACAAGTGATCTTTATACCTATTGCACAGACCCATGCAGAGTATGCGTATACTTTGAAGAAAGCACTTTTACTCGAAGGTATAGATGCTGAGGTGTACGACAAAAACGATAGCCTAAATAAACGTGTGCGTAATGCAGAAAAACAACGCGTTCCTTATGTAGTTATCATAGGGGACGAAGAAGTGTCAAATAAGTCAGTCGCCATCAGGGATAGACGTAATAAAGAACAGTATAATCTTACACAAGATGAATTTATGGTAAAATTAACGAAACAACTTCAAGAAGGTAAAATTTGAGTAGACAAAACGATAGAAACAACAGAGGAAGAAAAAAACCTGATGACACCATTATGAATGGTGCGATACGCATAGCAGAGCTTAGAGTTTTGGGTGATGATGGGGAACAATTTGGTATCATTTCTTTAGCAGAAGCGATGAACCTAGCAAATGCAAAAGAGTTAGATCTTGTGCTTATGTCACCAGATGCAAAACCTCCTGTTGCAAAAATCATGGACTACGGAAAACATAAATACGAGCTTGAAAAAAAGAAAAAAGAAGCCCGTAAAAATCAAAAGAAGATTGAAGTCAAAGAAGTGAAGTTCTCTTGTAAGATAGCCGAAAATGACATTAACTATAAAGTAAAACATGCTAGAGAGTTCTTAGAAAAAGGAAAGCATGTTAAACTTCGTGTCTTCCTAAGAGGGCGTGAAATGGCAAACCCTGAATGGGGTGTTGATGTACTTAACCGTGTTTGGCCGATGCTTGAAGATGTAGGCGTCCTTGAAAGTAAGGCGTCTCAAGAAGGTCGGTATATTAATATGTATGTGACACCACTTAAAAAATAACGTTATATCATCTTTTTTAGCTAAGGCATTTTATTGTCTTAGTAACCCTCAAAACACTATCTTCCTTAATTACATTATTTTATGTCATTTGACAATTTTTGACATTTTTAAAGTATAGTATTTTATAATTTTAGCTAAATAAAAGAGAATTAATATTTTCACATTAAAAAATATGATATAATCAGAAAATTTGGGGAAGGATAAATGTGTTAGGGTTATTAAATAAAGTTGTCGTCTCTATTTTATTGTTATGTTCTGTCATTATGGCAAAAGGTGTGCCCGCGGGGACACCCATCCAAAATGTTGCTGATTTGACATATGAGGTAAATGGCATTACTTTTCTTACTACTAGTAATACGCTAGTAGATACGGTTGATCAAGTACTTGAGCTAGACATTGTATGTCAACACTCCATAAATCTTTTAGTACAACGTGGTGAGACCCAAAGGGTTTTACCATTTCTTTTAAGCAATACTGGCAATGGCTCAGATAAATTTACCTTACTCCCAGACAACAATGCAACCTCAGCAGATGTAACAAATAAAAAGATTTATTTGGACAATGGTGATGGCATATTTAATGGGGCAGATACACAAATAACAGATATTAATCTTAGTGCTGATGCGAATGCTACACTCTTTTTTGTGAGTGACATTCCTGTTAACGCTACATGGCTTACCTCTAGTCATGGCATAGAAGCCAAGTCTAGCATAGGAGGCTCTGGGGTTCCAGGAACAGCTTATACTTTGAGTAATTACTTCGCCGTTGATGGTGTAAAGGGTGGGGTTGATAGTGCTTTATGTACCTATGAACTTAATCAACTAGAACTTAAACTACTCAAAAATGCTACGCTTGGAAGTACGGATGTATTTAAAGGTTCTGTCATACATTATAAGATAGAAGCAAGTGTGGTAGGGGTAGGTACTTTAAATACTGTGGTTATACAAGATGTCATGCCAATAGGAACAACGTATGTCAATGGCACTTTACGGCTTAACGGTACTGTACTCTCTGATGCGGGGCATGTATCGGGTAGAACGATTACTGTACCTGTTGGTGACATGGTGCAGACAAGTACTTTACATCCTACGCACATTGTGGAGTTTGATGTCAAGGTAGATTGACACTTGGAGGAGCTGAAGTACTTACGGGTACTTGAGTTTGTCCAAGACAAAATAAAAGTAAAAAAGGAAAAGAATGAAAAAATTATTAATCTCTTTGAGTGTTGTTATGACACTTATGGTTATGCATGCACAAGCTGCAGTGACCATCACTTCTCAGTCATACCAAAAGAACAGTACGAAAAAGAAAGCCAAATGGGTAAAAGCCACAAAGGTCATACCCGGTTCCGTAGTACTCTATATGAACACACTGAAAAATAAAGGTAAAGATACCGCAGAGAAGTTGACAGTGGTTAATGCTGTACCAAAACATATGAAGTATGTGAAAGGTACAGCTAAGTGTAAAAGTAAATGTGCCATTACTTACTCTGTAGATAATGGTAAAACATTTAATGTGGCAAAAAAACTGTATGTAAAAGATAAAAAGACGAAGAAGACAAGACGTGCCAAGGATATTGACTACACAACCATCATGTGGGTTGTTAATAAACTAAAAGGTGGCAACAAAACAGTAGTGCAGTACAAGGCAAGACTAAAATAAGATAAAAGGGTAGGGGACTCTTGAAGTGAACATTTTATGGAATGTTTTCCTCAAGAGTCATACTCTTTAGTGCGGGGTCAGCCCTTTGACAAACTGAGATGTAAAGAAGACATCTGAGTTTGCCAAAGGGAAGGCAAGAAAAAATTATGAAACATAGGAGTTTCTCATGAAAAAGATAATGGTAATAGCATCCACGATGTTATTTGGATTTATAGGGGCGAATGCAGCTGGAACTACAGCTGGAACAGTGGTTGATAATAGTGCATCACTCACATATACAGTAGGTGCAGTCACGCAAACTGCTGTTGCATCAAATACAGATAGTTTTCTTGTGGATAGAAAGATAGATGTAATTATTGCAGTTACAAATTCTCCCTTAACAACAGCACCGGGTACAACACAAGCAGAACTTGTTTTTCAAGTGGCGAATCAAGGTAATGATGGAGAAACATGGCAGTTTAGTCTTGTTGATAATGCAGGAGATGATTTTGATGTAGATACCGTAGCAGATTGTCATTTGTTTGATGGTGCAAGTGACTTAGGGGTATTTACAAAAGATGTTGTATTCAATAAAGATGAAAATAAAACACTTTCTGTCAAGTGTGATATTCCACTTACTGCTACGAATGGACAAAGTGCAGAAGTGTTTTTAACTGCAACGATTCAAGGTAGACCTAACAATGCTGGAGATGCAGATAATCAAGCTACGGTGCAAAACGTGTATGCAGAAGCAATCTCTGAAAATGGAGACCCTTTAAATGATGGAAAATACACTAAAGGTGGGACATACTTTATTGAAGCACCAGTGGTTGATTTGACAAAACTTTCATGTGTACTTAGTGATGGTGTTACGACAACAGCAGCAAATGCAAAACGTATACCAGGGGCTACAGTTATTTATATGTTTGACGTAAATAATACTGGTACAACTGCAGCATCTGCACTTACTATAACAGATGCAATAGATACAGTAACATTGGATTATGGGACTATTGCAAATGTGAAAATACTAACAGATTCAGCTACACCGTGTGTATGTACAAATGGTACAGCTGCCACAGGAACAGCGGGAGCAAATACAGGAGCTACACCAAATGTAACAATTACTGGAGCGACTGTAGCTGCAGATAGACATACTTGTGTTTCATTTGAAGTAGATATAAAGTAAATACTTTCATACCTCTTTTATGAGGTGTGAAAAATAAGAGTAAGTGTTAATTAAAATAAAAGAAAGGAGAAAAAACTATGATTACAAGTATCAAAAACAGTATGTTACAGTTTTTAACACTATCATTGTTTCTCTTTTCTTTTGTTTTACAAGCAGCAAATGTAGGTGATGTCATCACCAATACAGCGACATCCACTTATGGTGTCAATGGTGTAGACAAAACAACACTCTCTAATGATGTCAACTTGACAGTGAAGGGAACCAATGCAACCATATCATTTTTAGCAGTAGACACACAGGGCTCTAATACGCACTTGTTAGGCACAAGTACTTACCTAGGAACCGATGGTAATTGGCACCCTATGCCCACACCAATACTCCCTAATGGAACCCCTGTAAGCACAACCGTGCCTGTAAACATGAACAGTGCAGAAAGCTACAATATTAATGACCTTTCATTGGCTAAAGTAACAGATTCTGACCAAAATAAAGATAATACCATTCGAGATATTTTAGAAGTAAATGTTACCTCTCCTTCAGGGGACTTTGAGACCATACGACTCATAGAAACTACACCTAGTAGTGGTATATTTACAGGGTATATTTTCCTTACAAACAGTAGCAGTACAAATAATGACGGAAAGTTACATGTACAAACGGGCGAAAAAATAGATGCCAAGTATGATGACCAAGGGGTGGCTTTACGTGCTGACAGTGCACTCATTACACAACAAAGTGACTTAAAAGTATGGATAGAAAAAGAGGTCAACAAAGAAGTAGCAAGTATAGGCGAAATACTACTTTATACCCTCACCATACATAATGATGAAAGTTTTAACCTGCGTAACATGCAAGTGGATGACCATTTACCACTGGGACTTAAATATAAAACAGGTACAGCAAAGATAGAGGGGAGCAAGATAGACCCACAACTTTCAAAAGATGGGAAGCATCTTTATTTTGTGATTCCAACATTGGTTGCCAAGAGTAGTGTTGAAATCACTTTTGTTGCACAAGTAGGTGCAGGTGTACACAATGGGGAAGTCAATAACATAGCTGTGGTAAATGACTCTGCTTGTCTTATGGATTTAAATTTAGTAGCTAAGTCATCCAATAAAGTGATAGGTAATGCAAATATTGCAACACGAAATTGTAAATTTACTTCAAATAAAGCCATTGCCAAAACTGCGATAGAAGAAGAGTTAAAACGTTCTAAAGGCATCATCGTAGGACAGGTGTATGAGTGTGCCTATAGAGATGATAAAAAAGACCATGGTGTAGCCAATGTAAGGCTCTACATGGAAAATGGTACCTATGTTAGTACAGACATCAATGGTAAATACCACATAGAAGGTGTGGGAACAGGCACACATGTAGTGCAGGTAGATGTAGACATGCTACCAGATGGCTATACTATGGGGAACAATGTAGACAATGCTCGCCATGCGGGACGTGACTTTTCTCAGTTTGTAAACATGGGTAGAGGGTTACTTAAAAGAGTAGACTTTTGTCTCAACCGTACAACCAGTGTAAAAGTAGATGCCAATGCAACAAAAAGTAAAAGTAAAGTAGCAGATATCTATGATTACAAAATACCGACACATATAAAAACGATGCCTGAGTATGGTGCAACACAGATACGTAGTCTGCAAGGTAAAACAAAGATTATCTGGCCGCCAAAAAAATATGTACCTACTATACCTAGTACACGTATAGCTATTGTGCATGATAAAGATACGAAAGTAGAAGTATGGCTTAATGATGCAAAAGTAAGTATGCTTAACTACGATGGCAGAAAAACTGACGCAAACAGCTCTACAGTGATAGACACCTATAAAGGGGTTGATTTACTCGACCAGACCAATACGATAACCGTAAAAATATTTAACAAGCAAAAACAGCTTGTTAAGACTTTGACACGTACATTACATGTCTCAGGTGAACCAGTGAGGGTTGAGTATATAGAGCACAATTCATTTACTATGGCAGATGGTAAAAACCCTCCTGTGATTGCAGTGAAGTTTATAGATGCACAGGGGAAGCCTTTACGTTCGGGTATTACAGGGACATTTAGTATAGATGCACCTTATCAGTCGCAAGTAGCCTTAGACCAGATGCAAGAAAACCCACTTACTTCCATGACAGGAGACAATAGATATACCATAGATTCTGATGGTATTGCATACATCAAGCTACAGCCTACGACACAATCTGGTACGGTCTCTTTACACTTTACGCTCCAAAACAGAGAAGAAGTTATTCGTGCATGGTTGAAGCCTCAACTGCGTGAGTGGATTATGGTAGGGTTTGCAGAGGGTACAGTAGGCTACAATACACTTAAAGGGCATAAAGAATCTTTAGATATTAAAAATGCTAAAGATAAAGTTGTCACAGAAGGACGTGTCTCTTTCTTTGCTAAAGGTCGTATTAAGGGTGATTGGTTACTTACTATGGCGTATGACTCAGGAAAAGACACAAGAAATACAAAACTTTTTGATGCAATAGACCCAGATACCTACTATACACTTTATAATGATGGTTCGGTACAAAATTATGAAGCGTCATCGAGAAAAAAACTCTTTCTTAAAATAGAAAAAGAGCGTTTTGCAGCAACTTTTGGTGACTTTAATACAGACATGACTGTCACTGAACTCTCTCAATATACACGTGCGATGACAGGGATAAAATCTGAGTATCATGGTAAAAATGTGGAAGCGGTTGCTTTTGCAGCTAAGACAGACCAAGTCTATATGAAAGATGAAATCCGTGGAGATGGCACTTCAGGTTACTACCGCTTAAAAAGTAGACCCGTGGTTGTCAATTCAGAATCGGTTACTATAGAAGTAAGAGACAGATACCGTTCGGAAAATGTTATTGACACAAAAGTATTGCAACGGTTTAGAGATTATGAAATCGATTACAGTAAGGGAACACTCTACTTTAAAGAACCTATTTTTTCCAATGATTCAAACTTTAATCCTCGGTATATCGTAGTAGATTATGAAGTAGATGGTGATGGAGCAAAACATTATACTTATGGTGGTAGAGCAGCATTAAAAGTAATGAATAAAAATGTTGAGGTAGGTACTTCTTACATTTCTGAAGATACAGCGAAACAAAAGACTGAACTTTATGGAGTAGATACCACGATAAAAGTAGGGAATAGTACCATCGTAAAAGCAGAGTATGCTAAAACAAAAACCACACAAGATGGCAACAGTACATACGGGGATGCAAAACTCTTAGAGGTAGAACATGTCTCAAACGGTATGTATACAAGAGCTTACTATAGAGAGCAGGAAAACAGTTTTGGGTTAGGGCAGATAGGTGGAGGATTAGGTGCAACAAGAAAGATAGGGCTAGATGCAACTAAGACACTTGATAACCGTATGAGTCTTACTTTAACAACGTATAGAGACACAGACTTACTTAACGATAAAAATCAAGATGTCTTTGAGTTTAGAGCCCAACTTAATAAAACATTATGGCAAGCATACACGGGCTATAGATATGCAAATAATACAGACACTGCACCTGTACACCAGTTACTCGTTGGACTCTCTTATGCCTTTTTTGACCAAAGGTTAAAGCTCTCAGCAACACATGACCAATCATTTGGAAAAGATGAAGATGCTTTATTCCCTACTAAAACGATGGTAGGGTTAGACTATGCACTCGCCTCCGATGTAAACTTGTTTGCTAACTATGAATGGGCTACAGGAGTAGAAGAGCAGAAGCTAGGTCGTGTAGGTATGCGATATAGGCCATGGACAGGGATGACATTTGAAAACACAACCATTAGTGAATTTGAAAATGACACGACACGTCTTTATAATACTTTAGGTGCATTACAAAATTTTCAAATCAATAAAAACTTGAGTATAAATATGGGTTATGAAAGAGGAGAAATACTTGACGGTAATGCCAGTATAGAAAAAGTAGACTTTAATGCTTACCGTTTAGGACTTAACTACCAAACAGGGATGTGGACAGCAAATCTTAACGGCGAATACAGAGATGCAGGACGTGATAAAAAATACAATGTCACCACAGGTGTATACACACAGGTTAATGATGCATTGGCTGTAGCACTTAGTGGTGGGTATAATAAACTCGAAGATGTCAATGGTACAACAGAAGATGCAAATGTACGTTTCTCTCTTGCCTATAGACCACAAGAGACAGACTTTATCGTGTTAAATAAACTTGATTTAGTGCATCAGAAAAATCTGCGTATAGATGACAATATCTATACACAAAAAATTATTAATAACATGGTTGTAAACTATACCCCTAACGATAAAACAGAACTTTCTTTACAGTATGGAATCAAATATGTGAGAGATACCATCTTTGAGTATGAGCATAAGGGAGTGACACAACTTTTCGGAATTGATAGCCATTATGACCTTACCCAAAAATGGATGATTGGAGCACAAGGCTCACTCCTTAATGCCCAAAGTGCGAACAATAAAGACTATGGAGCAGGTGTCTATACCGGGTATAATATTTTTACAAACATGCTACTTACTGCTGGGTATAACTGGAAAGGATTTGAAGATACAGATTTCTCTTTACAAAACTACCGTATAGAGGGACCGTATATGAACTTTAAAATGAAGTTTGATCAGCAGAATTTGAAGGATGTTGTGAGGTTTATGTCGTGGTAAGAATTATATTATTTATATGTATATTGCCTTTTACATTAAATGCGAATATAGCAGACCCATGGTGGAATTCTACTTGGCATTATAGAGCAGAACTTAATATTAACTCTGCTGTTGCAAACCAAACAGGTAAAATAGATATTGATTTTGCAGCACTTGGGTTGCCCTCTGCTTTAGATGAAAACTCTATTCGTATTGTAAAATCAGATGGTGCAACAGTACTTACAATGCAAGAGTTTACAGACAACATCTATAATAATAGTACAGATGGACTCAATAATAATAGAGGAGAAGTAAAATTTATTATTGAGGACAGTGGCACGGTGAAATATTATATTTACTACGATACTGTAAGTAATGGCATAAAAACAGCATTGCCCAATACGAGGACAATAAATGGGAATTTTGAGCATTCAACGGGGACGACTCCCACAAATTGGACAAGAGGTCAGGCTAATATAGGAACTAATCAACCTAATAATGAAGTGCATCCTATAGGAGGAGAAGGTACAATAGTATCGGTAACGGATACAGGGGGAACAAATCAAACAAGAAATAGTAATAATATAGCTCATACAGGAAGTTCTTTTCATATACATGGATTTAGAGATAGACAAGAATCAGGAAATAGTGCAGAACAAACATGGATAGAGAAAACCTTTACTGTTCCAAGTTCTAGTCCCGGAAATATGACTTATTGGCTTCGTGTTCAAGGTTGGGATGCTGTAGCGTATGATAATATTAGAGTTATGATTAATGGAACTATTATTAATCAAAATAGTTTAAATATTTCTAATGCGGCAATCACAGTAAATACTACTAGTTATGGAGAATCTTCTAGTTATTTGACGTATGCTGATTCTGGATGGACACAAGCTTCTTTAAATTTGTCACTATATGCAGGGCAAACAATTACGGTACGCATAATGCATCAAACAGCAACAGACAATGGTTGGAAATTTTGGCAGCAAATCGATGATATGGAATGGAGTATAAAAGGACTTAATCTTGGAACTCAGGAAACATTACCTAATATGTCTGTAGCTAAATCATCTTGTGTCATATCTGACCCTGTGAATACAACAACGAACCCAAAACGGATACCAGGTGCAACAATACGATATGCTTTTCAAGTATCAAATATAGGGTTTGTGAATGGAAATAATGTCATTGTGGATGACACACTAAACGCTAACTTTGATTATAATACTATTCGTAACTTGCAAATACAAAATGGTACTTGCGATTGTTTAGGTGTAACATCAGCAAGTAATAACCCTGCTCCAGGCACAGCCAATGGTGTACACCCTATAAAACTTAATTTTGGAACAGTAGCAGGAGGAAGTGTTGCAACTCCTACACGTGAATGTGGGTATTTTGAAGTGGATATAAAGTAAGTGGTCTGAATGAAATTTTCCATACTTCTGCTGCTACTGTTAGTGTATACCATAAATCTCAACGCTTGGAAAATGGAAGCAGATAAAATCACAGTAGATGACAATGTCGCGATAACTACTACGTTTCGTCAAAATTATACATCGCCACCACTTGTTTTTATTTTAGCTGATAGCGATGGGGGTGATTCAGCTTCTATACGAATCAGCTCTGTAACAAGTATTGGATTTACAGCATATATGGTGGAGCCAGAAGGAAATGATGGTGCGCACCTTAGACAAGAAAAAATTTCATATATTGCTATAGAATCAGGTACACATACGCTACCAGATGGCACGAAAATAGCTGCGGGGAGTGTATCTACCCAGAGGTTTCAGTCTAAAGCTCTTGGAGGTACGTCTTGGCAGTCAGTGAGTCTTAATGGCTTGACTAGCACTCCTGTTGTGCTTGGTATGATTCAAACAACCAACAATGAAGCACATGGTATCCCGCCTGCACAAAGTAATCCCAAAACTTCACAGCCCTGGATGACTACTGCTATTAGCAATGTAACATCATCTGGATTGAGTATAGCATTAGAGAGGTCAGAGACTACAGCAGGCAGTATCACGGCAAATGAAACCATAGCCTATCTGGCAATAGATTCAAATAAAAATGGGGTAAATACATATTTTGGTGATAATGATGCCAATAGAATTTCTTATGAGACTATACGTAGAGTATCTGCGGTAGATGGCTGGTCTCCTAACCCAAGAGGAGATAACATAGCTTTTGTCAATACGTATACAAGCTCTCCTATAGTAGTGGCGACAAAAAATTCAAGAAGAGATGCAGATGGGGGATGGCTAAGATCTGGTGCGGGGAGTGGAGCTGGTTCTCCACTGGGGCAAATAAACTTACGCGTGGATGAAGATAAGGCTACAGATGCAGAAAGAACACATGTTACAAAAGAAGATGTTGGGGTACTTGTCTTTTCAGAACCTTTTGATGCAGAGTTTTTACCTACTTCAAGTGCTAGAATGCTCATCAATGAAGTGATGTACAATGAAAGTCAAACAGGGATAAACAATGATGAGTTTGTAGAACTCTTTGTCACACAGGGAGGAGATATAGAAGGTTATATTTTATCAGACCAAGATACTAATTATTATAGGTTTCCCTCGTGTTCTGTGAGTAGCGGGGATTATGTTGTCTTTCATACAGGAAGTGGGACAAATAGTTGTGCGGGGGCAGTCAAGCACCTGTACCAAGGGGTCAATCAATATTGGAATAATAGTAAGGATGATGTATTGTTGTTACGTACTACGATAGATGATGTAACCACTACCACTCAAGCAAGTGGTCCGAAAACATTTAATGCAAAACCACAGGATTATGTAGCCTATGGAAGTAGTGGAGGATCAGTAGATGCAATACCTACAAGCATGAAAGGAACGACACTTTTATGGAATTATAGTTTTGGTACGGAACTAGATAATGCTATAGATGGTACTTCTATAGTACTCACACCAAATGCAACAGATAGCAATAGGGCAGCGTGTTGGGAATTTACAGCCAGTAACAATGCGGCAAATAATGCTTGTCCAAATTACTTAGCAACACATGACACCAATACCAATGCAGGACAAAACAATTCACTTACTAAAAATAATAACTCAGCACCTAATATGAGTATAGATAAAACCTCTATAGTCATATCTGATGGTATCAACACTAATACCAATGCAAAACGTATATCAGGAGCAACGATACGCTATTGTTTTACAGTAGACAATACAGGAGATGCAAGTGCAGGGAATGTTGTAGTGAATGATGCTTTAACGGGCACAGGGAAAGACAATCTTAGCTATATAAACGCAGGTAGGGTGATACAAAATATAAATACAGCGTGTAACTGTGCGACCATTACAGATACAACGGGGACATTAAGCGGAACAGATGTGACTATAAACATAGGTACACTTACAAACGAATCCTCAGCACCGAGCACAGCAAGAGGGTGTGTGTATATAGAGATGACAATAGATTAAAGCATTAGTCTTTCTGCTCATAATGCAATTTTAACCCTTCACTTGTCATTACAAAACCAGAAATATGTATCTGCCCATCATGCACCATCGTGTGATGTTTTTTACAAAGTGGTATGAGGTTATACTTATGGTTTTTATGAAAGTGTTCTATATGACCTGAAGTATTTGCTTCTTTTTGTTCTGCTATATGATGCACATCTTCTACTTTTTCATCACATAAGGCGCACTTACTCAAATACAATTCTTTATTGTATTTACTACGCTTTTGTTTGCTTAATTTTTTAATGTTAGAGCCATCATGGTTTAGGTTTTCACGTATGGTTTGAGCCATAGTTAAAAATTCTTTATCCATATGCAGTGATTTGGCAAACTCAAGTCCATAAAGGCTGTCACCCATACCTAGTTGGAGTACACGGTTGTAAATAAGTGAATCCTTATTCTCATCATATTTGATACCCAGATGCAAGAAAATAAGATGTTTTAAGTTTTGAAGTTGAGGAATAGTTCCTAATTGATGTAAATGCGTTGCAAAAATAAATGTCGATTTTAAACTTAAAAGTTTTAGTATCGCAGATGAGACTATGGCAAGAGCTGATTCTGTCTCAGTTCCTTGACTTATTTCATCGCCAAGTACTAAAGAGCGTTCATTGGCACGGTTAAAGATGTTTTTGAGTTCCATCATCTCTACCGCAAATG
>Ga0256839_1003521_pt1 | contig 16091 bp, 12 predicted proteins | sample 354166metaG_FD_185968 | JGI IMG/M metagenome (GOLD analysis project Ga0256839, IMG submission 185968) | Hydrothermal vent microbial communities from Mid Atlantic Ridge, Atlantic Ocean - 354-166 | ecosystem: Environmental > Aquatic > Marine > Hydrothermal vents | place: Atlantic Ocean: Mid... | reverse complement strand
ATGTACGCGGAGCGGGGCTGATTGGGGCCACGGCCGGCTACGGCATGTACCTTGCTGCCCGGGAAGCCGCTGCAGGCGATTTTGATCAAAAACTGGCCGCCCTGGCCAACGCCTTAAGCGCTGCCCGGCCTACAGCGGTAAACCTTACCTGGGCGGTAAGCCGGCAAATAACGGCCATGAAAACGGGTAAAACCCTGGCCGACAAAATAGCTATCGCCCGGGCTACCGCCAGGCAAATAGCCGATGAAGATGCCGGTTTTTGTCAGGCTATAGGCCGGCATGGCCTCCCCCTGATAGAGGAAATCAGCCTGCGCCAGCAAGGGGCGGTGGTTAATATTTTAACCCATTGCAATGCCGGCTGGCTGGCTTTCACCGACTACGGTACCGCTACGGCCCCTGTTTATCAGGCTTTTGACAAGGGCATAAAAGTGCATGTTTGGGTGGATGAAACCCGCCCCCGCAACCAGGGGGCCAGCCTCACCGCCTGGGAACTGCAAAATCATGGGGTACCCCATACGGTAATTGCCGATAACACCGGAGGCCATTTAATGCAAAAGGGCCTGGTAGATATAGTCATCACCGGGGCCGACCGGGTAACCCGCACCGGGGATGTAGCCAATAAAATAGGCACCTACCTCAAAGCGCTGGCCGCCCGGGATAATGCTATTCCTTTCTATGTTGCCCTGCCGTCATCCACTATTGACTGGCAAGCCAAAGACGGGCAGCAGGATATTCCTATCGAAGAACGTGATGGCGATGAAGTGAAGTACATCCGGGGCCTGCATAATAATGAACTGATCAACGTGTTATTAACCCCGGCTGCCAGCCCGGCCGCCAACTATGGTTTCGACATCACCCCTGCCAGATTGATAAGCGGCTTAATCACCGAACGGGGTATTTGTGCTGCCTCAGAACCAGGGCTGACAAGCCTTTTTCCGGAACAAAAAAACAACCATGACTGACGAAGGCTACATTAAATTCAATTGCCAATGGCAACAGGGGACACTGACCCATAAAACCCATGTTGCGGCAATACTTTACTGGCGCCAGCAACTCTACCAGCATAATTTAATCGGGGTGGATGAGGAAGGCGTTGGGTTTGGCAACATCAGCCACCGGGTAAGCAACCATATGTTTATCATTACCGGCTCGGCCACCGGTGGTATTACCCGGCTCACCGAAAGCCACTTGGCCATGGTTACCCAATTCAGCCTGGCACAAAACAGCCTAACCTGTACGGGGCCCATAAAGGCGTCATCCGAGTCACTATCGCATGCCGCCCTGTATGCCGCCCTGCCCCGGATAAAAGCTGTGGTACACGTCCACCATGCCGGTATATGGCAAAAGCTACGGCATCTTGCGCCAACAACCCCCGACCCTATTGCCTATGGTACTCCGGCCATGGCCCGCGCCCTGCAGGCCTTAGCGCAAAACAATGATCATCAAGAGAACAACCTAATTATTATGGGCGGCCACAAAGATGGGATTATTACCTATGGGCAAACACTGCGCGAGGCAGCCAACAGGGTGTTGGCCCTGGTTAGCTGAGCAGTTGAAAATTGCCGGGGTATTCGGAGCCTGACACATGACGCCTTATTTCCCTTTGTCATAGTACATTTTAGCCCCTGCCTGAATCTTCTGTGGTATATAGTTTGCGGGGGGTGACACCGGACAGGCGTGTTCGGGGTCATACACACAAATGGGGTTGATGGCCAGGTTAAAATCTACCACAATTTGCTCACCTTCCGGTATCTTAATAATCAGGAACCGGCCACCGCCAAAGTTTTCAACCCCGGTAGTCATGTCGGTAAACGGCACAAAAATTGCTGTCGGCCCTGCCCCCGGGTGCGATGGGAATTCAAAAACTTTAAGCTCTACCGGCTGGCCCTCGAGAAAGAAACTTATCTTGCCATAATACATAAAACCGTAAGGCGAACCATCGGTAAGGTCGAGGTTCATTTTCTCAGACTGGGGTAACCGGTGCAGTTGGCCCACTACCCGGTATTTAAGGTTAACCGGATAATAGTTCAAGCCACTAAAGTTTTCAAAATATTCGTCAGACAATAAAGTGGTTTCCTTATTGCGGAAAGAAGCCTCCTCGCGTTCCCTCCGGGCCGTTATTTCACGGGCGTAGGACTCTTCTATCAGTTCCGAATCATAAGGGATTATTTGCGCCTCTACCTCACCGGTAAGTATAAACAGGGCAATCACCGAAAAACACAAAACAAATTTTCTTACTTTAAGCATATTCAGACAATTGGTTGGTTTAATCTAATTTGGAAAAATAGCTAATCCGGGTAAAAATTAACACTTTCCTGCCGAAAATTTACCAACCTATGGCTTAATTTCACTAAGATCAAAAATCATCTTATATTTGAAAATTGAAAACAACTGTATTAATCCTAAAGCTTATGAAATCATTATTTTACCCAATTTTAATGTCCCTGCTGTTTCTTGCCTGTGGTGGCCCCAGCAGCAACCAGGAGAGCGATGAAGCAGCCGGGGAGCAAATGGCCGGGCATCAGCATGAAGCGGCCACGGAAGCAACGCCTGCCAAGAAAAAACCGGCCAGCCCCAAGCGTGCGGCCATGGCCATGGTAGGCAGCAACCACATCCATATCGACTACAGCTCGCCCAGTGTACGCGGCCGGGTGATCTGGGGCGGCCTGGTGCCTTATGACAAAGTGTGGTCAACCGGGGCGCACAAAGCCACATCAATTAATTTTCCCGAACCGGTAATCATCAACGGTACCGAAATCCCGGCCGGCAAGTATGGCTTTTTCACCATTCCCGGCAAAGAAACCTGGACGGTCATCCTGAACAAGAACTGGGATATGCACCTGGCCGATGACTATGATGCCAAAGAAGATGTCCTGCGCCTGGAGGTGACCCCGGAAAAGTTGGATGAGATTCAGGAGGCCCTGGAATACCAGGTAACCCCTACAGGTGATAACAGCGCCATAATTTCGGTTGCCTGGGAATACCTGAAGATATCCTTTGAAGTAAAAAATAAATAGCCGGTCCGTACCGGATTCTCATAGAGAACCATGTAAACGGGATATGTTTTATAGGCATATCCCGTATTTTTTATCCGCTTATTAGAATTAATCTAAATAAATTTTCCCCCATAATCGCCCTATAGCCCAGTTTTCGTAAAAAAAGTTTAAAAACCTGATATAGATCAGTATTTATTTAGACTAATTCTAAATAGATTTGCGGCAGACAATTTAAAAACTGCTACTGCAATGCGATATACATTATTTACTTTTATCATTTTCATCACCGGGCTTACCCCTCTTTTTGCCCAAACCGGTACCATCAAAGGAAAGGTTACCACAATTGACAATGAAACACCCTTAGCCGGGGTTTCCGTTTATCTGCAAGACACTAATTTAGGTTCGGCCTCCAACGGCAGCGGCAATTTCACTATCAAAGATATCCCGGCCGGGGATTATACCCTGGTAGCTTCGGCCATCGGCTATTATCGCCTGAAGCAAAAGGTAACCATTGCGGATGGCACTGAACTGAAAGTGAATTTTTCGATGATCGAATCTATCTCCAGCCTTGCTGAAGTTACGGTGATGACTTCCGGCACCAATGGCCTGAAAGATATTCCCGGCTCGGTAAGTTACATCTCCCCTAAGGCACTGGCCAAATTCAGTTATACCGATATTAACCGGACCCTACGTGCCGTGCCGGGGGTGAACCTACAGGAAGAGGATGGCTTTGGCTTACGCCCGAATATCGGTCTGCGGGGAACAAGTACCGAAAGAAGCTCTAAAATCACCGTCATGGAAGATGGGGTATTAATGGCCCCGGCCCCCTATGCAGCACCTGCAGCCTATTATTTTCCTACCATTGGCCGTATGCAGGCCGTAGAAATCCTGAAAGGTAGCAGCCAGATAAAATATGGCCCCTATACTACTGGCGGGGCTATCAACCTTATATCAACCCAAATCCCGCAGGGATTTGCTGCGAGGGTAGATCTGTTGGCCGGCAGCTTTGGTGGCCGCAACCTGCATGTTAACGTGGGCAATTCACATAAAAATGTAGCCTACATGGCAGAAACATACCAATACAGCTCAAACGGCTTTAAGGTGCTGGACGGTGGTGGCAATACCGGCTTTGACAAGAAAGATTACCTTGCCAAAATAAGGGTAAACACTAACGAAGATGCCAAAGTTTACCAGTCGCTGACTTTTAAGGTTGGCCAGGTAAATGAGGTTTCAAATGAAACTTACCTTGGGCTGACCCAGGAAGATTTTAACAAAACCCCCTACCGCAGGTACTACGGCTCGCAGGTTGACCGGATTGATGTTCAACAAACCCAGCTATCATTAACCCACGTAGCCCGGTTTTCCGATTTCTTCAATATCACCACTACGGCCTATCGTACGGATCTTTCCCGGAACTGGTATAAACTTTACAAGGTAAAAGACAGTACCGGTACGGAAACCGGCATCAGCGCTATTCTTGACAACCCGGAAACTTATCGTGATGCTTTCGGTATCATCAAGGGTAATACCAGTACCAACCGGGATGCCTTGTTTGTGAAAGCGAATAACAGGATTTACTATGCTAAAGGAATCCAAACCATTCTTGGTTTCAATTTTAATACCAACAACATTACGCATGATATTGATCTTGGTATTCGCTTGCATAAGGACCAGATGGACCGCTTTCAATGGGTAGATGAGTACGCCATGGATAATGGGGTTATGCAACTGACAAAGTCGGGGGTGCCCGGCACGGAGAGTAACCGTATTGAGTCGGCCAGTGCCTTTGCCAGCTACATTCAGTATAAATTGATTATAGGGAAATTCACCGCAATTCCGGGCCTGCGCTATGAAAACATAACCCTTTCACGCCTGGATTACGGCAAAAATGACCCGGACCGGACAGGGGTTGATCTGGTTGAACGAAGTAATAAGGTAGAGGTGTTTATCCCGGGTATTGGCCTTAATTACCAGTTCAACAAATACCTGAGTTCCTTTGCCGGAGTACACAAAGGGTTTTCGCCCCCCGGCTCCAAGGAAGGCACCCGGCCGGAGGAAAGTGTAAATTATGAACTGGGCACCAGGATAACCAAAAATGCTATTTCTTCAGAAGCCGTTATTTTTGTAAATGATTACAGTAACCTGCTCGGTACCGACCTGGCCGCTGCCGGAGGTGGCGGCACCACCGAATTATATAATGCCGGAGCCGTATTGACCAAAGGATTGGAATTCCAGCTTTCCTACGATCTGTTGTCTGTACGCCCGGATACCCGCTTCAGGTTACCGCTATCGATTGTTTATACGTACACTGATTCCAAGTTTCAAAACTCTTTTGACAGCGAAAACGACAGTTGGGGCCAGGTGTCTGCCGGTGATAACATCCCCTATCTGGCCAACAACCAGTTCACCTTTATCCTGGGCTTAGAGCACCCTGATTTCAATATTAACCTTAGTGGCAGGTATATCGGGGAAATGCGTACGATGCCGGGTCAGGGGGTAATCCCGGCCAATGAAAAAACCGATGCCTACTTTGTGCTGGATGCCAGTGTGAATTATGCCCTGCATAAGTATATTTCGCTCTTTGCCAATGCTACCAATGTAACCGACAAAGTTTATCTGGTTGCCCGCAGGCCGTCCGGTTTACGGCCTGGTATGCCAAGGGCATTTAACATCGGCATAAAGGCCAACTTCTAGCAGAAAGCCGGCACTCATCCCCTGTTTGACCGGCCTTCCTCCGAGGCCGGTCAAACAGGGATGATCTTCACCCCTGCCCGATAAATGCGAGGATTAAAGCTACCAGTTCATCAGCATAGCCGGCCTTAAACATATGCTGGGCATGGGCGCTGCCCGGGAATACTTTAATTTGTTTTGGTTCTGCTGAACCCGCGTAAATATCCTGCACACGGTCGTACAGGCCTTCGTCTTTTGACACCACAAACAATTTGTCTGTGCTAGTTGATTTTATCGGCTTACCACCGGCCGGGGCCAGCAAAACAACTTTACTTACCGGGGCCTTAATAAACGACCAGGCCGCCAACACGGCTGCCCCGCCCATGCTGCCCCCGATAATGTTGATTTCGGTAAAGCCTTGTTGCTGTAAATAAATAACCGCGCCAATTATGTCATACATTTTTTTATTGGTACTGCCGGCCTTGCTTTTGCCATAACCACGGAAATCTATAGCCAGCGAAGCCACATTTTGCTGTTGAAATTTCCCGGCCAGAAAATACCAGCTCTCTTTATCAAAAACAGCCCCGTGGGCAAAAACTATCGCTTTAGCTGAGCCTGCCTTAAAAAATGCCCCTTGGATGGTACCCCCATCTTCAGTGGTAAACTTCACTAATGTAAACTTTTCTTTGCCCATTGTTGGCCGGGTAAAGGCCAGAGTCATAGTCATGACCATGATTATTGATATTATTATTTTCATCGGTATAGAGTACTAATTGGCGTTATTCCGGCACCAATGTAACAACTAATCTCAGGCTATTAAAGACATTTGCACCATTTTTATGTTACAGAACCAATGAAGGTCACCCCCCCGGTGTTGCTATACTTAACCCGGATTATTCACGAAAATCGTGAATAATGATGTAAATTAACCGCCAAACGATTGTTTGTCAGTTAATTACATCAGCCCTGCGGGCGAAAAATTCTTATGAATTTTTCGGGTTAAAAAACTGCCCGGGGACCCGGCCGGTATTCTTGTTTGCCGGCCGTACGGTTCCCTATGGTGAGGCAACTATTGTCTTGCTGATACGTGATCCGGCATTTCATCCCCTTTTCCTATTGTATTGGCACTTTTCTACTCACCAGGCCAGCAAAAAAACTAACCCTGATGCCCCGGGGGCTGGCGAAAAATCCGGATAAATTTTTCGGGCTAAGCTTTCCCCCCGGCCCTTACCCAAATTTGATGGAGAATCACTAACTTGCAGAAAAATTAAAATTATGGCTACCATTACATTAAAAGGAAACGAAATACATACTGTGGGGGCACTGCCAAAAGTAGGTACCGATGCCCCCTTGTTCTCCCTCGTTAAAGAGGACCTGTCTTTGTTATCCGCTTCTGACCTGAAAGGCAAAAAAGTTGTGCTCAACATCTTCCCCTCACTCGACACCGGTGTATGTGCCGCCTCGGTAAGGCAATTTAATAAAATGGCCAGCGAAGGCCTGGGCGCCACGGTGGTGTGTATCTCTAAAGACCTGCCCTTTGCCCACAAGCGCTTTTGTGAGGCCGAAGGGTTGACCGATGTACTCACCGCTTCCGACTTCCGCGACAGTAATTTTGGCGATGCCTATGGCACCACCATTATTGACGGCCCCCTGGCCGGTTTGCATTCACGCGCGGTGGTGGTAGTGAATGAGAACGGGGATGTAATCTACACCGAACAGGTACCGGAGATTACCCAGGAGCCCAATTACGAGGCTGCCCTGCAAGCCATCAAAGGTTAAGCCGGGGTAACAGGGAAACTTTGGCGCTACCGGCATACCCCCGGATATTCTCCGGGGTAGAGGGTGCCGCTTTGCCGGCAGGAATACCCGGGAGAAAACGCTATACGAACAGAAATAAATAACACCCCATGAAGATTATTACGCGCTATAAGGAAGATGAACTTTTTGTTGCCGAAAACGACCAGGGCAATAAGATCAGCATAGATATGCGCCAGCCGGGTATCAAAAACAGCCTGGCCCCGGTAGAAATGATGCTGGCCGCCATAGCCGGCTGTGCTGCCGTGGATATTGTTTCGATGATCCGCAAAAAACGTAAAACCTTTGTTGACCTGATTATTGAAACCACAGGTGAGCGTAAAGAGACCCACCCGCGCGGCCTCATCCAGATTCACACCAAATACACCCTGGTATCCCCCGACACCAACCTGGAGACGTTCAAAAAAGTAGCCCACCTCGCCACCGACAAATATTGTTCGGCAGCGGATTCGGTAAAAGCCAAAATCAATATCACCTGTGAGGTGCGGCCACCCGCATAAGGTACCGCTACCCTGCCTTTTATCGGCTTATCCGGTAACCTAACGGCTAATTCAACCACTCGTCTGGTTGGGTGGTTACCTGCCTGCCCTATTCGGCATTACATAGCAAACCATTGAACTAACCAATGCCACTAACTGCCTACCAGGGACAATTGGGCCCAAGCCGTGCGGCCCATCTATTACGCAGGGCAACCTTTGGCCCTACCCTTGAACAAATCAACCAGTTTGCGGCCCTGACTGCCCCCGAGGCCATGGCCTTGCTTTTTGATGACCAGATTCCCGGCCCGGCCCTGCCCGTTAACCCCGAAACCGGCCAGGAATGGCTGCAATCGGGCACACTGGGGGCCGAACTGGGCCTAAACGGCCTGTCAGACCACTTTGTTATGTGGCTGATGGGGCTGGCCCTGGACAACAGCCAACCGGTCAGTTTTTCGGTACGGGAAAAAATGGTGTTTTTCTACCATACCCATTTCACCACCAAGGTAAGCAAGGTGGCCAACAGCCGCTCGTTGTATTACCAGAACGAACTTTTCCGCCAGTTTGCCTTTGATGCCAATAAACCTGCCGAATTTAATTTCAAAAGCCTGCTCAAGAAAATAAGTGTGGACAACGCCATGCTGCGCTTCCTTGACGGCAGCCAGAACGTCAAAGGCAGCCCTAACGAGAACTACGGCCGTGAACTCCTGGAACTCTATGCTATCGGCCGCGGCCTGGAGGGCACCTTCCCTACCGACTTGCCCCAGGGTGATTACCTTAACTATACCGAACAGGACGTACAAGCTGCCGCCCGGGTGCTTTCGGGCTTTAAACTGGATGAAACGTACACCACCCTCGACCCTGACACCAATCTCCCCCGTGGCCGGGCCGAGGCCGGGGCCCACGACAATGATACCAAACAGTTCAGCAACCGCTTTAACGATGCGGTCATCGGCCCTGACCCTTTACTGATGCCCGGGGGCCAGCCTACCGCAGACAGTATGCTGGATGAAATCAGCCAGCTAATTGAAATGATTATGAGCCAGCGTGAGGCAGCCCTCTACCTCTGCCGCAAGCTTTACCGCTTTTATGTCTATCATGAAATCAACCAGCAACTTCAGGATTCCATTATCAGCACTATGGCCGATACCCTGGTGGCCAATGATTTTAAGGTACAGCCGGTGATTGAAGACCTGCTGCAAAGCCAGCATTTTTACGATGCCCTGGCTACCTCGGTTGATGACGACAAGTATGGTGCGGTAATTAAATCACCCCTCGACCTGGTTACCGGCACCTACCGCTTTTTTAAAATACCGGTAGCTGATTTTACTACGGAATATGACCTCTTTTACACACAAATGGGCCGGTTAAGACAGCAAATGCAACGCATGGGCCTTGATTTTTACGAACCCTTTGAAGTGGCCGGCTACCCGGCCTACCATCAATACCCCGCCTTTAACCGCAACTGGATATCCTCGAATTACCTTGCCAACCGTTATGATTTTATCAGCAGCGTTATCCGTACTACGGATATGCAAAGCCCGGAAATGCCCGGCCCCGACATGGTGCAGTTGGTGCGCGATTCCTTCGGCACTGTGGCCGACAATGCCCGTAACCTGATCATCGCCCTGGTGCAGCACCTCTACCCCGTACATTTTAACCTGACGTTTGATACCAATGCCGATGACAGCGCAGGCCTGACAGCCGAACGGCTCAACTACTTCCTCCAGGCCTTCTTGTTTGAGCCGCAACTAGATGCCGACCCGGAGGGGGAATGGACCAACCGGTGGAATACGAATTATGAAATGGGTGTTGTGGAAGGGCAATTGGTCAAACTGATCAACGCCCTGCTACAAACCCCTGAATATCAGCTTAAATAACCGCTATGAAAAGAAGACGATTCCTGCGTAACAGCCTACTTACCGGCACGGTGATGTCGCTTGGCGGCCTGCCGGTAAAAATGTTGGCCCGTAACCGCTTTACCCAAATGGCCAACCAAAGTACCAACGACCGGGTGCTGGTTATCCTGCAACTGCATGGCGGGAACGATGGCCTCAACAGCCTGATCCCAATAGACGAATATGACCTTTACTATAGCCGCAGGGCTAATATTGCCATTCCCAAACAAGGTACTAACCGCGCCCTGATAGAACTGGACACTACCCTGCCCCAGGATGCGCGGGTGGGCCTGCACCCGGACATGGGCGACATGAAAAAACTATACGACTATGGCCGCCTCGGCATTATTCAGGGGGTCTCTTATACCAATAACAACGGCTCCCATTTCCGCGGGCGCGATATCTGGTTTATGGGTGGGGGCGCCAACGATTACTATTCTTCGGGCTGGATTGGCCGCTACCTGCAAAAAGCCTATGCGCCCCTTACCTACCCGGATGATTTTCCCAACAATGCTATGCAGGACCCGCTGGCCATCGAACTCGGCAGCGATGTTTCCCTGTTGTTCCATCAGCAGGGCAATATCCCGGCCTCCATTTCCCTGGGGGGCAACCCCGAAAGCTTTGCCAACCTGATTAACTCCCTTGAAGGCTTTACAGATGAAGGTATCGACCCGCGGGGCAAACCTCCGGCTGCCCTTAATAATAGCCCCTACGGCAAAGAGCTGAACTGGATATTGGGGTTAGAGGATAAAACAGAAGATTATGCCGACCGGCTAAGCCAGGTATGGGATGCTTCTGCACCGGCAACGGTTACCTACCCCGAAACCTATCCGTTTAATGCCCCGGCCAGCGCCAAGCGCAACCCGCTTTCAGGGCAATTGCAGTTAATCGCCCGCCTCCTGGATGGCGGTGGGGCCGGCCAGGGGGTAAAAACCAAGGTTTTTCTCTTGCGCATTGGCGGTTTCGACACCCATGCCGACCAGGTGGAAACGTACGATCCCACCATGGGCGTACATGCCACCCAAATGTACCACATTGCCACCGCCATGAAAGCCTTTCAGGATGACCTGAAGGCCAGGGGCCTGGAAGAAAGGGTACTGACCATGACAACCTCGGAATTCGGGCGCAGGATATCTTCCAACGGCAGTTACGGCACCGACCACGGCACCGGAGGACCGATGTTTTTATTTGGCCCCTATGCCAAATCAGGGGTGCTGGGCAACGTGCCCAACCTAAACCTGAGCAATGTTGAGATGCAATACGACTTCAAGCAGATTTATGCCGCCATCCTCAAAGATTGGTTTGAAGTGGATGAAACAGTAATCAACAACGATATCCTCTTCAGAAACTACCTCAACGGCCCTGACGACAACGGGGGTAATTATGAACCCCTGGCGATCATCGATACCAATATAATTACTTCGGTAAATCAGTTCATGCAAGAAAAATTCTCTATGCAACCCTGTTACCCTAACCCCGCCCGCGACCGCGTTACCTTTACGTATAAAATCAATGCGTTTACCTCGGTAAAATTGGTTTTAACCGACCTCAACGGCAAAGTACAGACGACTATTGTTGACGAAATAAAGCAGCCCGGGGAGCACCGGGTGGTATTTCCGGTAAATAACCTGGCCCCCGGGCAGTACATCTATTCGCTCTATGCCGGGCCACTTAAAGAATCGCATAAACTCACCATTATTAAATAAAATGCGCTATTTTCTTACCCTGATTCTGCTATTGGCCTGCACCAGCTTGTGGGCCCAACGTAAAAAAAGCCGGGGTTATCAAGACCCTTTCTTAAAAACCCAGTGGTACCTGGGCTTTTACGGGGGCGGCAACCTGGCCGGCATCAACCCCACCACCGCCTATTTTGGCTATGCCCCGTTAAACTACCCACAAACCGAAATCGCTAAACGCTATAACAACTATGCCAATATCGGGGGACAATACGGGCTGGTATTTATGTTTTATACCGAAGGCTTTACCATTGGCCTGAAGCCGGGCATTAACATTTACAACACCGAATATAGCACCACCATCAGTTGGCAGGAAACAGCCAATACTGCCAACTCCCTGAAAATCAACTACCAGCACAATACCCAGTTCAATTACCTGGAGTTCCCCCTTACCGTACAATACGACTTGTTGCGGGAACGGTTACGACCCTACATCGGCCTGGGAGGGTACTACGGGGTACTGTTGAATGCTGCACGCACTATCCAGCGCAGCGGGGTTGATGCTGCCTCGGGTTCGGCCGGTGGGTTTAACAATCAACCGCAAACTATTGGCGTACAAGATGAATATATCAAATCGTTGGTGGGGGTTATGGGGTTTATTGGCGCCAGCTACGATCCGGGCAATATCCGTATAACCCTTGACCTCGGCTATAAATTTGGCTTGAACAACATCGCCAATACCGCCAACCGCTTTGTCAACAACCCGTTGGCCGCTATTGGCGAGGCCACTGACGACCAGCAACTGCGCAATTTTTACCTGTCACTTGGTTTTGTCTTTCCGCTGAAATTTATCAGTAAAAACTATAACTCGGTTAACTAAGCATGAAGAAGTTTAGCAACATCCCCTATATTATCCTCCTTCTGGCCGGTTGGGCCTGCGATATCGGCAATAACATTGTTGAACCTGCCAACACCTTTGCCAAAATTTATGATGATAACCGCTTTGAGCAGGAGTACTACCCGCTTGATGTAACCCAGACCACGGATGACGGTTTTCTGATCCTTGCGGAAGTGAAGTTCGACCAGGCTTTGTTCACTTCGGTATATGTGATAAAAACCGATGACCGGGGCGAGGTGGTGACCTCCACCCAATTGCCTGCCCCCCTGGCCAATGCGGTAGGCCACTGGAGCAAAATTGCCGGCACCTATTATTTTGTTTGCCTGGATGCCAACACCCTGGCCAGCCAGTTGGTACCTGTTGATGATACCGGTAACGTTGGCAGCCCTGTGCCCCTGGGTGGCCTTACCTACCCGCTGACGGTTACCCAGAATGACAATGAACTGATACTTCTCTCTTTCGATAACGCCAATAACGAGTCGGTGATTTCTACGCTTACCACAGACGGCCAGATAACCCGGCAGGCAGGTTACAGCATTGGGGCCGGGGTGGACGTGGAAAAGCCCATTATTGACCACCTCACCCGCAATGGCCCCAAACTGCCGTTTGCCGTGGGTAAGACCAGCGGGGATACTTATTATTTTAACGGCTTTTATAATTATACCTTTTCCCTGGTGTTCAGCAATTTCAACGCCACGCCCACCGGGGTTTGCCAGGGTCAGCTTAGCGAGGGAGGTATCAGCTCGGTAATTAACCTGGGCGGGGAGGATTTTGCCGTAGGCCGGTTTAATTTTGGGGCCAATTACCTCAACCCTGTTACCCGTATTCCGCTCAACAGCATCACCTCAAGTACCGACCTGGGCGGTAACACCTTCCCCGAGATTGAACCGGGAGCCAAAGTGAAGCTGAGCCTGTGGAACGATAACTTCCTACTCTACGGCACTCACACACAAAGCCGCCAGATTGTCCTCTATGGCTTCAACCGTACCGATGGCACCATTGTGGGCACGGCCTACCTCGGCAGCGGCAACCCCTATACCTTTGCCGCCTATACCTTTACCCGCGATGGCGGTATCGCCATTCTGGCCGAAACCGCTATTGAGGGACGTTTCCCCCGGGTTGCCTTGTTTAAAAGGAGTGCCCTGTATATGAACGCCTTATTGCATTAGTAACACACCACCAGGGGTCTCTATGATGAACACTGGGCATGGGCCAAAGCAAACCTGATATCGGTATAAGAATAGGCAGCGCCAAGTTTTTCTTTGATCTCAGCGGTTGATTTGGTTTCCAGTTCCCCGGCTACTTTGAGGATATGTTGCAGCCTGTCGGCAGGCAGAAAATCCGTGACCGGCAATTCCCCCGCAGCCACATAATGGGTCAAATGACCAAGAATAGTGGACGCCACAAAACCCCGCTCCCTGGCTATTTCGGCTACACTTAAGCCGCCTTTATACAGGGAAAAAGTTATTTCTTTGGTTGGTGTTTTTTCCTTTTTCTTTTCCGTCAGGGCAGGTTTAGGCTTTTTTTGCTGCCACATAGCATTTACTGCTTCCTTTGTCAGGAGCCGGTCATCGGCAATGGCCGCCACCACCTGCTGTACCTTCAGGATTGCCTTGTTTTTCTGCCAAAACAACATTTCGAGTTCCTTTACCTCTTGCAAATACCCTTTGATCCGCTTACGTGTGGCCAGGCGTTCACTATGGTTGTCAATTCTTTCGCTTATTTCATTGAGCAGGGGCAAGAAATAAGCTGCGGCTTTTTCCACCCGTGCTGTTATTATACGGAGGGTGTCCTGCACATCGGCCGCAACCATTTTATCCACCTGTAAAATAAATTTATCCCCTACTGCCTTTAGCGCCCGGGCCCTGCTGATCAACTCCTGGGTCCAGGGTAAATATTGCTGTTTGGCCGACTTGGTTTCCTCTTTACTGAAACCGGCTGCATGCCGCGCCAACATTTGCAGCACCCCGGAAAAATCGAAAGCCCGGGCAATGGCCTGGGTGATATACTGCCGGGTATCGGCCGCCATAGCAGCTTTTAAGGAGGCCACCGGGGGTTTGCTGTTGGTGAACGCGCTGACCGCATCATGGCGGGCCAAGACAGGCTGCTTTACAGGCGATGCCAGCACCAGCCCTGTCAGTGACCTGAGCCTTGATAAGGCCACATACATTTGCCCGGGGGCAAACACCTCGGACAAATCGAGAATAGCTTTAGCAAACGTCAGCCCCTGGCTCTTGTGCACTGTAATTGCCCAGGCCAGTTGCAACGGAAGTTGGGTGAACGTACCGGCCACCTTTTTTTCAATTTCACCGTTGGCTTTGCTCAGGGTGTATTTCACATTTTCCCAAACAGCAGGCTCCAGGGCAATTTCTTCATTGCCATCGCAGACAACCGTTACGCCCTCGTTTGTCACGGATTTAACCGTACCGATTTTACCGTTATAGTATTCTTTATCTTCCCCCTGGTCATTTTTTATAAACATCACCCGTGCCCCTTCTTTCAGTTCCAACCGCTCCACAGCCGGATACATTGTTTCCGGGAAATCACCCGTAATTTCGGCCTTAAAAAAATAGCTCTTGCCTTTAAGTTGTTGTAATTTATGGTAGTTTACACGCTGTGCCTTGTGGTTGTGGGTGGTGACATAAATAAAGCCCTCAGCATCCTCCGGGGCAAAACCGGGCTGGTGGTAGCGGTTGAGCAAAGCGATATCTTCGGCCGTAAGCCGGCCATGGCGCAACCGGTTCAGGATACCGGTAAAAGCCGGATCAGACTGCCGGTAAATTTTCTCCAATTCAATATAAACCGGAGTGCTTTCCTGCAAAGCCCGGGCGGCAAAGAAAAACAGGCTGGGGTAATAGGCCGACAGTAGCTGCCACTCATGCTCCTTGACTACCGGGGGCAACTGGTGCAGGTCCCCGATCAGCAAAAGCTGGACACCCCCGAAAGGCATTTCCTGCTGTCTGCGTACATGCCGTAGCACCAGGTCGATGCAATCCAACAAGTCAGCACGCAACATGCTTACCTCATCGATGATAAGCAGTTCCAGCTCACGCAGCATCCTGCGTTTGGTGTTGTTCATTTTAAATTGTGCCAGAACTGTTTTGGGGCTGTTAAACCCTGCACCGGCATAAGAAACATTTTCAGGCAGGAAAGTACCAAAGGGCAAGTGAAATAAGGAGTGCAGGGTTACCCCTCCGGCATTTATGGCAGCAATGCCGGTAGGCGCTGCAACAATGGTGTTTTTATAGGTTTGCTCCCTGAGGCCGGCCAGAAAAGTGGTTTTTCCCGTGCCGGCCTTACCGGTAAGGAACAGGTGCCGGCTGGTATGATTGATATATTTTGCGGCCAACTGAATAAGTTCATTGGTATTCTCCATATCCCACCTGTAATGCTTAGGTTAAAAATAATACAAGCCTGCGGGGAATGAAAGAAATTACCGGTTTGTAACCGGGCAAAGAAGATTTTCTCCATATTTTAAATAAAAGCAAACCTTCCGTTTACGGCACAAATTGAATTGGCTAAGGGGCAGGTTTGTATACCGGGTTTGTCCCCAACCTTCCTGGCGCCTGCACCCGGGCAGGCCCATGGCAGGCACGAAAGACAAACTTACCGGAGGTTGCGGTAGCGTGCCCGGAAAGGTTAAGAGCCCGAATGAACGAACC
>Ga0256839_1003520_pt1 | contig 16092 bp, 11 predicted proteins | sample 354166metaG_FD_185968 | JGI IMG/M metagenome (GOLD analysis project Ga0256839, IMG submission 185968) | Hydrothermal vent microbial communities from Mid Atlantic Ridge, Atlantic Ocean - 354-166 | ecosystem: Environmental > Aquatic > Marine > Hydrothermal vents | place: Atlantic Ocean: Mid... | reverse complement strand
CGTCTCCATCTGTTTTATGAACAGCTTTGCCAACGGCGATCATGAGAAGCAGGCCGCTGAACTGGTGCGCGAATTAATGCCCGAGGCCTATCTTACGGTATCTTCCGAGCTGTTGCCGTCCATACGTTTTTACGAACGGGTCAGCACCACGGCGCTCAATAGCTACATCGGCCCCATATTGGACCATTATCTCAATCAGCTTCTGGGCCGCCTTGAAGGCATTGGCTTTAAAGGTATTTTATTGATCATGCAGTCAAACGGCGGTGTGATGACCCCGCAGATCGCGCGGGACAAGGCGGCATTGACCCTGTTGTCCGGCCCGGCGGCCGGCCCCGGCGCGGGGCTGCAATATGTCAAGGCCCATGATCAGGATAAATGTATTGTGGTTGATATGGGCGGTACAAGTTTCGAGGCCTCATTGGTTGTTGGCTCGCCAATTGTGATCAATGAAGGCGAAATTGACCGGCGGCGACTGGCGCTGCCCATGCTGGGCATTCATACCATCGGGGCCGGCGGCGGCTCTGTCGGCTGGCTCGACGAGGGCGGTCTGCTGCGTATGGGCCCCGAAAGCGCGGGCGCGGATCCCGGCCCGGCAAGTTATATGAAGGGCGGTACAAAGCCCGCCTGCACGGATGCCAATCTGGTATTGGGTTATCTTGATCCGGATTTTTTTGCGGGCGGAAGCATGCAGCTTGATATGGCCGCTGCCCGAAAAGCCATTGAAGAACATGTGGCCATTCCCATGGGGCTCTCCATTGAGGAAGCGGCAGCGGGTATGTATCGTATTGCCTGCACAAATATGGCGCAGGGCATTCGGGAAATCACCATCAAGCGCGGTTTTGACCCCCGTGAATTTCCGCTCGTGGTTGCGGGCGGCGCGGGCCCGACCCACAGCTGCCTCATCTGCGAAGAATTGCAAATTCCTTTTCAGGTTATCCCGCGCGAATCCTCGATCCTCTGTGCGGCGGGTATGTTAATGTCTGATTTACGCCATGACTTCGTCCAGACGTTTGTTGCGCAGCTCAAGAGCATGGACTGGACGGGATTAAATGAGGTTATTGCCGCCATGCTGGCAGAAGGCAATGATTTGCTGGCGGAAGAAGATATTCCGCCGGCGCGCCGCAGCAGTATCATCAAGCTTGACTGCCGTTACCTGCGTCAATATCATGAGGTATCTGTCGAAGTCTCCCGGCAGGATATTGAACGTCAGAATACGGAGTCTATCGCCGCGGCTTTTCACCTTGAACATAATAGATTGTTTGGCTATTCACTGGAAAATGATGCGGATGCGCCGGTTGAAATTATCAATATTCGCGTGCAATCCGTGGGGGACGTGGCCAAACCAACCTTCCGCACCGAGAAAAAATCAGCTGCGGATGCCTCTGCGGCCATAAAAGGCGCGCGATCCGTCTATATTCCAGAAGATAAAAAATTCCGCGACGTTCCTGTTTATGACGGCCATAAAATGTCTCATGGCAATCATGTGGAAGGGCCGGCAATGATTGAACAGGTGACAACCGCCATATTTGTCGATGGGAAATTTAACTGTGTGATCGATAAATACGGCTCATTCGCCCTGTATCGTAAAGACAGGCCCGACTTGGTTGCCGCATTATTAGAGGGAGAAAGCGCATGAGTGATATAGATCCAATTTTATTGTCCGTTTACGCGCGGGCGTTCAAATCAATTGCTGATGAAATGAGCATATCTGTTCAGCAATCCACACGGTCACCAATCCTGTGCGAGGCCAAGGATTTTGTTACCGGCCTTTATGATGCCGAGGGCAATATGCTTGAGCAGATGGAAAATCTGCCCATTTTGGCCTTTTCACTGGCGCCGGTCTGTAAATATATCATTGGCTATTATGAGGGCAATATCAACGAGGGGGATGTTTTCTTTCATAATGATGTTTTCTCCATGGGAAATCAAAATAATGATGTGGCGGTCTATAAGCCGATCTTCTTTGAAGGCGAGCTTGTGGCATGGTCGGCGGTCAAGGGTCATCAGGCCGATATCGGCGGCAATGTGGCCGGCGGCTATAACCCCAATGCCACAGAGGTCTGGCAGGAAGCCCTGCGTATTCCGCCGATCAAGGTGGTCGAGGGCGGCAAGCTGCGTAAAGACATCTGGAATTTGATCTTTGCCAATATCCGTTTTGACATCGTGCAGCATGATATGAAGGCCCAGATGGGGGCCTGTGTCATTGGCGAACGCCGCATGCTCGACCTTGTGGCGAAATACGGCCTGACAAGCTATTTGGATCACAAGCAGGCCCTGTTTAAAGCCACGCGCAAAATGATGGAAGCCGAAATCCGTAAAATTCCCAACGGCAGCTATAGCGGCGAAGGAAAGGTTTTTTATGATGGCCGCCATGAGGGAAGTGAATTTACCATAAGGGTTAAAATCACCGTTGAAGATGAAAAAATCACCTTTGATTATGAAGATACGGACGCCCAGACGGATGGCTTTGTGAATGGCACCTATACCTCCAGCGCATCAGCAACTATTCTCACATTCCTGCAGATGGTTAATCCGGATATTCCCCATAATCAGGGCATGGTCGAACCCATTGAAATCTTAATTCCCGAGGGTAAAATCCTGAATGCCTCCTATCCCAAAGCCACCACATTTGGCAATCATCTCTGCCCGCCCAATGCGGATGCGATCATTCGGGCTCTGGCACCGGTCATGCCCGACAATGTGACCGCCGGATGGAATAACCTGCTCTGTTCCCTGTCAACGGGCAAGGATGCGGAAAAAGAGGATACTTATGTGGATATTTTCTTCATGGGTATGAAGGGGGGGTCGGGGGCCATGAACGGTACGGACGGTTATGACCATATTGGTATGATTGACGCCTCCGGCGGCGTGCTTGATCAGGATTACGAGATGTTTGAACAGCAAACACCTCACCTATTGATCAAACATGAATATGACACGGACAGCGCAGGCGCCGGAAAATGGCGCGGGGGCCTCGGGACGGAAACCATCTATAAAATTGGCTCGGACAATACCCAGATTGTGACGTTTGGTGACGGTGATTTTGAACCATCCTTTGGCCTGTTTGGCGGCAGCGGCGGTAATTTAAACCTGATCAGGATGACCTATCCCGACGGCACAGAAGTCATCCCGAATAATAAAGACCTGATTACGGATGTGCCAAAGGACACCATCTATTTTCAAACAGCGGGCGGCGGCGGCGGCTATGGCAGGCCTGATAAAAGAGACCGGGCAACGCTCGCCCGGGAAATCAGGGATGAGATCATCTCGGCAGAAAAAGCTGCCGAGCTTTATGGTTATATTGCGGAGTAGCCCCATGGATTTTACCCTGTCACCAGACCACCAGATGATCAAGGATGTCTTCACCCGTTTTTGCGATGAGCGCATAATACCCAATGCCGAGGCCATAGATGAGGCCCATGAATACCCTTATGAATTATTCCGGGAATTGGGTGATCTGGGCTTTTTTGGTATGCGTTATCCCGAGGAATCCGGCGGCAGTGGTATGGATATTCTGGCCCTGTGTCTGGCCCTTCGGGAAATCTCGCGCGGGTCAATGTCTTTGGCGGGCTGTGTGGCCATGCAGTCCTTGATGGGCACTAATTTTCTGCATATGCTTGGCAATGACGACATCATTGAACGCCTGTTCAAACCAGCCCTGAAGGGCGAGAAGATAGGTTCGATCTGTATGACGGAACCCAATGCGGGCAGTGATTTGAAAAGCATCACCACCACGGCCAAAAAAGTCGATGGCGGTTATGTGATGAATGGTCAGAAAATGTGGGTGACGGCCGCGCCCATGGCTGATTTCTTCACGGTTTTTGCCAAGGCCGGGCCGGATAATGAGCTGACGATATTTTTGGTGGAGAAAGATTTCAAGGGGCTTCATGTGGGGCGCGCCATTGATAAAATGGGTGTCAGGGCCCTGCCAACGTCCGAGGTTGCTTTCTCGGATTGTTTCATTCCGGATAGCCACCGGTTGAGCAAGGAATATGGCGATGGCGCAGACCATCTTAAGGCCGTGCTGGCTGAAATTCGTATCATCACCGGGGCCATGGGGCTTGGGGTGGGGCAGGCGGCTCTTGACGAGGCCGTAAAATATGCGGCGGAGCGCCAGCAATTCGGCAAGCCGATCAATCGCTTTCAGGCGATCCAGTTGATGTTGGCCGACATGGCCACAGACCTTGAGGCCGCAACCCATATTGTTCATTATGCGGCCTGGCTGAAAATGACCGGCAAGCCGCATTTGCAACAGGCGGCCATGGCCAAGCTTTTTGCCACCGAAGCGGCGGCGGGCATCTGCGACAAGGCAGCCAGAGTTCTGGCCTCCTATGGCTTTGCCATGGAATATCCCGTGCAAAGATTTCTGCGCGACGTACGCTTTACATTGATTGGCGGTGGTACCAGTGAAATCTTGAAACTTACGATCGCTAAAGGATTAAATTCATGAGTGAAAATAAAATACGCGTCCTGATGGGAAAGCCCGGCCTTGATGGCCATGATCATGGGGCCAAGGTGGTTGTGCGGGCTATGATGGATGCGGGATTTGACGTGATCTATACCGGACTTCGCAAAACCCCGCGCCAGATTGCCGAGGCGGCGGCAAAAGAAAATGTCGATGTGATTGGCCTGTCGAGTATGGCCGGATCACATATTCCTTTTTGTAAAAGCTTAAAGCCACTGCTGAAAGAATATAATCTGGAAGATAAATTATGGATCATTGGCGGCAATGTGCCGTCAAAGGATCATGAGACGCTAAAAAAAATGGGTTTGGATGCCATTTTCCCCACCGGCAGTCATTTTGACGATATCATCGACTATATAAAAAGCCGCTATCGGCAATTGGTTTAGAGAGCAAGAGTATGTCCCCAAAAGAAATTAAACCCAAAGAAATTAAAAATGAATCCGGTATCGAGGTCAAAGCGCTTTATACCGAAGCTGATGTGGAAGCCTCCGGCGGTGTCGATATGGTGGGCTTGCCCGGCGAATATCCCTTCACGCGCGGCATTCACCGGGAAATGTACCGCAAGCGGCCCTGGACCATGCGCCAATATACCGGTTTTGCCAATGCGAAAGATACCAACGAGCGTTTTCATTATCTGATCGAGAATGGCCAGACGGGCCTTAATGTGGCCTTTGACCTGCCCACCCAGACCGGCCTTGATACGGATGATCCGTTGGCCGAAGGCGAAGTGGGCCGGGTCGGTATGGCGGTGGATACCCTGCGTGATTTCGAGATCGCTTTTGACGGCATTGATCTGGAGAAAATCACGGTATCGCTGACCATAAATGGCTCTGCGGCCATATTGATTGCCATGTATCTGGCCATGGCGGAAAAACGCGGTTATGACGTGGCCAAATTGCGCGGCACGGCCCAGAATGATATTTTAAAAGAATTCATCGGACGCGGCACATGGATTTTCCCTGTAGAGCCCTCCATTAAACTGGTGGGGGATACCATTGAATATTGCGCCAAACATGCGCCGAAATACAGCCCGGTCAGTGTTTGCGGCTATCATATTCGGGAAAGCGGGGCGACGCCGGAACAGGAAATGGCCTATGCTTTCTGCATCGCCAAGGCTTACGCCGATGACATGTTAAAACGCGGCCTTCATATTGATGAATTTGCCGGAAGGTTATCCTATAATTTTAATATCTTTGGCAATCTGTTTGAACAAGTGGCCAAATTTCGCGCAGGCCGCGGTTTATGGGCCAAAATAATCAAAGAGGACTACGGCGCCAAAGACCCGAAATCCATGTGGATGCGCATGATTGCGGCGGGCGGCGGCGGCGGGCTGACCATTGAGCAGCCGGAAAATAATATTGTGCGCGGGGCCTATTATGCCCTGATCAGCGCCCTGTCCGGCGCGCAGACCATGGCGCTGTGCTGTTTTGATGAGGCCTATACCATTCCGTCCGAATATGCCCAGCGTATTTCCCTGCGCACCATGCAGATGCTGATCGAGGAAATGGGTATGTGCGAGACCGTCGATCCTCTGGCGGGGTCCTATTATGTGGAAACCATGACCAACAAGATGCGCCAGAAAATGGAAGAGACCATGGCCGAGGTCGAAGCCGAAGGCGGTATCGTTAAAATGGTTTCCGAAGGCACCATTCAGGCCAAGGTTTCCGCGCAGGCTTACGGTATGCAAAAGGATCTTCAGTCCGGCGCTTTCCCCAAGGTGGGTGTTAATTGTTACAAAACCGATGAAGAAGAAAATGAGGTGGAATTTCACCCCTATGACAACCGCGATGCGGATCAGCAGATTGAAAATCTGAACAAGGTAAAGGCCGAGCGCGATCAGGCAGAAGTTGACCGTACCCTCGATCAGGTCAAGGCTGACGCCGAAGCCGGACATAATGTCATGCCCGCCATTGTGGCGGCGGTGAAAGCCTATGCCACTGTTGGCGAAATCACAAGTAAACTGGTTGAGGTTTATGGCTATTACCAGGAACCGATTAAGTTCTAAGACAAGGACAAATGATGTCAGAAATTGAAAGATATATTGCCCCAAAGAAACTTGATGATGCACTGGAAGCCCTGGCAGGCGGCCCGGTGACAATTGTCGCGGGGGCTACGGACCTTACGCCGCAAATCACCGGGGGCAAACTGTCCTATAAGGCCACATTGATGAATATTCAGCATATTGAAGGCCTGAATGCCGTTACGAAAAAAGGTGGCACGAAAAAAGACGGCAAAATCAGGATTGGCGCTTTGGTGACCGTCTCGGAAATTCGCGGCAACCACATGCTGAAAAACCATGCGGGTATTTTATGTCAGGCCGCCGATCATTTTGCCAGCGAACAGATCCGCAATGCGGCGACCATCGGCGGCAATATCTGTAACGCCTCACCAGCCGGAGATATGATTATCCCGTTTCTGGCGCTGGGGGCCTCTGCGGAATTGGCCAGATGGCAGGACGGCAGCATAGAAACACGAAGCGTGCCTCTGGATGAATTTTTCACCGGCCCCGGCAGGAATATGGCCCGGGATGACGAGCTTTTGACCGCCGTGACCTTTGATGTGCCGCCGGAAAACTCCATCGGACTTTTCCGCAAATCCGGCCCGCGTCCGGCCCTTGAAATTTCAACGGTCTCTATGGGAATCAGCGGCGAATTAACCGAGGGAACGCTAAAGAATGTCCGCGTGGCTTTCGGTGCCGTGGGGCCAACAGCCCTGCGCGGCAAATTGACGGAGGCCGCATTGGAGGGTAAAATTTTAAACCAGGAGGTGATCCAGGCGGCGGCACTTGCGGCCCGGAAGGATGTCTCGCCCATTGATGATATTCGGGCGACAAAATGGTACCGCACCCACCTGATCGGCGTATTTACAGAGGAGCTTTTGAATAATGTCTGTCAAAATTAATCTAGATTTTACCTTGAACGGCAGGCCCGTGACTATTGAGGTTCCGGCGGAAATGACGGTGCTTAATCTTTTGCGCGACGGCCTTGACCTTAAGGGCACAAAATATGCCTGCGGCGAGGGGGAATGCGGCGCCTGCACCATCGAAGTAGACGGCAGAACCATCAATAGCTGCCTGATGATGGCGGCGGATCTTCAGGGCCGCGCGGTCATGACCATCGAAGGCATGCAAGAGGGACACGCCCTGCATCCCATGCAACAGGCCTTTGTGGATCACGGGGCGGTACAATGCGGTTTTTGTATGCCGGGTATGATCATACAGGCCAATTATCTGGTGAAACAGAATCCGCAATTAACCCGCGAAGAGATGAAACGGGGGCTTGAGGGGAATATCTGTCGCTGCACGGGATACACCAAGGTTCTGGACGCGGTTGCCGCCGTGGTCGGCCTGAATGAAAATAAAGGACTTGAACATGGCTGAAAATGTCGCCTTTAAACATATTGAAAAAACCAGCATGATCGGCAAGCGGATTAAAAAACCCGATGCCCCGGCCAAAGCCATTGGCAAGACCCGCTATATCAATGATATGGTGCTGCCGCAGATGCTTTACGGCAAGATACTCCATGCTGGCCGCCCCCATGCCGAGATTATCAGCATCGATACCTCCGAAGCTGAAAAGCTTGCGGGCGTTCATCTGGTGATCACGGCCAAGGATACGCCGGATTTGAAACTGGGGTTTGTCAAGGATAACGCCCCGCTGAAATCAAAGGTTCTTTGCGAGCGGGATGAAGTGGCCGCCGTGGCCGCGATAAGTGAAGCCATTGCCGCCGCCGCCATAAAATTAATCAAGGTCAGCTACAAAGACCTGCCCGGCGTTTTTTCAGCCGAAGAAGGCCTGAAGGCGGACGCGCCCCAGATACAGGAAAATTTCCCCGGCAATAAAAGCCTGAAGTTTGAATTCAAGCACGGCGATCTGGCCGAAGCCGAGGCCGGATCAGACATCATTCTGGATCATGTTTTTAACGTGCATTATGTGACCCATTGCTGCATGGGGACCTCTTGCGCCATTGCGGATTTTGATCATAACGGCAAATTGACCATCTATTCCCAGACCCAATATCCTTATAATTACAAAATGGATCTGGCACCGGCTCTGGGCATTGATCCCGGCGATATTCGGGTCATTCAGCCGACCACCGGCGGATCATTCGGGGCAAAACTGGATGTTTATCCGTATGAGCCGGTGGCGGCGATTCTGGCCCGGAAAACGGGTCGTCCGGTGAAAGTTTTATTTGACCGGGAAGAGGAATTTATCAATTCCCCAACCCGCCAGCCCGCCGCGATACATTTGCGTACCGGCTGCACATCAGACGGTATTTTAACCTTCAGGTCGGCGGACGTTTTGATGGATAACGGGGCCTATACCTCATGGGGCCCGACGGTTCCGGTGATTATGATGCGGACAGTTTCCGGTCATTACCGTGTGCCCGTGATCGATTTCAAGGCGCAGGCGGTCTATAGCAATAATGCCTATGCCGGGTCTTTTCGCGGTTACGGCAATGTGCAGATGACCTATGCCACGGCGCAGCATATGGATATGTTTGCCGAAGAATTATCTGAAAAATATGGCATGGACCCGATTGAGTTTCATTTGAAGAATGCCCAGAAATCAGGCGAAGTGACCCCGCAAAAATCCTATCTTCGGGAATGTGTTCTGGCGGAATGCCTGACCACGGCGGCGGAGGCATCGGATTATGTCAATAAGCATAAATCATATACCGAAGCCCGCGCGCAAGAAGGCCGTTACAAGCGCGGCATTGGCTTGGCCAGCTCAATCCATAATGCAGGCGGGGCAAAAATTCACAAATCGGACGGCTGCGGTACGATCCTGAAAATGGATGATTATGCAAGGGTTACGGTTATTACGGGCGCATCGGAAATTGGTCAGGGCATTGATGCGGTCATCAGCCAGATCGTCTCGGAAGAACTGGGCGTGCCGCCAGAGCATGTGACGCTTGTCAATAATGATAGTGACATTGGCCCGTGGGATGTGGGCGTTCATGCCTCCCGCACCACATTCATTGCCGGAAATGGCGCAAAGCGTGCCGCGATCAAGGCCAAGGAACAGATATTGGCGGCGGCCTCGAAACAGGCCAATGTCACCGCCGAAGAATTGGACCTGCGCGGGGGCTATGTGGTGCAGGACAAGGACGGCGCGGCCGTGATCAGGCTCGACCGTATGCTGCGCCAGATGCATTTCCAGCCAACGCCGGATGTGGTGATGGTCAGTGATTATTATGAACCAAATAGCGAGCTTGAGGGCAAAGACCATATCTCTGATCATTCGGCAGCCTATTCCCACGCCGTGCATATTGCCGAGGTTATGGTGGATACGCTGACCGGTGAGGTAAAAGTGGAAAAAGTAACCATGGCTCAGGATGTGGGCCGTGTGATCAATCAAATGGGGCTTGAGGCCCAGATGGAAGGCGGGCTTGCTTTTGGCCTTGGTTTTGCCTTGAGCGAAGAAATGATCTTTGAAGAGGGCCGTTTGCTCAATCCGAACTTCAGGGATTACAAGGTGCCAACCGCCCCTGAAATGCCCGAGATCGAGATGCATTTTATCGAAAGTGATTGCGAAGAGGGGCCGTATGGTGCCAAGGGGATTGCGGAATTGCCGACCATCGTGGTCGCGCCGGCCATCGCCAACGCGGTCTATAATGCGACGGGCATCCGGTTTCTTAATCCGCCCATGAACCCTGAAAAAGTGGCCAGAGCCATATGGGAAAAAAAGCAGGCTGATTCATGAAGCCAAAGATCGTTTTAAGCCTGGAACAGGCCCTGTCCTTACCGTCAGCCACTTTGCGCTTTGCCCAGTTGGGCTGGCGGGTGATCCGTATTGAGGCAACCCCCACCGGGCGCGGTCTGCCCGGGGATCCCAACCGGTATATTGGCACGCATATCACGCCGGACGGTGATGATCTCCGCAGCTATTTCATGGCCCCCAATGTGGGCAAGGAAACCATCGCGGTCAATCTGAAATCCCCTGAGGGCCGGGCGGCCCTGCATAAAATTATCCGGGCATTGGATGTGGATATTTTCTGCTGCAATACCCTGCCGTCCCGTTACGAGCAGATGGGCATTGATTATGAAACATTACGCGCCATCAAGCCTGATCTGATTTGGGCGGGCATTTCGGCGATGGGGCCGGATTATCCCAATGTGCCGGGCTATGATCCGGCTTTGCAGGCCATGTCCGGATTTATGGAAATCACAGGTCAGGAGGACGGCCCGCCAACCCTGTCCGGTGTGCCGCTCATCGATCTGAAGGCCGGGGACGAGGTTTATGCAGGCGTTATGTATGGCCTTGCCGAGCGGGCAGAAACGGGGCGCGGCAAACGCATAGATGTGTCCATGCTGCAGGCGGCGGCCAGCTGGCTGATCACCACATTGCCGTTGCTGAATTTTGATTGTGACAAATCGGAAATCAGCCGCTGCGGCAATGAACATCGTAAATTCATTCCCACGAACGCCTATCCCACCAAAGACGGTTTTATCTATGTGGCGATCGGGAATGATATTCAATGGCAGCGCATGACAGAAATTCCAAAATTCACTTCCCTTGCCAATGATGTGCGCAAAACCAATGAGGGCCGCCATATTGAACGCCAGTCTCTTTACGCCGATATCGGGGCCTTGACGTCATTATATACCACCGATCAATTGGTCGAGGATTTTATGGACGCGACCATTCCCCATGCCAGAATCAATGATATTCCGGAGGTGGCTGAGCTGCCTGCCATCAAAGCAAAAATGACCACAACCCAATTGCCGGATGGCCGGAAAATTCATATGCAGCCCATGGCGGTCGATTTGGCGGGGGGCAAAAATAATCTTTCTTTCCCGCCCAAATACGGCGCGCAGACGGCAAAGATTATGCTTGAAGCTGGCTTCACCATGGATGATTGCAAAGGGCTTGAGGACAGCGGCGTTATATATTGCGCTTCTGAATAGGGGGTGATTAATGAGTAAACCCGGAACCATAACAGGCTGGATAGAAAAATGGGCAGAGGTTTGCCCCGAAAAAACCGCGCTTCAATATGAAGGCAAAAAGATCAGCTACGGCGATTTTGATCGGCAAATAAAATCAACCGCCGCCATGCTGGATCATTCGCTTGGCATCCGGCGCGGCGATCGGGTGGCTTATCTGGGTCAAAATCATCCGCGCATGCTCTATCTGTTATTTGCCTGTTTGCGGGTCGGGGCGATCTTTGTGCCGCTTAACTGGCGGCTGACCCCCATGGAGCATCTTCATATGCTGACCAGCAGCGGGGCCACCGCTTTTTTTGTCGAGGCACCCTATGAAGACCAATGTGAGAAACTGATCGAAAAAGATTTACCCGATTGCCGGTTTGTCACCTTGGGGGGACATAAAAAGCCCGGCTGGCATGGTTTGCGCCATATGTTGCGGCAAGCACATGGCCGCAATTCCCCGCTTAATGATAACCCGGATGATCCGGCGGTGATCATATTTACCTCCGGCACAACAGGCCAGCCCAAAGGCGCGGTCTTGACCAGAAAAGCGTTGGAAGTTAACGCGCAAAACAGTCTTCATATGCATGATATGACCCATGATGATGTGATACTCACCATCCTGCCGATGTTTCATGTGGGGGGCTTGAACATACAAACAACGGCGGCATTCTCTGTTGGCGCGACTGTCCTGTTGCACCGCAGCTTTGATGCGGCGCAGACCATTGCCGCCATTCAGGAAGATCATCCAAGCCTGACCATTATCCTGCCCGCGCATATGCTGCCGCTGCAGAGCCATAAGGATTGGCCGCAAATAGATTTATCCAGCCTGCGGTCGGTGACGACGGGCTCCTGCGTGGTGCCGGATGCGATGACCGCCTTTTGGCATGACCGGAAAATTCCTTTGTTGCAGGTTTATGGTTCCAGTGAAACCAGCCCCATCGCCATTCACCAAACCGCAGAGACAGCCTTTGCCACGGCGGCCTCCATCGGCTTTGCGGCAAAAAACTGTGATGTTCGGATTGTGGATGAGGGGGGGCAGGATTGTGATATTGATCAGGCGGGGGAGATCTTAATCAAAGGCAGGAATGTCATGGCCGGCTACTGGCAGGATGAGCCGGCCACGAAAAAGGCCTTGCAGGAGGGCTGGTTTTATACGGGAGATATCGGCACCTGCGATGAACAGGGCTGTTATCATTTTGTTGATCGTAAAAAAGACATGATCATTTCCGGCGGCGAGAATATTTATCCGGCAGAGCTGGAGACCGTCCTTGCGGCGCATCCGGATATTCTGGAGGCGTCTGTTGTGGGCCGCCCCGATGATCGATGGGGCGAGGTCGTTGTGGCTTTCATTGTACGGGATGCGGCGTCTAGCATAACAAAAGCCGAAATTCTGGATTGGCTTGGCGATCGGCTCGGGCGGTATAAACATCCCCGGGATATCCACTTCATTGATGACATGCCCCGCAATGAAATGCGTAAAATCCTCAAAGACAAGCTGCGTGATATGGCCTGAATTCCGGGCCTGAATTCCGGGCCTGAATTCTGGGTCCAATTTGCGTTCGGACGCGACTTGCTGTATGGACGGCTTTTGAGGAATTTTCAGGATTGTATACGTGACAGATTATGATGCGGTGATTATCGGGGCGGGGGCTGCCGGGCTGATGTGCGCTATTGAGGCCGGCAAGCGGGGCCGGCGCATTCTGGTGATTGAAAGCACAGAGAATATCGCCGGAAAAATCAGAATCTCCGGCGGCGGGCGGTGTAATTTCACCAATCGGGATGCCGGCCCGGCTCATTTTCTGTCGAAGAATCCACATTTTTGCGTTTCGGCCCTGCGCCGGTATCCGCCGAAGAGCTTCATCGCTCTGGTGGAGAAATATGATATTGCCTATCATGAAAAGAAATTGGGACAGCTGTTTTGCGATGGAAAATCCACGCAGATCATTGATATGCTGGTTCGGGAATGTGAGGCAGCGGGCGTGGTCATTCGCACCGGCGTGGCCATAGAAAGTCTGGTGAAGCAGGGGGATATTTTTCATCTTTATACATCTGGCGAGACGCTGACCTGTGCTGCCCTGGTCATCGCCAGCGGCGGAAAATCCATTCCCAAAATGGGAGCCAGCGGTTTTGGCTATCAGATTGCGCAGCAATTTGGCCATAATATCCTTAAGCCTGAACCCGCTTTGGTGCCTTTCACATTTTTGAATGACCAGCTGGAAAAGCTGAAATCATTGGCGGGGGTTTCGGTGGACGCGGTGGTCAGCCACGGCAAAAAATCCTTTTCCGAGGCCATTTTATTCACCCACCGGGGCCTTAGTGGCCCGGCCATTCTGCAAATTTCATCTTATTGGCGCCTGGGCGACGAGATCAGGATTAACATGTCGCCGTCCCTGAATATTCTTGAATTTCTCAAAGAGCAAAGAGCGGGTCAGCCAAAGCAGGAACTGCATAATATCCTGACCCAGAGATTTGCCCGGCGGCTGGCCCGGTTTATCTGTGATGAAGCCGGCGTGGATGGCCGAATGGCTGATCTTTCCAATGAGAAGCTTGGGAAAATAGCAAGTTTTATCCATGATTGGCGGCCCCGGCCTAATGGTACAGAGGGGTTCCGAACCGCAGAAGTCACGCGCGGCGGTGTTGATACCCGCGAAATCTCTTCTAAAACTTTTGAAAGTGAGAAGCTTCGCGGCCTGTATTTCATTGGGGAAGTGCTTGATGTGACGGGGCAACTGGGCGGCTATAACTTTCAGTGGGCCTGGGCGTCGGGCCATGCGGCGGGCCAATTTATCTAAGCGCAGAATGCTCTAAAGAGTTGATCTTTTTACTGTTTTTCCTTAACGTCCCATCATGGCCTTCATGGAATTATATATGCCGCTGATTTTGCTCATGCTGGCAACCGGACTGGTTGGCGGGTTGATGGCGGGGTTGATGGGTATTGGCGGCGGCATTGTCATTGTTCCGGTGCTTGAATTTGCCTTGGGTTACATCGGGGTTGATCCGGAGATCAGGATGCATGTGGCGGTGGGTACATCGCTGGCGACAATCATTCCCACGTCCATTTCTTCTATCCGCGCCCACCGAAAACGCGGCGCGGTTGATTTTGCCCTCGCCCGTCACTGGGGCCCCCCCATATTTCTGGGGGCGATTTTGGGCAGCTGGATTGCTTCGCAGGTGGATAGTTCAGGCCTGACGGCTGTCTTTGGGATCGTGGCCTTATTTGTGGCGGTCAAAATGATGTTGCCCATGGAAAATATTCGGGCTGCGGCGTCTGTACCGCGCGGCGTGGCTGGCCTTATGCCGCCCGCAATCATCGGGACAATCTCCACCATGATGGGCATAGGCGGCGGGGCGCTCAGTGTGACCACATTGACCCTGTTTAATGTGCCGATTCATCGGGCGGTGGGCACCTCGGCCCTGTTTGGGTTGCTGATTGTGGTGCCGGGCACCATTGGCTTTATGATTTTGGGTCAGGGCAACAGTCTTTTGCCGCCGGGCAGTGTGGGTTTTGTTAATGTGATCGGTTTTTTAATTATATCGCCGGCGACATTTCTGGCGGCCCCCCTTGGGGCTAAAATCGCCCATGCCTTGACCCAAAGACAGCTTAGCATAACATTTGGGGCATTTTTTCTGATTGTGGCCGTTCGAATGCTGTATCGTACATTCATGTGATGAAAGCAGATATGTGAGAAATGGAGGGGAAAATGTCGCAAATTGATAAATGTTTCAATATCGAAGATTTTCGGCGTCTGGCGAGAAAACGCCTGCCGCGCATGATATTTGATTATCTGGACGGCGGCTCAGATGATGAGGTTACGCTGGGCCGCAACAGAAGCGGTTTTTCAAAATATCAGTTGATGCCCCGCGCGCTGGTTGATGTGGGGTCGATTGATCTTTCAACCACAATATTGGGCCAGAAAGTTGATATGCCCATCTTGCTTTCGCCCACAGGCCAGACCCGCATGTTTCATCATAGCGGGGAGGCGGCCGTTCTGCGCTCTGCGGCCAAGGCAAACAGCATATATGCCTTATCGTCCCTGTCGAGCCTATCCATAGAGGAGGCCGCAGCGGCAAGCGCGGGCCCAAAATGGTTTCAGATTTATGTTTGGCGGGACCGGGAAATCATCAGGGAATTTATGGCCCGTTGCCGAACAAATAACTATCAGGCTTTATGCCTGACGGTGGATTTGCCCGTGCATGGCAATCGGGAAAAAGATTTGCGCAATGAGTTGACTTTCCCCGCGTCCCTGACGGCCCGGACAATGAGGGATGTTTTGCGCCATCCGGTCTGGCTCTATCATTATTTAACCGGCGAGAAAATTGAACTTGGCAATCTGGCGGGCGCCTCAGCGGTCAAGCTTCCGGACGATGGGAATCTTATGGATTATGTGGCCAAACAATTTGACCCTACGGTGGATTGGGATGATGCCGCATGGATGATTGAACAATGGGGCGGGCCATTCCTGATCAAAGGCATTGTCAATGCGGAAGATGCAAGGCGCGCGGTGGACATCGGGGCCAGCGGCATCATTATTTCCAATCACGGCGGCCGCCAGCTGGATTATATGCCGCCGCCCATAGAGGTTCTGCCGGAAATCGTGAAGGCGGTGGCCGGACGGGCAGAAATATTGATCGACAGCGGCGTTCGGCGCGGCACCGATGTGATCAAGGCCTTGGCCCTTGGCGCGGATGCCGTGAT
>Ga0256839_1003519_pt1 | contig 16092 bp, 20 predicted proteins | sample 354166metaG_FD_185968 | JGI IMG/M metagenome (GOLD analysis project Ga0256839, IMG submission 185968) | Hydrothermal vent microbial communities from Mid Atlantic Ridge, Atlantic Ocean - 354-166 | ecosystem: Environmental > Aquatic > Marine > Hydrothermal vents | place: Atlantic Ocean: Mid... | reverse complement strand
TGCAACACTTCAAGGTGTTTAATCTCGTCGTCTGATAGGTGGTAATCATTCATGTCGCTATTATATTCGCAATCAATGTAATGCGCCAGCTAGTTAATGTGCATTCTTAATCGCGAATAGTATATAAGGATGATTGCAGTTGCCAGTTGTAACTATCAGTCAAAAAGCAGAGCAAACCGTTTTTGAACTGAGGCCAAATGCATCGATGACCAAACGCCAATATACCGGGATATGTATTGGCGTGGCAATTTTCTCAGTCATTGTTATTTTGCGGTTTTTAACCATTGGCGCTTGGATGATAATCCCTTTTACCTTGCTGGATAGTGTTTTTATTATTGTCGTTTTCCGTATGGTGCGTCATAGTAATTCAGTCGTTGAAAAAATCTATTGTAGCTCCGTGGATTTAACATTGGTTCGGGAAGAACATGGAAAAACGCAGCGGTGGCAATTTAATCCCTACTGGGCAAAAGTTATCATAAACAAAATACGCCATCCCTGGTATAGCAGTCGGTTATTGATTCGATCTCATGGTGAATCAGTGGAAATAGGCAAGTTTTTAGTTGAAGAAGAAAAACAAAAACTCGCTCATGATATTGTTAAGGCATGTCGGCCCGTTAGCTGAAATATTTTTTTCTCAGCCAGTAATCCAGACTCACATAACGGCCGCCGCCGATAAAAAACAGAGTAAGTAGCATAATAAAATAGGTTGCCGCGAATTCAATCCCGTTATTGAGAATCACAAGGCTTCCGTTTTCAGTCAGCCAGTCATAATTTCCATATTGCTGGAGAATGGATTTGGCTTGTTCCAAACGCTCAATAGCGCCAATGGTGCGGTCAGTAGCAAATATCCCACTGCCTTCTGCAATTGCCAGCCAGCCGTTTTTCCAATGTACTAAATAACCAGCGATCGCCATTGTAAACATCAAGGGAACTGAAATGAGTCTGGCGCCAAGCCCTAAAAGTAATAAAATTGCACCCAGAATTTCGATAAAGCCTACCAGAAAAACCAGTAGTGGCGCTGCAGGTAATCCAAGGCCCCATTCTTCATTTCCAAACCATTCTGCAGTGCTGCTGAAATTAGAGAATTTTTTGCTGCCGGCCATCCAGAAGACAGGTACCAGATAAAGTCTCAATGCCAGAGGAGCGAGAAAATCCAGGATTTTGACCTTATCAAATCCAGTGACGGCCGCTTTTGTCCATACAATTGATTTTTGAAGAATATTATTTAAGTTCATAATTATTATCCTGTTTCTGGCTATATGGAAGGATTATGGTTTAGGGCTGTTTTTTGGGATTCAATATTATAATGTTATAATTTAATGAATTTTTTTTAACAATACAATGTTTTTATGGAATTGAACTTGGAGAATTTTACCCCTTTTTCCGCCTTGATTGGAGGAATGTTAATAGGTTTGAGTGCGACATTATTATTATTGCTTAATGGCAGAATTGCAGGTGTTAGCGGCATCATGAACGGGATTTTTTTGTCGCCTAAACAAGAAAAATTTTGGCGGATTGCATTTATTGCCGGACTGTTTTTGGGCGCAGTTAGTTTCCAATTAATGAATCCTGGTTTTTTCAGCCCCCGTCAAGAGTATCCATTATGGCTGTTAATTCCAGGTGGTTTTTTGGTTGGATTTGGAACCCGAATGGGTAGTGGCTGCACCAGTGGTCATGGAATTTGCGGTATTGCAATTTTATCTAGACGCTCTATTTTTGCCACATTGACATTTATGGCAAGCGGCATGCTATCGGTGTTTTTAATACGTTTTGGGCTGGGGGTTGTTTGATGGCTAGAAATTTTATTGCTTTAGTGTGTGGCATTATTTTTGGTCTGGGCCTGTCTTTATCTCAAATGATTAATCCGAACAAAGTCATCGGCTTTCTTGATGTTGCGGGTAAGTGGGATCCAAGTCTGGCATTTGTCATGATGGGAGCGTTGCTAGTAACCATGATCAGTTTCAGATTGGTTTTAAAACGATCTCGGCCGATTTTGGAAACGGGTTTTCATGTTTCTCAAAAAACCAAGGTTGACCGCCCTTTATTGATAGGCGCGGCGATTTTTGGGATAGGTTGGGGGATGAGTGGCTATTGTCCCGGACCTGCCGTTGCGGGTATGGGGTTGAAAATTTCGGAAGCTTTTATTGTCGTTGCATCAATTTATGTGGGTTTTTTTGCTCATAAATGGACTTCCAGTTTTTCAAAAAATATTTAGCTGATTTGATAATAAAGATGAGATTTCTTAAATGGAAGACACTGCGCAACTTCTTTGGGGCGTCGTATTTGGTGCAATTGGCTTGGGTTTTTTCGTTTACGGGAAAAAACAAAAAGCAATTGTGCCTTTGATGGCTGGCATTGCCTTATTTATCTTCCCTTATTTTATATCAGACGTGTATTTACTGGTCATTGTGGGCGCAGGGTTAGTCGCTTTGCCCTATTTTGTGAGAATTTAATAACTTGGAATAAAGGTTTTTTAAGGTGGTGGTTAGTTGATTATTAGTTTTCAGACTGACGCTGATATCAATGATGATCAACAAGATTTATCGGGATGGTGAAGCTAAATGTAGCGCCGCCGTTTTGATTGTTTTCTGCCCAAATTTTACCCCGGTGGTTATCAATTATTTCTTTGCAGATTGCAAGCCCAAGGCCGGTGCCACCAGATTTGGTATCGGTCTTACTGCTTTGGATAAATTTATCAAAGACCGATTCAAGTTCGGATTGTGGAATTCCAACTCCTTCATCACTAATAACAAATTTCAAAGCTGAATTTGCCTGCAATTCATCTTGAACGACATTAATTTCGATGGTTTTTCCTTCGGGGCTAAATTTTATGGCATTGGAAAGAAGATTAGTTATCACCTGGCCAATTTTCGTGGCATCCATCTGTATTTTCAGATTAACACCAAGATTTTTTTGAATCACTGTCAGGGTTTTTTCTTCAAGTCGGGTTTGTTGCTCTTCAATACAATTGTTGATAATTTTTTGGATTTGGGCAGGTTTGAACTTAAATTGCATTTTCCCTGCTTCCAGTTTGGAAAGATCCAGCAGATCATTGAGCAGATTTAATAACCTTTGGCCGCTGGTCTGGATGTTTGAAAAATATCTTTCCAGTTTGTCAAATTCATTATTTCGTATTTTTTTAAGGCCAAAATTGGAAAAACTCAAAATGGCATGCATCGGGGTGCGTAATTCATGCGACATGTTGGTTAAAAATTCTGATTTTGCTTGATTGGCTTTTTCCGCAAGTTCTTTTGAGTAGTCGGACTGATCTTTTGCTTTTTGCAAAGAGTCTCTAAGATTTTTTTCCTTGCTGATATCATTAACAATCCATATTGATCCCTTTTCGGGGGAATCAAGATCTATTGATTGACCAATGAGTTGACACCAAAATTGGCTGCCATCTTTACGTTTCATTAATCGTTCGGTGTGATAAATTTCGCCATTCAACATGACTGGGTAAGCTTGTTGTCCTACTTCGATAAAATCTTGCTTGTGAGCATAGTGGGTTTCAGTCGATTGATTGAGGATTTCCAGTTCATTCCGGCCAAACATTTCAATCAAATGCCGGTTAACACGATAAAAATGGCGATCCTTTAAATACCCTATGCCAACCGGAATGTTATCGAATATGATATTTTTTTCATTTGCAAGGTGTTGATATTTGATTTCTGCATTTTTTCTTTCGGTAATATCTCTGGAGATTCCTAATAAGCCAGTAATTTGATCGGCAGTTCCGGAATAAGGTGTTTTGAGAGTTTCCAGCAATACTTTTCTGCCATCAGGATAAGCCGCCCATTCAACATTTATTCTGGGTTCGCCAGCAGTCAAAGTCAGTTGATCCTTTTCCTGAAAAAAGGCGGCAACTTCCTTAGGAAATAAATCATAATCATTCTTGCCAATCAGCATTGCTTCTTCAAGATCGATGAATTTTTCAAAAGCCCGGTTACATCCTAAATAACGCCCCTCTAGGTCCTTAAAAAAAATCAGGTCAGGAATGGAATCGATAATCGAACGGAGCAGTTTGGTTTGTTTCAAGACTTCAGCCTGGCTTTTTTCCAATGCCATTTTTGCTTGTAACAGCTCGATTGTTTTATTCGCAGCAGTTACATCTTGGTGCAAACCCTGGCAAAAAACAGCTTTGCCTTCTTCGTCGCGGATAATTCGAGCTTTTACATTAATCCATCGAATACCTTTTGGGGTGTTGATTCGATATTCCAGTTCAAATTCGTTTTTTGATTCGGTAGCAGTTTGAAATTTGTGTTCGGTTTCTTCGATGTCATCAGGATGTATTAATTTCCGCCACGATGCATAGTTATTAAGGAAGTTTTCGGGGTTAATACCGAAAATGTCATAACTTCGGTCATCCCAATAAACAATATCTTCTTCATAGTTATAATGAAAGACGCCAGCCTTTGCCGCATCAAGAGCAATGTCGAGTTGAAACCGTTTTTTTGAGGTTATTTGGTATTCTTTTATTTGTGAAGTAATATCATTGCAGATAGCAAAGATCCGGTCCTGCCCATTTTGTTGTTCAGTGCAGGTGTCGAGGGAAACGATAATTTCATTTCCTTTGAAGGTCTGGTAGTGACAAACAAGATTTTTGCATCCGCCTGTTTTAATAGATTGAGTAATTTCCTGAAGATTCTTGTTAAGGGTTGCCGGGGTTGTCCAGTCAAATATTCGTCGTCCCACAATATCAGCAATTGAATCTACTTCCAAGATGTTGCAGTAGGCTTGATTGGCGTCAAACACATACCCGGATGAATCAAACTCAATAAAGCCAATGCCCGTTTTTTCAAATATTGTTTGCATGCGTTGATTTTGCATGAAGATAGATTTTCTTAAAGAGGTACGTGTGCTGTGATTTTTGGTGAAAACGTTTCAAACTGGTGATTTGAATAGTAAATTTAAGTGTAGACTAAAAAATATTTTTTTATGGGTGAGAGTCTCGAATCTTGATTAATAATAATTGTTAGGAACTCAATTTGTTAATTGTTATCATAGAGTATTTGGATTGCTCCGATTGCTCGAGAACTTAATGGATCAATTAGGAAAACAAGAAACACTCCTAACGGCAAAAGCTTTGTGTTGTATTCGTGATGATCGGATATTATTTGATGATTTGAACTTCGATGTACGGGCAGAACAGGTATTGTTACTTGAAGGCAAAAACGGCAGTGGTAAAACCTCATTGCTACGGATTTTATGTGGTTTCAGGGAGCCGGATGCCGGGGAAGTATTTTGGTGCGGGCAAACGTTAAATAATCAATATTACGCTCAAATGATGTACGTTGGGCATCAGGATGGCGTAAAGCATGAACTGACGGTTAAAGAAAATTTGTTAATGACTCTGGCGCTTGGGATACCGGGGAAATGTTCGATTGAGCAAGCCTTAGAAAAGGTACATTTACAAGGTTATGATGATGTTTTGGTGCAATCCTTGTCGGCTGGACAAAAGCGCCGCTTGTCGCTGGCAAGGCTGCTGATTACAGACAATAAATTATGGATTCTGGATGAGCCGTTTACTTCTCTGGATAAATATGGGATTGATATTGTTGAAACATTGATGGCAGAGCATGTTAATCAGGGAGGTTTGATTGTCATGACCTCGCATCATGATGTTAATTTGTCTGAAATAAATACACTGCAAATTAATCTTTCCTGATGTCTTTGTTTCAAGCTTTTATCGCGATTATTCGGCGTGACTTGCTTTTGGCATTTCGGCGCAGGGCAGAGATGATGAATCCGTTGTTTTTTTTCATTATCGTTGTTTCCTTGTTCCCGTTAGGTGTTGGGGCGCAACCGCATTTATTGCAAACCATAGCGCCCGGAATTATCTGGGTTTCTGCATTATTGGCCGCGATGTTATCGCTAGATGGTTTATTTCGTTCAGATTTTGATGATGGCTCGCTCGAACAAATTTTATTGAGTCCTCATCCAACTTCTGTTTTGATTCTTGGTAAAATTTTTGCTCATTGGCTAGTGACAGGTTTACCTTTGATTTTGGTTGCCCCATTATTAGCAGAATTTTTGGGAATGCCTGGAGATGCCTTATGGGTGTTGATTAAGACATTACTGCTGGGAACGCCTGTTTTAAGTTTGATTGGAGCAATAGGGGTTGCGCTTACGGTTGGTTTGCGACGAGGAGGCATGATTTTATCATTGTTGGTGTTGCCTTTATATGTCCCGGTGTTGATTTTTGCCAGTAATGCAGTGGAGATGGCAAGCGGCGGTTTACCAGTTGATGCCCAGATGAATATATTAGCGGCCATTTTGTGTTTGGCCTTGGTGCTTGCGCCATTACCTGCTTCTGCCGCATTAAAAATGAGTATGAGTTGATTTTGCTGTAAAATTATTCGGATATGAAATTTATTTTGTTTTGAAAAGATGTCAATAATTCCAAAGCCAGTTGGGTTGTTTTTCCACAAAATGGCTTCTCCGCCGCATTTTTATCGTTTCACTGGCCGATTAATTCCCTGGTTGAGTTGGATTTTCTTGATTCTAGTCGTTGTCGGTCTTTATGGTGGGTTGGTATTGGCCCCGGCTGATTATCAACAGGGCGATAGTTTTCGAATCATTTATATCCATGTCCCCAGCGCATGGATGTCATTATTTGTTTATGTCGTGATGGCAGTTGCCGGAGGGATTGGTTTGGTTTGGCGTATCAAACTGGCCGAGATTGTCGCTATTAGCAGTGCTTCAGTAGGTGCAGCTTTTACTTTTATTGCCTTGGTTACGGGTTCTTTGTGGGGTAAACCCATGTGGGGAACCTGGTGGGTTTGGGATGCAAGGCTGACTTCTGAATTGATTTTGTTATTTTTATATCTGGGCGTCATTGGCTTGTATGGTGCTATTGACGATAAGCGGACGGCATCAAGGGCAGTGGCTATTTTAGCTTTAGTTGGAGTTGTTAATATTCCGATCATCCACTATTCGGTAGAATGGTGGAATACTTTGCATCAAGGGCCAACTGTTTCAAAAATGGATAAGCCATCTATTCATATCAGTATGTTATGGCCTATGTTGGTGATGGCGGTGGCTTTTAAGCTCTATTATGTAATTGCGATGCTGCAACGTGCGCGTACCGAGTTGGTTATTCGTGAAAGAAACAGTCAGTGGGTTAAAACACTTTTGGAATCAATATGAACTGGCAAGAATTTTTTGCAATGGGCGGTTATGCCTTTTATGTTTGGTTTTCCTACGGAATAACCTTCGTCGTCATGCTGATTATTGCGATCAGCCCCATTATTCAGCGTAAGCAGTTTTTACGCCAGCAAGCATTACGTCTGAAAAGACAGGATAAATCATGAAACCAGCAAGAAAACAGCGTTTATACCTGATTGGCTTGATAGTGATTGGTGTCGGATTGGCCGCCACTTTTGCTCTGCAAGCATTTAATGATAATTTGATGTATTTTTTTTCCACAACAGATGTTGTTGCAGGAAAGGCGCCAAAGGACAGGCTGTTCCGCTTGGGGGGGATGGTGGTTGATGGCAGTGTCAAAAGGCCAGGCGATGGTATTTTGGTTCAGTTCAAACTTACTGATTACGAGAAAGATGTCACTGTTGAATATAGTGGGATTTTACCGGACTTATTTCGTGAAGGGCAGGGCATTGTTGCCAAAGGCAAGTTAAACAACAAAGGCGTGTTTGTTGCAGAAGAGGTTTTAGCCAAACACGATGAAAATTATATGCCGCCTGAGGTGGCTGATAGCTTGAAGCCAAAGTCATGATTCCAGAAATAGGTCATTTTGCGTTAATTCTTGCTTTGTGCATGTCTTTAATTTTGGGTTTTTTGCCGATTCTTGGCGCAGCACGTATCGTACCAAACTGGATTTCTGTGGCAAGGCCCGCAGCATACAGTCAGCTATTATTTGTGGCGATAGCATACGCTGCACTAACCTATTCATTTTTTGCCCACGATTTTTCAGTTGCTTATGTCGCTTATAATTCCAATACGGCTTTACCCAAACTTTATCTTTTTTCTGGGGTTTGGGGCGCGCATGAGGGATCCTTATTACTGTGGGCCTTGGTTTTAACAATTTGGACGGGATTGGTCGCTTATTTCAGCAAGCATATTCCGGCTATTGTGATTGCACGCGTTCTGGGGGTAATGGGATTAGTCAGTATCGGTTTTTTATTGTTTTTATTGCTGACTTCAAACCCTTTTGAACGCATGTTTCCGATTCCGGTTGAAGGTCGCGATTTAAATCCATTGTTACAAGATCCAGGGATGGCGATTCATCCTCCAATGCTTTACATGGGCTATGTCGGTTTTTCTGTCGCTTTTGCATTTGCTATTGCCGCGCTATTAGGTGGTCGTCTGGATTCAGCCTGGGCCAGATGGTCGAGGCCGTGGACCGATGTTGCCTGGATGTTTTTAACTTTGGGTATTACGCTGGGTAGCTGGTGGGCTTATTATGAATTAGGCTGGGGCGGCTGGTGGTTTTGGGATCCGGTTGAAAATGCATCATTTATGCCTTGGTTGGTTGGAACGGCATTGATTCATTCATTAGCGGCAACAGAAAAACGTGGGGTTTTCAAAACCTGGACAGTGTTATTGGCGATTTTTGCCTTTTCCTTAAGCTTATTGGGTACGTTTTTAGTGCGTTCCGGGGTTTTGACCTCGGTACATGCTTTTGCCACTGACCCGGCAAGAGGACTGTTTATTCTTATCTTTTTAGCCATTGTGGTGGGTGGTTCATTAGTTCTGTATGCCATTAGAGCTCCACAAGTTAAAGCGACATCAAGTTTTGCGTTGGTTTCCAAAGAGACATTCTTGCTTGTCAATAATGTTTTATTGGTAGTAACAGCGGCTAGTATTTTATTGGGAACACTTTATCCTTTAGTCATTGATGCTTTGGGCTTAGGGAAAATATCGGTTGGTCCTCCTTATTTTAATGCGATTTTTATTCCACTGATGGCGCCTTTGGCTTTTGCTGTTGGTATTGGTGTTTTAGTCAGATGGAAGCGAGATGAAATCGGCAGGTTGTCAAAAAGGCTAAGTATGGTTTTGGTGTTTTGCTTAGTGGGTGGATTGCTTGTGCCGCTGGCCATGCCTTTTTATTCTTGGGGGGCTGTATTGGGCGTGACTTTGGCTCTATGGACCGTAGCAACCAGTTTTTTGGCGTTTTATGATCAAGCAGGGAAAAACAAATTAAGCTGGCAACGATTAAAAAACATTCCGCTTGGTTTTTATGGTATGACAACAGCCCATTTGGGAATTGCAGTTTTTGTTATTGGTATTACCTTTACTTCAATTTACAGCCAGGAAAAAGACGTTCGGATGGCACCTGGAGAAGAGTTGGAAATGTCTGGCTATACCTATAAATTTCATCATGTAACGACAACGGCAGGGCCTAATTATCAGGCTCAGCAAGGTTATATAACCGTGACTTATGATGGTGAACTGGTAGCAAAGTTAGAGCCACAAAAAAGAGTTTATCGGGTTCAGAAAATGCCGATGACAGAAGCGGCTATTGATGCTGGTATGTTCCGAGATCTATTTGTGGCAATTGGCGAGCCTCTAGGTAATGATGGTGCTTGGAGTTTGCGAATCTACTATAAATCCTGTATTCGCTGGATTTGGTTTGGTGCTCTCATTATGGCAATAGGTGGTTTATTGGCTGCTTGTGATCGCCGGTATCGGTTACAGAAAACCATGGAAAAAAATCGTGCTTAAATTTTTAACCCCTCTTTTTCTGTTTATTATTTTGGCTGTATTTCTTGGCATCGGTTTGAAGTTAAATCCAAAGGAAATTCCTTCGCCATTAATTGGCAAGCCAGTGCCCGAATTTAACTTGCCGATTTTGCATATGCCTGAAAAAAAACTTTCTGCCTCAAGTCTTAAAGGTAGAGTTTGGTTATTGAATGTCTGGGCCTCATGGTGTGTCTCATGTAGAGCCGAACACCCAATATTGAACCAATTGGCAAAAAAGAATGTGGTCACTATTATTGGATTGAATTATAAGGATGAACCGGAAAATGCCAAGCGTTGGTTGAGTATGCTAGGTAATCCTTATAATGCAAGCATCGTTGATCAAGAAGGCAGAACTGGCATTGATTTTGGCGTTTACGGCGTTCCTGAAACATTTATTATTGACAAACAAGGTATTATTCGTCATAAACATACGGGGCCCATAACTGAAGATGATATTGAAGAATCCATATTGCCCGTCATTTTTGAGTTGGAAAAGAAAGTAATCCAATAGATTTGGTCTCTAATTGGATTGTTTTTTTACACTTTAAGAAATGAAAAACTTTGTAATAGTTTGTGGCTGGCTATGGCTGTCTATTTCCTGTTTTAATGTTTATTCCGCATCGTCAAATGACGACGAAATAAATGATATCCTGGATGATCAAGTTAACGTATTAAATTCGATTTTTGGAGGGGACAGTACATCAGTATTGCTTGGTAGGCACATAGAATCCGAAAAACTACAGCAGAATAAATCTGAGACCTTACAGGGTACTAACAAAAATTCAAGCGAACATAAGCCTGTTGAATCTAAAACGCCTATTGAACAAAAATCTGTTTTAAAGGCAAGTAGTTTAGAAAAACAAGATATTGAAATTCAAAAAGGTGATAATTCAGTTACGCCGCGAATAATAAAAAAAATACCGGTCGTGGACGATAATCACGAGAGACAATTGAAGCCTTTCGGATTAACACAAAGAAAAAAAACAGCATTAGGTTCGTCCCAACAAACATACCGCGATAACAATATCTATGATGAAAAAGGTATATTAAAAAACCCATTAGGAAATGATTTTGATTTTTTTAACGCTTATAGTGAAGAGGGTGAGGTTGCTTTTTCTCGAAATCCTTTCCTTTTAGCTCGAAATAACAGAAGTTTTCAAGTTGCTTATAATGAGGGAATTATTACCAATAGCCAACAATTAAAAATGTTGGCTTATAATTTATTTCAAGAAGAAACTTTAGAAGACCTGCTTCTTGCTAAGCAGGAAATAAAGTCATTTTTGAATCAGGCGGATTCCTGGATTAAAGAAGTTATCTTTGACGACAGTAATTGGCGTTTGGAAGATGCTATTTATGGCAGCACCGCATTCATGTTTATTTATGACTCCTCAGTCATGCGTTTTCTCAGGAAACTAGATGGAAGTTCAGAAAGTTTGAATCAAATCAAAGATAGGTTCAATATAGAAAACGGCACGACTGATGCCAGTGGAAAACTATATGCTGAAGATTCAGTTCTTGCTAGCGGTTATTATTCGATTCTGGAATTTTGGAAGAAACATGCAAGAACTATTATTTATTTATTGCTTTTCTTGGTCCTTATTAAGGAGTTAACCGCTCTTGTTTCGAGGGCTTTTAGTTCCAAGAGCAAAACAAAGAGTCGGCGAAAAACTTCGAGAAGAAGCCACAAAAACATGCGGACACAGCAATCAACTTCGACATCCCCTGCTCCAGCATATGCCAGTGTTTCTGTTGTTGATGAGGAGGTTGGAGCTGATGGCACTAAAGAAAGCAGGCGAAAATATTCATCGCGCCGTCATTATTCTTCCCGTAGGAGTCGGCCGAAACGTTCCTTTATCAGAAAGATCCTTGATGATATGTTTGTCAAATCAACTCATAAAAAATAACCATGAAGTCGTTTGAATTTATTGAAAAAGAATCAGTTATTGATCATTGCACAAGGTTTCTCTTTATTGTCCTTTTTCTGACACTTATGCTCTTATTATCACCTTGCAATGCGGGAGTTGAATATCATGAATTCAAGCAACCAGAGCAAGAAAAACAATATAAAACTTTGATTAATGAATTGCGTTGCCTGGTTTGTCAAAACCAGACGATAGCGGATTCTAATGCTGACTTGGCGAAAGATCTTCGCCAGCAGGTTTACGAAATGCTTCTCCAAGGCAAAACCCGAAAGGAAATTGTTGACTATATGTTAGCCAGATATGGCGACTTTGTTTTATATCGTCCTCCTTTGAAAGGCAAGACTATGCTGCTTTGGGCTGGGCCTGTGATTTTTTTGTTTTCGGGTTTTTTGATGCTGTTTTTCTATATCCGAAAGAGGAAGGTAAATGAACCCTCAGAATTAAATCAACAACAGCATGAGAAGATAAGTCAACTACTGGAACAGGACAAAGAATAATGGATATACTTTTTTGGGTTATTGTTACGGCCATGACAGGGTTAGCGTTGTGGATGATTGTTCCAGCTTTATTAAAGCAGGAAGACACCGAGACTTCAGTTCTTGACGAAGAAAATATTGCGATTGCCAAGCAACGTTTGGTTGAGCTGAAAGCCCAGCTGGCATCGGGTGCGCTGACAGAAATTCAATATCAGGAACAATATACTGAACTGGAAACAACATTGAACGATGATCTCGATTTAAGTAAAAAAGAAAATCAGATCAATAAAAGTGGCAAATGGGTGATTGTTCCTATTGTTTTGGGTGTACCAGTATTGGCTGCCTCACTTTACATGGTTTTGGGTGATTTTGACGCCATAGAAAAAGTGAAAACGGAACAAACGGTCGCTCAACAAAACTCAAAAATGCCTGATGTAAAAGCCATGGTTGCAGGTCTTGCAGAAAGATTAAAACAGCAACCTGATGATCCTGAAGGCTGGCTGATGCTGGGACGGTCCTATAAATATATGCAGCAATATGACAAGGCAGCGGAAGCATTTGCCCAAGCTCATCGGTTAATGGGGGATCAAACAGATTTATTGCTTCAATATGCTGATTCTTTGGCGATGGCGCAAAAAGGGAGTCTCAAAGGCAAGGCGAGCGAATTGGTTCTTAAAGCGGTCAAGCAGTCGCCAGATAATCAAACTGCGCTATGGTTGGCGGGGATGGCAAAAGCTGAATCTGGTGATTATGCAGAAGCTCTACAATATTGGCAGAAGTTGCAGAAAATGTTTCCACCGGAATCTAAATCGTACCAGGAAGTAACAAACCTGATTGCACAAATACAAGGTCAGCAGCCAGGATTACAGGCGAGGGAGGAGGCTGTAGTGACTCAGGATGAAAACAGGAAAATAGATAAACCAGCTGAAGTACAGATCAAGGTGAATTTGTCTCAACATCTACAAGATAAAACCAGCCCTGAAGACACTGTTTTTATTTATGCCCAGGCGATGAATGGACCCAGAATGCCACTGGCGATTGTTAAGCAGAAAGTGAAGCATTTACCTTTGACTGTAACGTTATCTGATCAACAAGCCATGACTCCAATGATGAAACTTTCGAGTTTTGAGCAAGTAAAGTTAATTGCCAGAATTTCTAAATCAGGTAGTGCCATACCTCAGTCAGGTGATTTAATTGGCTCGATTTCGCCAGTAAGTACCGCAGAAAAAAAGCTTGTCGAAATTGAAATTTCCAAAGAAATTCAATAATGGATCAGTCGATTGAATTTGATGTTTCATTAATCAAACGTTACGATCGCGCAGGACCGCGTTATACATCCTACCCTACTGCGCTGGAGTTACATGAAGGTTTTGGCGAACAGGATTATCGAAAGCAAATCGAACAATCTAATGCTGGCGGCGGTCCTTTATCACTTTATTTTCATATCCCATTCTGTGATACCGTCTGTTATTACTGTGCCTGCAATAAAATTATCACCAAAAACCGAAAGCACGCAGAGCCTTATCTAACCAACTTACATCGTGAAATTGTACTACAGGCGCAACTTTTCGATTCAGCCCGAACTGTCAATCAACTTCATTGGGGTGGTGGTACTCCGACATTTCTGACTGCTGAACAAATGCAGCAATTAATGGCTGTAACAGGCCAGTATTTTAATTTAAGAAATGATGATCAACGTGAATATTCAATAGAAATTGATCCAAGGGCTGTTGATTCCAAGACGATCCCTTTGTTAACGGAATTAGGGTTCAATCGGCTTAGTTTAGGCGTTCAGGATTTTGATCCGGATGTGCAAAAAGCAGTCAATCGTATTCAATCAGAACAGCAAACTTTTACAGTTTTAAATACAGCAAGAGAATACGGGTTTGCTTCGATCAGTATTGATTTGATTTATGGTCTGCCTTTACAGACGGTAGCTTCATTTTCAAAGACGTTGGATAAGATATTGGAAGTTAAGCCAGATCGACTGTCAATTTTTAACTATGCCCATTTGCCTGCCCGATTTAAAACCCAGCGACAAATTAAGGATGATGATTTGCCGGATTCAAAAACTAAATTGGAAATTCTGCAAATGGTCATTTTAAGACTTCAGGAACAGGGCTATGTTTATATTGGCATGGACCATTTTGCAAGACCCGATGACGAATTAGCCGTTTCACAGCGAAAAAACAAGCTCTATAGAAATTTTCAGGGCTATTCGACGCACTCTGATTGTGATTTGGTTGGGTTGGGTATAACATCAATTGGGCGCGTGGCAGACAGCTATATTCAGAATGTTAAAGATTTGGAATCATACAGTTTACGAGTTTCTCAAAATCAACTTCCCGTTTTTAAAGGTCTGGTGCTGACTGCTGACGATAAGTTGCGTCGATCAGTCATTAGTCAGTTGATATGTCATTTTGAGTTGAATTTTTCTGACATCGAACAGCAGTTTAAAATTGATTTTAAACAACATTTCTCATCAGAGCTTGATGCCTTGCTGGCGATGCAAGATGATGGCTTAGTAGAACTATCGTCTGAAAAAATTAAAGTATTGCCGGGCGGTCGATTACTGATTCGCAATGTCTGTATGGTTTTTGACCGTTACCTGAGCCAAAAACAACCGCAGTTTTCAAAAGTCATCTAATATAAACCTAAATTGTGGATTGCCGATTTTACCGCCACTATAGCTACTACGGATCTTTTGCTGCATTTAACTACCAAATGATCTAGATCGCGTGTTGTTGCTTTAGTCACAGGTAGTGTTGAAACACCAAACGATATACATCACGACGGACCTGGAAGGAAATGGCAGCTGTTTGGAAGAGACTGGAAGTGTGAAAACCTATAGATTAGCGTTAAAATAAAAAGATGCCCACAGTATTAAGAATTGGTCCATTTCGTTTCTTCTTTTATAGCAACGAAAAGGGTGAGTCAGCACATATCCATATTCAACGTGAACGTATGTTGGCAAAATTTTGGCTTCAACCTATAGCATTAGCTAGTTCAACAAGGTTTTCACCGAAGGAGCTTAGTAAATTAGAATCATTGGTAAAAGAGAATAAAGAAATACTTTTGGAGGCTTGGAATGAGTACTTTAGCAGTTGAATTACACCCTCAGGCATATAATATAAAATGCACTGATGTTTCGTTAATTGTTGAGTTAGTTGATGGTCGCACTATCTCGGTTCCTTTAGTCTGGTTTCCGAGGTTAGCCCAAGCTACAAAAAAACAACTTGATAATTGGGAGTTACTTGGAGACGGAGAAGGTATTCATTGGCCGGAAGTTGACGAAGACTTGAGTATTAACGGCTTATTGGTAGGTGTACATTAAAAAGCAGCTAACGAATAAGGCTCGATGGCAGGGCAAACACATAAAAATATAGTAACTATTCAGCGTAGTTATAGTTTCAATATCAGTATCTTATTCCAGTAGACGCCGTAAATACGTCCTTGTAGGATTGATTGTGTCATTCATGACACATACACTTCTTCCATAAGTCACTGATATTGAGTGATTTTAGCTAAATTAAATATGCTGAAAGGAATATCTCATGAGTGAAATACGAATATGGATACGAGGTGATTGAAGAGTTTGGAAACAATGAAGAGTTGTGGCTAACGAGGCTCCTTACCATTAAAAAATGACATTCCCTCCCATGATTGTATTCGTTATGTATTGATACGGCTCTGTCCAGTATAAATACAATCCTGATTCATAAAGCTGAGCCAAAACAGCAGTTTTCAAAAGTCATCTAATATTAAACCTTTCTCATCCAAGAATACCTTATTTATAGCACGCCTTTTTTGCGAATGACGTTGTTGCAGAATCTTCCAATAGCCCGATTGCGAGGTTTTTTTGCCTATTCCAGCCCTGTTTTCATTAGTAAACAAGCGATCAATTGCTATTGTTTTGGCAATAGCAAGTGAAATATTCACGTTGTTATTCCTAACTTAAAAAGGTATCGTCTAAATACCTTTTGAGAATCAACTGA
>Ga0256839_1003518_pt1 | contig 16096 bp, 16 predicted proteins | sample 354166metaG_FD_185968 | JGI IMG/M metagenome (GOLD analysis project Ga0256839, IMG submission 185968) | Hydrothermal vent microbial communities from Mid Atlantic Ridge, Atlantic Ocean - 354-166 | ecosystem: Environmental > Aquatic > Marine > Hydrothermal vents | place: Atlantic Ocean: Mid... | reverse complement strand
CCCTACCGCAAAACTGCCGGCAGGCATTTACATCTACCGCATCCGCGATGATAAAAACAGAATGCAACACGGCAAGTGGGTGAAGCAGTAGAAAAAATTGGCTCCTACTTTTTTTCTTCACCGGTTTCGATAATGCGCACCTCCACCCGCTGGTTGCGCTTGCGTCCCGCTTCGGTGTCGTTGCTGTCAATGGGCTGTGATTTTCCGTAGCCGCGGTGCCGCAATTGTGCAGCCGGCACCCCGTGAGAGATCAGATAGCGCACCACGGCATGTGCCCGGTCTTCCGACAGTTTCATGCAGTAGCTGCTCGAGCAGCGATTGTTGGTATGCCCGGCAATTTCCACCACGAGGCCATCGTGTTGCTTAAGAAAGGCGGCCAGCTCATTCAGGGCGGGAAAAGAGACCTCCTTCAGCCTGGCGCTGTTGGCTTCAAAGAAGATATTTTCAATCGGTACGATAATTCCTTCTCGCAGGGGATAGAGGGCCATGGTGATTTCGTTGCCCGATCCGGGCTTCCAGAAGCTGTTGGCCGTAAAATATCCCGGAGCCGATGCCTGTATCCAAACCGCTTTATCCGAAGAAGAACGCCTGGTGTAAAAGGAGAATGTGCTGCCAAAGATGCCGAAAGCTGTTCTTTCAATATCCGAAAGCACCATGGCCTCCAGCGGAAGGCCGCTTTCAGCGTCCACAATCCAAATGCGGACAAAATATTCATCTGTATCCTGCTCCGCAGCGGGCATCCGTATCTCGAAGATTTCGCTTTCGAAGCCGGGCAGATAGCGCACAAAGTACATTCTTTTCCCGTCTGCCGTAGCACTGTAATACGTTTCCCAGCCCGCTGTATTAATTTCCGCCCCCAGGTTCACCGGTTCCGACCATTTCAGCCAGCTCTCATCGAGGCGTTTGCTGCGATAAATATCAAAGTCGCCATAGCCGCTGTGCCCGCGTGATGCGAAATAAAGATATTCCCCTTCGGGATCGATAAACGGGGTCACCTCATCGGCCACGGTATTGACGGGCGAAGAAATATTCTCCGGCTCGGACCAGATACCATCCGGCCCGGCAAACGATACATAGAGGTCTTTGCTTTTGCGGCTGTCGCTCCTTTGCAGCGAAAGAATCATGACCTTTTCATCGGCCGATACATGAAAAGAGGTATTGGGAGAGACATTGTAAAAGTTTCGAATTTTCACGGACCGGGGAGCTGCAAATCCGCTGCCCGTCCATTTTAGGGTGTAGAGTTGATCGCTGCCCCCGCTTCCGTCCATATTGCCTGCACACCAGGCCTTTGCGCTTTTGGCCGTGAAAGCATTGAGGTGGTTGTATCCGCCCGTATTGGCCGGGGCCCCGGCATTGACGGACTTTTGCCATTCCCCCTTTCTCCTATGGCTGATCCAGATATCGTCTGTATTCGCATTTCCGTAATTGGCCGGGTGTTTTTTCCGGGTAAAAAACAGGAGGCTGTCGCCCGGGCCGGGCACGGGATGCACCTCGCTGTAGGATGAGTTGACAGCCGGCCCCAGGCGTACGGCCTCGCCCTCTTCCGGCCATCGTTTCTTCCTGAATTCCGGCAAAATTTCATCTTCCCGCTCCAAGAGCCCTAAGGCATCAATGTGATTGTAGCCCGCCACTTTCGCGCTGTTGAGGTAAAGGGTGATCTTCGTTGCCCGAAATGCCGGAGCCACCCGCAGGCGAAGCAAGGGCGCCTCCGCTTCGCTCATTCTACGGGCCTCGTCATTGACAATCAGCCGGGTCTTCCCCTCCGCGTCTTCGAGGCGAACGGACTCCACCGCCCCGGGATGGTAGCTCTGTACAACAAGTATCTGCCGCACATCAATCTCCCTTTCAAAACTCAGCTCGATATACTCTTCGCCCTTATCGGGCCAGCGGGGCGACCATGCCACCGGACTTGATTCCACGGCCGGCCAGACATCCGGAGGCCCGATGGCCTGTGCCGCGCTGTACTGATACTTTCCGTATTCGGATGAGAATGACTCGACACTTTTGGCCCAGTTTATGTATTGAGCTGGCAAAGGGGTTGCCGACAGCAGAAAGAAAGCAAGGCACATGAATACAGACAAAGGCCCCTGCTTAAGTGAAAAAAGGTTAATGGAATAAACGTTTGGCATATTGTAATATCAAAGCATTCGAATTTACTAACATAAAAAAAGAAAAACGATGAAAAATTTAATGATTGTTGCCGCCCTCCTGCTTTTCTCGGGCACCTTGTTTGCACAAAAGCCCGGTCTCACTCCCGAAGAAAAAGCCCTCCTCATTACCGGCAAGATGAAAGAATCGGGACTGATCGCTGAAGATCAATTTGACAGGGTGTATGAAGTCAACCTGCAAACGGAGATGGAGAAGAAGGAGAGACGCGAGGCATTTAAAGCAAAACGGGAAGCTTTTCAAAAAGAACTGAAAGCCGTGGAAGAAAGTCGCATCAAGGCTTTTGAAGAGATATTGACACCCGAACAAATGCGCGATCTGAAGATGGCCCGGGCCAAGCGCAAAGTGGCCATCGCCAAAAGAAAGAAACTGATGGCCCGGAGGACGGCAAGGCTCCGTCAGATGGACAAAGCCCCGTTTCCGCCCGTGCAGCCTTCACCGGCAGGCCCTGCGGGCAAATAATACTCAACTTCCCTTGCAGCAGGCCAAGAGGCGCTTCCCCGGTGCGGGAGCCGCCTCTTTCTTTTTTAGTGAACCTTCCGCAGCCGGAATTTGTACTTTTGTGAAAATCGGCCGAAAGAAAGATGAGCAAACACGGAAAAGTACTCGTAGCCATGAGCGGTGGCATCGACAGCACGGTGACCGCCCGGCTGCTGCATGACGAAGGATATGAGGTGATCGGTATTACGATGAAGACATGGGACTATGCCAGTTCGGGCTCATCGAAGAAGGAAACCGGCTGCTGCAGCCTCGACTCCATCAACGATGCCCGCCAGGTAGCCGTAGATGCCGGATTTGCCCATTACATTGTAGATATCAGGGACGAATTCGGAGACTATGTCATCGACAACTTTGTAGATGAATACCTGGCCGGCCGAACGCCCAACCCCTGTGTGCTCTGCAATACACACATCAAGTGGGAATCGCTGCTGAAACGGGCCGATGCCATGGACTGTGAGTTCATTGCAACGGGACACTACGCCAAATTACAGCATAAAAACGGACGCTACTATGTCTCCAAAGCCCGGGATGCAAACAAAGACCAGTCCTATGTGCTTTGGGGCCTGAGCCAGGAATGTTTGGCCCGCACCCGTTTTCCGCTGGGCGAAATGACCAAGCCCGAGGTGAGGCAACTGGCCATTGACTGGGGCTACACCGACCTGGCAAAGAAAGGCGAAAGCTATGAGATTTGCTTCATTCCCGACAATGATTACCATGCTTTTCTGAAAAGGCGCGTGGACGGCCTGGAAGAAGAGCTCAAAGACGGCATTTTCGTAAACGCAAAGGGAGAAGTGATCGGCCGGCATCACGGCTATCCCTTCTTCACCATCGGCCAGCGCAGAGGGCTGGGCGATGCCTTCGGCAAACCCATGTACGTTACGGAAATCCATCCCGGGAGCAATACGGTGGTGCTCGGAGAACTCGAAGACCTCAACAGAAACGGCATGCGCATCGGCAAGCTCAATATGATGAAATATGAAAAAGTGGCGGACGGCTTCGAAGCCGTTACAAAAATCAGGTACAACAATGCCGGTACACTGAGCCGGCTCTTTATGGAAGAAGGAGGCACGATGCGGGTCGAGTTTGAAGCCTATGTCAAGGCCATTGCCCCGGGCCAATCAGCCGTATTTTACGAAGGCGATGATGTGATCGGTGGCGGAAGCATTTATGAGAGTTTTAATCTCTGAGCCCTCCTGCCGGGTGCCCCGACTCAAGCGTCCGTACCGGGAAATAATTTTTATTAAAGACGAATCAGCCTTGCCCTCTTCCGCTATGCCGTCTGTCGAAGTGCCGGAAAGGAACGGCTGACCCACTCAAAAGACCCGAAGAGCAGTGCCGAAAAGAAAAGATTGCCGGCAAGGGTATTGAGAAAAGGGCTGCCGATGGCATTGCCCTGAAAAAACGCAAGCCCTGCTGCGTAAGCTGCCGCCAGCCCGGACAAATTCTGCGGATAATAAGGACTGCCCAGCCAGGCACCGAAATTGCTGATCAAAAAGAAAAGAACGGAAGAAGACAAAGCGGCAAGCGCCAGGGACTTGACACTGAGCGAATGGCGGAGCCTCAAGCCGATGGCCCAGATAAGTACAAAACTTCCGTACACAAATAACATCCCGCTGTAAAATCCGTAGCCGGTCATTGCTTCGAGAAGAAAATCGGTGAGGAGAAGGGCCGCGAGGGGAACGAGCAGGCCCGGCCACTGACGTTGAAAATAAGCAGCTCCGAAGAGGGCCATGGCTCCTATCGGAGCAAAGTTCGGAATCGGAATCATCAGGAGGCGGGTCATCGCTACGGCCAGAATCATGCTGCTTAGCACGGCCATGCGCTGAAATTTAGGGTTTTTGATCGTCTTCATAGTTTTCGCTGCTTTCTGCAAAATTAAAAAAATCCGGCTGCCCAAGCTACTACATCTTCTGCAGGAATGTCTTTTCCATGCAAAAGAAGCGGGAAAGGAAAAAGATTTCACGGAAAATATAAGCTGAAAAGTATGTGCGTTGTACTTTTGTCGGAAATAAACGAGGTCTGAAATGGTAGAAAGCAAAGTAATAGACAGAATCGAGAAATTGAGAAAAAGCATTGGAAAAGACGGTGTCTCACCGGAGGAACTGGTCAAAGAACTCAGGGAAATACGGGAAGAAGTCAAAACACTTGACAAATACCCCCTGGTGGTGAGGGCCCTTCGCCTGGTTTATGAATACATTGAGCAGGCAGGCACTTTCGATATTCAGTTTCTTGAGGACAGTGCCGACCCGGTCGAAAACCTCGACTACTACCTTCAATTGCTCGAGCATCCCGACAATCCGTACAATCAGGAAGAACTCCTCGAGCTGACCGAGGCCCTGAAAGAAGCCTGACGGAAAGCATCCGTTTCAGATTGAAATGCTTTGATTTTCGATGATTTTTCCATTCTGGCAATTGATGATGCGGGCCGGAAATTTCTCCAGTGTGTAATAATCGTGGGTGGCCATAAGCACGGTGGTGCCGGTTTCTTCATTGATTTTCCGCATGAGGCGGATGATATCGTCCGATGTTTCCGGATCGAGATTGCCGGTCGGTTCATCAGCGAGGATGAGTTCGGGCTCATTGAGCAGGGCCCGTGCAATGATGATTCGTTGCTGCTCGCCCCCCGAGAGCTCGTAAGGCCGCTTGAAGCCTTTCGTTTTCAGCCCTACCATGTCGAGGCTGTAGTCGATGCGCAGCTGCATGGCCCCCTTGTCTTTCCATCCCGTAGCGCGCAATACGAAAAGGAGGTTATCGTGTACCGTCCGGTCGGTCAGCAGGTTGAAGTCCTGAAAAACGATGCCCAGTTTTCTGCGCAGTGCGGGCACCTTCTTCCAGGTCATCGCAGAAAGGTCAAAACCGGCCACACGGCCCATGCCGCTTCTTAAGGGGAGGTCAGCGTAGAGGGTCTTGAGCAAAGAGCTTTTGCCGCTGCCTGTTTTGCCGATCAGGTAGGCAAACTCTCCTTTCCCCAGGCGCAGATTGACATCCGTAAGAATCAGGCTCTGATCCTGGTAAATGTTGACATTTTTCAGTTCAATAACGGCCGCCTTCGAATCCATCAGAGTTTCAGTTTTTTAATTTGTCCGAAGGGCAATTCTTCGATCACCTTTCGGATTTCCGCTTCCTTGTCGGCCAGCCCGCACTTGGCCAGAGCCCGCTCCGGCCGGTCTGACCGGAAGTAGGCCAGCAAGGTGAAATTATCGTCCCGGATCTGAACATAGTCCGGAATTTTTACTTTGCCCTTGATTTTAAAAATATACATGTCGGTGCAGATGGAAGTTTTGCTGTAATCTGTGTTATCAAAAGTACAGGGGATAACGCAGGAAAGAGATAAAATTATACGAAAGCAGCGGGGAATGTGCAATAATTTAGACGGCTTCGGCAATGATGCCCCAGGCGCCAAGGACCCCGCCCACTCCCGTAATGACGTATTGGATGCCGATACACATGACCAAAAAACCGATAATCCTGGAGATCGAATTGAGGCCTGCCACCCCGATCAGTTTGAAGAGGCGCGGTGAAACCACCAGTATAAAGAAAGTTACCAGACCAAGCAACACAATGGTTGACGGAATGACAATAAACTGATACACTTCATGGGCCGAGTAATACAATCCGATGAGCAGCGAGATAGACCCCGGGCCCGCCAGCAGCGGAATGGCCAGCGGAGTCAATGAAATGTCCTCTTTCACACGGGCTTCCTGCCTTACCTTCTTGTCGATGGTCCGGCTTTTGGCAAATTCACCCCTCAGCAGCGCATAACCGGAAATAAATATGATGATCCCGCCTGCAATGCGCATGGAATCAATGGAGATATGGAAGAATCCCAATATATATGTGCCCGTGAAGAAGAAAATCAGAAGAATAATGACGAAATAGAGGGATGTTCTGAATGCAATATTGATGATGTCCTTCCGGGTATATCCTTGCGTAAGCGAAAGAAACACAGGCATGGCACCGAGCGGATCCACCACGGAAAAAAGAGAGGCAAACACGGAGAAGAAATAGGCGAGCATGACCCGGCAAAAATAGAAATTTTAAGATTAGCACCCGGCAGGTATCCGGAACCATATCTTCCCGGCCGGCCTCCTCTTTCCGTTCAAAGCCATTAACTTTAAGGAAATTGATTTTTCGGGCATTGCCTGTAACAAAGCAGGGAAGCCCAACGTCTTACCCGCGAACAATCGGAAATATGACCAGGGAGGAGTACAACAGTTGCGTGCGTCAATATGCTGATAATGTGTACCGCTTCGTACTGAAAAACATACGTCATGAGGCCGATGCAGAGGACATTGTACAAAACAGTTTTGAAATTCTTTGGAAGAAACACGAAGAAGTAAATTTTGAAAAAGCAAAGTCATACTTGTTTATGGTGGCACGAAACAACATGATAGATCAAATAAGAAAAAGAAAGCGGGCCGGCATTGCGGATGACGAGAGCAAAGCCGACCGCATGGTGACCAACGAATACACCGGGGCAAGCGAAGCACTCGACTATGCGCTGCGGCAACTCCCCGCCAAACAGCGGGAAGTCATCCTCCTCAGAGATTATGAAGGATATTCTTATCGGGAGATAGGCGAAATCACCGGACTGAGTGAGTCGCAGGTAAAAGTGTACATCTTCAGGGCTCGGAGGGCCCTTCAAAAAATACTGGTAAAACCGGAGAATGTATTATGACTACAATCAATAAAAACAATATCGAAGCTTGGCTGCTCGACTACAGCGAAGGGCAACTCAATGAGCAGGAGCTTGCACTGCTGGAAGCCTTTTTGGCAGAAAACCCGGAATACCGCCAGTGGCTGAGCGATTTTGAGCCCGTCTATCTCCCGGAGGAAGAAAGCATTGTTTTCAAAAAGAAAGAAACCCTGCTGAAGCCTGCTGCCAGCGGCCGCATTCTTCGCTTTTCATTTGTATTTCCGCGTCTGATGGCTGCGGCTGCCCTGCTTGCTGCCATCGCTTTGCTATGGCCCCGCTTTCAAAATCAAAAAATAAATCCCGAAATGAGGGCGTCATTGGCTTCTCCCGAAATCCGTCTTCCCGGCACTCCGCATGCCGGCAAGGAGCATACCCTGAGAGGCCAGGAAGAAAAGAATAAGAAGAATGAAAGCATACCAAGGCACGAAACGCCCGGCCTCGCAAACAGGACAACGCTTCCGGAAACGAAAGAAAATGAGCAGGAAAAAGAAAAAGGCCGCGAAGCACCCTTTCATGCAGAGCCGCTGCAAAAAGGCATGATCGCAAGCATTGCCCAAAATCCCGGATACTATCGCTACAGCGAGATTCCCGGATGGTACGGCTCCACACCCGTAGCTATGAAGCACACATTGCCGGTGCAAAATGAGGAAAGAACCCCGGCCAACTTAATGGAGTCGCTGCTTCGCTCGGAGATGGCAAGGGCATTTATCCCCGAAACCCTGGAAGAAGACCTGCCTCAGGCCGATATACAAAACAACGATGGCGGGCCGGTGGTATACCTGAAGCTGCCCCCGGCCGGTAAAAAAATCATTGACAAATTCTTAAACAGATAAACATGAGAAAAATGAAAAAATATGCACTTACCCTCCTCCTGCTCACAGGACTGAGCATGGGCATCAAAGCCCAGACACCGGCTGACAGCAGCACCGAATCCGGCAAAGCGAAAGGTTTTAAGCTGGAAGAAAATGAAGACAGCACCGTGATCCAAATGGGCGAGATGAAAATCGTTGTGGTCGAAGCCGAAAACGGGAAAGTGAAAGTAAGCATTAAGAACAAATCCGGAATCCATGAAATCATTACGGACAAAGACAATGTGCGCATCGGTGAAAGCGGAGAAATCGAGATCGAAAATGAGCACCCAGGAGAAAAATCATACAATGAGGAGGAGGAAGAAGACTGCAGCCGCCTCGAAAACGTAAAGACACGCTATATGATGCTCGACATGGGCGTCAACGGCTACCTGAATGAAAACGGGCGCATCGCTCCGTCAACTGAGCTGGGAGACCTGGAACTCGACTACGGAAAATCAATCAACGTACAGTTGCACCTCTTCCGCCAACGCCTGAATCTGATTCGCCATCATCTCAACCTGATGTACGGACTGACACTGGATTTCAACAACTATCGTTTTTCGGGAGATGTCACACTGACCCCCAACGCGGGATATGTGACCCCCATCCCTACGGAAGACCCGGCCAGGAAAAGCAAATTATCCGACACCTACCTGAAGCTGCCCGTTCTGCTCAATTTTGAAAGCAACCCCGTGAAATTAAAGCACTCATTCCACCTCAGTGCCGGAGCCTATGGAGGCGTGCTCATCGCCTCGCATACGAAGGTGAAAACCGATAGTGAAAAGAAGATCAAAGCCAAAGACGACTTCAACCTGTCGAAATTTCGCTACGGTGTGAGCGCCCAGATAGGCTACGGATGGTTCAATATCTACGCCAATTATGCGTTAAATGGCATGTTTACGGAGGGAGAGGGCCCTGCACTTACACCTTTCAGTGTCGGCATCTCAATCATCGGATTCTAATTTCTGAATATGAAAAAAGCGCACAGGACAAAATTCATTTTGATTGCATTTGCCCTGCTGGCGACAACGGCAGGATGTACCCAACGGGAAGCTCCGGCAATAGCCGTTAAGCAAGTAGCAATGCAGCATCAGGCACCCGAGTGCAGGAAAATGTGCAAGGGTCCCGACCATTTGCTTCCGCCCCTGCCCCCGGTCAAAGAGCAGGCGGTTTCGCAAGAGGTATCCTATCTCTTTTTCACCGACCACCTCGACCGCCTTTCGGGCGCTTTTCTGCGCGATACCACACGAGACGAGCTGCGCCTTCAAAGGGTTCGCAAGCTCTACGAAGAGGGGGCCCTCAAAAACTGGGAAGACAAATACAAGGCTGCCTACATATTCATTCATGCCGGAGGGCCTTTTGCCCGCATCGATACCCGAAATTTCTTCATCGCCAGCAGGCTCTTTCATGAGGTAAGTCACGAGAGCAGCGACCCCATAGTGGCAGCCGAGTCGGCTGAAATGGCCGAGCGGGCACTCAACAAATATGTCAACGCTTCCATTCTTCTCCACCGGCAGGATGACAAATTTCCTGAAGACGCCTACCTGCCCCTGGTAAAAATCGAACTCAGCAAGGGATGAGACCATCCGGGCTATTGCATTCCCCCGCTTTGCCTTAATTTCGAATGCTAAATTATCCCGGATGAGAATTGCAGTAACAGGCGGTGCCGGCTTTATCGGTTCGCACACCGCGGCAGCACTGGCCGAGGCGGGCCACTACCCCATCGTGATTGACGACTTCCGAAACTCGAAGCCCTTTATCATTGATCGCCTCAAAACCCTGTGCAAGGGGAAGCTGAGTTTCCATGAGGCCGACTGCAACGACCGGGACAAGATGGCCGGCATCTTCGAAAAAGAGCAGCCCGAAGGCATCATTCATTTTGCAGCCTACAAGGCAGTAGGCGAGTCGGTCAGGCACCCTTTGATGTATTATCGCAACAACGTGGGCAGCCTGCTCACCCTGCTCGAGTTGCAAAAGCACTACGGCATAGAACATTTTGTGTTCTCTTCTTCCTGCACCGTGTACGGAGTGCCTGACGAGCTGCCCGTCACCGAGTCGAGTCCGGTAAAAAAAGCCCAGTCGCCCTACGGATTTACCAAACAGGTCGGTGAGCAGATATTGTTTGATTTGCAATCGGCATCCACTCCGATGAGAAGCGTAATTCTGCGCTATTTCAACCCGATAGGTGCCCATTCGAGCGCTTTAATAGGAGAGTTGCCGCTGGGCGAACCGGAGAACCTGGTGCCGTATATCACGCAGACGGCAGCGGGCATACGCAAAGAACTCACCATATTCGGGCAAGATTATGAAACTCCGGACGGTACGGCCATCCGCGATTATATCCATGTGATGGACCTGGCCGAGGCCCATGTCAGGGCCATCGCCTGGCTGGCCGAAAGTGAGGAAAAAGCAAGTGCCGAAGTATTTAACCTGGGGGCAGGGAGGGGCAGCAGTGTGAAAGAGGTGGTAGCGACTTTTGAGGAAGTCAGCGGAGTGAAACTGAACTACCGCTACGGCCCGAGAAGGCCGGGAGATGTGCCTGCCATCTATGCCAATGCCGACAAAGCCCGCAAGGTGCTGGGCTGGGCAGTGCAGCGAACACTGAGCGATGCTTTGAGGGATGCCTGGCACTGGCAGCAACAAATACACGGTCTCCCCGTATAGAAATTAAGACTATCGTTATATTTAGTTATTTCTTTATTAGTTGTTTGATGCTTATTGATTATTTTCAGGCCTATTAAGCTGAGCACTTAAAGAAGTAAAAGAGCGTCATTTGCCCATAAATGAAAAGAAGAATAAACCTGATCCGCATCTTGCGCATGTCGCTGCTCTTTCTGTCGGGCGGAGGCTTGGTTTATATGTTGGCCTTTTACGCGATGGGACTGAAATTGCCGGCCTATGTAGCCGCATTGTACAGTATTCTTATCGCTGTTGCCTGGCTCTTTTCCAAAAAACGGGAAGGTGTACCCTCTTTGATTGGAGCACTTATCATATCCGGCCTATACAGCACGCTCATGTCATATCTCACAGGCCGGGATGTGATGTGGCCGCTCATGTATTTTGCCATCTTTTTTGTCATTCTCTTCTTTACGCCTTTTAAGAAAAAGAAGTTGATTATATTGGAATCAGCCATTATGGTACCCCTGGCCATGATTGCGACTTATTTCACCTTCTTTGGAACAGCTCCGTACGAAATACCCCATCACAAGGCAGATATTTTACTTGTATTTAATGGCTTAATGACCTTTACAATCATCGCCAGCGGAGTAATCCTCGGCAAGATAGCCATGGCCCGCAGTGCCCGGAAACTGGACGAACACAAACGCCTGCTCAATGCCATTTTTGACAGCAGCAGCGAGCCCGATTTCATGATCAGCCCCGGGCTGAAGCTCATCAGCTACAACCGGGCCGCATATGAATTTATCAGAGAGAGCTACGGCAGCGAACTGAAAAGGGAAATGTCTCTGTCGGATGTGCTGAGCAGTGAAGAAGAGGAGGGCCTGCTCGAAGAGATTGAAAAATGCAAGGAAGGAAAAGAGGTGCATTTCGAAGTGGCCATCGGCCATGCGCCCGCGCAGAAATGGTTTGAGGTGAAGTTGTTGCAGGTGCACGACAGCCGGGGAAAATTGTGGGGCATCAATATCCACCTCACAGACATCACCGAGCGCAGAAATTTCCATGAAGAACTCAGCAATCTGGCGCTGGTGGCCAGCGAAATCAATACGGCCGTCATCGTGTCCAATTATAAAAATGAAATTGAGTGGGTCAATAATTACTTTACCCGGCTTTCGGGATATACAGCGGAAGAAGTGATCGGCAAAGACCCTACCATACTGCACGGGCCGGACACCTCGAAAGAAGAAGTGAAACGGATCAACAATCTGCTTGCCAAAGGGCAGCCGCTCCGCTCCGAAATAATCAACTACCGCAAGGATGGCCACAGATACTGGATTGACCTCATCGTGAAGCCCATCCTTGATGAGAACGGAAGAGTCATCAAGTTTTTCTCTATCCACAACGATATCACCCGCATCAAGGAGCGTGAATTTGCGCTGGAGCGCAGCGAGCGCCTGCTCAAGCGCATGGAAGAAGCCGCCCACCTCGGAGCCTGGGAGCACGACCTCGAAACGGGCGACTTTTTCACCACCAAAGAGATCAATCGCATCCTGCAATACGCTGCCGCGAAAAATCTGACCCTGAATGAGATACTGAACCGGATAGATACCCATTCGGATGCCAATGCCCGCCAGCTCATCGAGGATCTGATGGAAAGTGGCGAATCTTTCGATGAAATCGTTGCCATGAATACGGCTACAGGCGATCTGAAACAAATACGGATTATCGGCAAAGCCCGGAAAGAGCAAAACGGGAAAGGCAAAGTTTACGGTGTCTTTCAGGATGTGACGAACAGCATCCGCAGCGAAAACAAACTTAGAGAAAGCAAGGCCCTCATCGAGGCCATCAACAAAAACATACAGGACGGCATCTACCGAAGCACCGTAAACAAGGGGCTCATCTATGCCAACGAAGCTTTTGCCAAAATCTTCGGATACGACAGTGTGGAGGAGGTGATGAAAGCCGATATCATACGCTTTTATCACGATGATGCCGACCGGAGCAAGTTCCTTGCCATGATGGAGAAGAAAGGTGTGGTTAAAAACTTCGAAGTGCGCCTGAAAAGAAAAGACGGAAGGCTTTTCTGGGGCGAAATCAGTGCGACCATCAGCAATGACAGCCGCGGTGAAATATGTATTGACGGATCGGTACGCGATATCACGGCTCTTAAGGAAACACAGCTGGCCCTGTTGAAAGCCAAAGAAAAAGCCGAGAAAGCATCGATGGCCAAGGCCGAATTCCTCTCGGTCATGTCACACGAAATCCGCACGCCCATGAATGCCGTCATAGGCATGACCGAGCTCCTGCTCATGGAAAAGCCCCGCGAAGACCAGATGGACTACCTGCAAACCCTCAAATTCTCGGCAGGCAACCTTTTAAATATCATCAACGATATTCTGGATTACAGCAAAATCGATGCGGGCAAAATAGAGTTTGAAGCATTGGAGTTCAAAGTATCCACGCTACTGAACAGCCTGATACAGAGCATCCGCCCCCGGCTGGCAGACAAGAAGATAGCGCTGAAGATGGAACTGGACCCGCTGATTCCGGATATCGTGGTCGGAGACCCGACCCGGCTGAGCCAGGTGCTTACCAATCTGCTCAGCAATGCAGCCAAATTTACCCATGAAGGCCGCATAGTGCTCAGGGCCGAACTTGCAAAAAAAGAGAAAGAAAGCCTGGCCATCCGTTTCAGTGTAAAGGACACCGGCATCGGCATACCCAAAGCCAAGCAGGCGGAAATATTCAAAAGCTTTGCCCAGGCCGATGCCAGCATCACCCGCAAATACGGTGGCACGGGGCTGGGACTTGCCATCACCAAGCGTCTGCTCGAACTTCAGGGCTCTGAGATTCAATTGAATAGCACTGCCGGCAAGGGTTCCGAGTTTTTCTTCACTTTAAAATTCCGCTACAACCCACGGCAAAAAGCCGGCTCTGCTGCTGTCAACGGCAAAAAAGCGGAGATCGAAACACAGGACCTGAGCGGCATGCATATTCTGATTGTGGAAGACAATATCATCAACCTGAAACTGACCGAGCGCTTTCTTCAGAAATGGAATGCCCACACGGACAGCGCGAAAAACGGCCTGGAAGGATTTGAAAAGATCAAAAAGAACCCGGAGGCCTATGATGCCGTATTGATGGACCTTCAAATGCCGGTCATGGACGGCTATACGGCCACCGCCAAAATACGGGAGATCAATACCCGGATTCCCATCCTCGCACTGACGGCATCGGCCATGCTCGAAATACAGGAAAGGGTCTATGCCTCGGGGATGAACGACTACATTACCAAGCCCATCAATGCACAGGAACTCAATGTAAAACTTTCGAAATACCGGAAGGCTTAGATTTCCTCCTCTATCTTGTCGGGAATGGCTTTGTGCCTGCCTCCGAAAAAGAGGAGAAAGCGAAGCAGGGAGCGGAATATGACGAAAGCCGACCACTCCTTAAACTGCTTTAGCAGGGAATGATTTTTATTATACTTCTCCGCCTTTATTTTCTCACTTTCTTCGTCCAAAATGCGATTGATCATCCTCCTCAGTTCCCCTGCCACTTTTTCGTCCCGGAAGATATAATTCAGCTCTACACTTTCGAGGGCCGAGAGATAGTTCAGGTTGTAAGAGCCCACGGTGGCCCATTTTTGATCGACCACGGCCACTTTGCCATGCACAATGCTGCTGTACCACTCATAAATTTCGACTCCGCAGCGAAAGAGCCAGTTGTAGAGATATTGCGTGGCATGATTGGCCAGGGGCACATCCGAATAGCGGGAGAAGAGCAAGCGAACGCGGGCTCCCCGCCCTGCCGCATGCTGCAATGCCATACGCATTCTTCGGCCCGGCAGAAAATAGGCGGCTACGGCCGTGATATCGCTCTCAGCCCGCTCAAAAGCCTCCAGGTAGCTGTTGTACATTTCGTAGATGCCGCGGAAGAAATCATTGCGGGCTATTTTGACGGGCACATCGCCAAGGGGCGAGAGCTCAAGCCACTCCGGGAAGACCGGAATCCGGAAACGCTGGGCACGGGGCCAGAAAAGCAGGGCAATCCTCCGGAGATGTATGGCCACGGGTCCGTCTACAAAAGCGGCAAAATCGAGCCAGGCATCGCGACCGGGCATGTCGTTGTAGCGGTCGGCAATATTCCGGCCGGTCACAATGGTTCTGCGCCCGTCCACAATCACAAACTTATGATGCATTCTCCGCCCGATATTTACCTTTTTGCCCGTCAGGGGCTCTCCGAAAAAGCGAAAACGAATGCCTGCATCGTGCCAGGCCCTGCACCATTCCCTGTCTTTCCGAAGCTTCACCGAGCCGAAGGCATCCAATATCAGATACACGGCCACTCCGCGTGCAGCCGCCTCAATCAATAAGCGGCTGATCTCTCTTCCCGTTTCATCGGGCTCCCAGATATATATTTGAATATGTATCTCATAGCGGGCTGCGCGGATAATATGGCGCAGGTGCTCAAAAAACTCGCCTCCGCTGCGACTGATGCGTACAGTATTTCCCGGCACAAAATCTGTCTTTCGGTAAGCCCGCTTCATGGCTGCATGAATTTACTTGCTTTAAAGATAAGGGATGAGGCCCGCTCCGCACATGAAATACAGGGAGAATATCTGCGGCCCGGTGCTGCACCTCAATGACAGAGGTCAAAGGGCAAAAAAAAAAGCATCTGCGAAAAATACAGATGCTTTTGAGTGGAGCTACGGGGACTCGAACCCCGGGCCTTCTGGCTGCCAGCCAGACGCTCTAGCCAACTGAGCTATAGCCCCTCCTTGCTGCCCCGCAGGGCGAATGCAAAATTAGTGATTCGTTCCTCACTTTTTCAAATTTTCTTCGCGGAGATACGCAATCATTTTTTCCGCAGTTCTTCGGGCCACTCCGGGTTCTCCCAGTTGCGCTTTCAACTCAGCGTATGCCTCCGCCATTTTTTTGCGGAAAGCAGGGTCAAAAAGCTTCATCAATTCTTCCTCCAGGCGATCGGCCGTCATTTCATTTTGAATCAATTCGCAGATGGCTTCACGATCCAGAATTAAATTGACCAGTGAGATATATTCCACGTTGACGAGCCACTTTCCTATCCGGTAGTTTATCAGCCCGCCTTTATAAACCACCACCTGCGGCACCATGTGGAGGGCTGTCTCGAGGGTAGCCGTTCCGGAGGTGACCAGCGCGGCATCGGCTTCCTCCAGCAGTGCGTGCATTTCATCCCAGACCATTTCCACATTCGGAAAAGCCCGCGCCTCGCTGTAGAGTGCTTTTCT
>Ga0256839_1003517_pt1 | contig 16100 bp, 21 predicted proteins | sample 354166metaG_FD_185968 | JGI IMG/M metagenome (GOLD analysis project Ga0256839, IMG submission 185968) | Hydrothermal vent microbial communities from Mid Atlantic Ridge, Atlantic Ocean - 354-166 | ecosystem: Environmental > Aquatic > Marine > Hydrothermal vents | place: Atlantic Ocean: Mid... | reverse complement strand
ACCACTGCGGAGGTGATGGAGGATAGGGGATCAAAGTAAAAGCCAACGGACAGATCGTATCCTTCCAGTGGAAGAAATTTGTAGAGTTTTATGTGATAGGGTTTTTCAAGAGAAGTAAAAACTGTAAAGAGTGAAAACACAAAAGAAAGAGCACCTCCGATAGTTGTTACAATACCGCTTGCAAGATCTCCTATTTTCCTACCGAGAAAGGCTGTTATCAAAAAGGCAAAAAGAGGTGCAAGTATAACGAATAACCCTTCCATTTTTCAATCCCTCAGATGAACTATCTCCGAGGATCCTTCATAACCTTTTAATCTGAATATAGAAACCACTAACCCTAACCCTACCGCCACTTCGGCTGCAGCTACAGTAAGCACAAAAAGGGATAAAATCTGACCGTCCACTCTTCCCAATACTTTATCAACAGTAACAAGAGCTAAATTTACACCGTTTAACATTATTTCAGTGCTAACAAGTATAGTTATTAGATTTTTTCTGATTACAATCCCTAAAAAACCCATTAAAAACATCAGAATACTGAGCAATAAGTAGGCTTTTTCTAAACTCACTCTTCTTTCCTCCCTAAGAGTATAGCTCCTATCATGGCGACTAAAAGTATAACTGAAGCTACTTCAAAGGGAAAGAGATAAGAAGTAAAAAGAGTTTTACCTACCTCTCTTACATTATCTTCAATTTTTCCTACTGATTGAGCAAATTCACCTTTAACTACCATATATCCCATTAGCAGAAAAACTATAAGGACAACAGGGAAACCTATGGAAAGTTCTTTAAAGTAGACACCTTCAAATTTCTTTATTTTCTCCCACGGAATTGTAGTTATAACAAGAACGTAAAAGACAACAATAGCAACAGCGTAAATTATTATCTGTAATCCCGCTATTAACTCCGCTCCCAGACTGAGAAAAAGAGCTGCGGTTGCTAAGACACTTGAAAGAAAAAAGAGTATAGAGTGGACAGGATTTTTAACCAGAATGGCACCGCCTACGGAGCATATCAACCAAATAGCCAATGTTCCGAATACTATCCAGTCCACTCTATTTTCCCCCAGAGTTTTTCTCTATGGTGATCGTCTATCCAAATTCTGTCGGGTTCTTTATCTCTTCTTTTCTTGAAATCTACCCCGTGGTTTTCCAGTCTATCAATTTTTAAAACAGCTTCCCTTCTTGAATATCCCGCAAGCTCGTAAAGATCTGTCATTGTAAGGCAACCCACTGGACAGGCATCTACACACAATCCACAGAAAAGACAGTTGAGAAGATTCATTTCAAAACGAACCACTCTTTTTGTTCCGTCTGGTTCTTGAACAGCTTTTATTCTAAATAGGGTGGGCATAGGACATGCTGTCTGACACATGTAACAAGCTACACATCTACTTTTGCCTTTTTCGTAACTCATATAGCCTTCTATAGCCTTAAGGGAATTCGGCTCTGAACCGTCCCATACAAAGTGTCCGTGAGCACCTCTGAATCTCTTGGGCGGAGTCAGCTTTTCAGAGGGGTATTCTGTGGTTATAGGTTTTCTGAGAAGATTTCTAAGAGTTACCGACAGTCCTTTCAGAAAGTCAAAGAAGAAAATGGTTTCTATTAGGTTAAGAAAATCTTTTCTATTCACTCTTTTTACACCCATCTTAACCTCCGGTTATGTAAACCGCTACAGCGGTTGCTATGATATTCAAAAGGGCAAGGGGAAGCATTATCTTCCAGGCAACTTCTGTAACATCTCTTGCTTGAAACCGCGGAAGAGTCCAGTGAAGCCATATAACGAAGAAAACCAAACCGAAAGTTTTTACTAAGAACCAGAAGTAAGGGGAAAAAGGACCCAGTATCTGCGGACCAGACCAGCCTCCGAAAAACAGAACAACAGCTATGGCGGAAAGAGCAACCACGTTCAAATACCATTCTGCAAGGGGAAGAGCGCCGAATTTCATTCCTCCGTATTCAACACTGTATCCTGTCACTAATTCCGCTTCTGCTTCTTGAATATCAAAGGGAACTCTTCCTGATTCCGCCAGCATACAGAACAGGTAAAGAACAAATGCAATGGGTTGATAGAATATGAACCATATACCCTTTTCCAATTGAGCTTCCACGATCCCAACTGTGCTCATTGTTCCAGCTAAAAGAATCACTCCTAACACCGCAAAGCCTAAAACTACTTCGTAGGCTATTATTACGGACGCTTTCCTAAGAGAACCTATAAAGGCGTATTTTGAATTGGAAGCCCAACCGGAGAATATTGTTCCATAAACTGCAAGAGAACCCATTGCAAAAACTATAAGAATAGCTATGTTTACATCAGCTACTATGGGTTTTATGGAATAACCGAAAATTTCAAATTCGGGACCAAAGGGTATTACAGAAAACAGGAGAAGAGCGGGAGCTACCGCCATCATTATGGCAAGGTAATAAACCGGCATATCTGCGCCGCGTGGAACTATAGACTCTTTTGTCATGAGTTTAAGACCGTCTGCTAAAGGTTGAAGAAGTCCGAAAGGACCTACCACTGTGGGACCCAAACGCGCTTGAATATGACCTGCTAATTTCCTTTCAAACCAGGTAAGATAAGCACCCAATCCTAAGGCGACTCCTAAGACCACCGCTATCTTTATAAGAGCCACTATCAGTGATACCAAGAATTCACCCATTTTCCTCCCCTCTTAACGATCAGTTTCTCCTACTACGGGATCAAGACTTCCCAAAAGAGCAATAGCATCTGCTATTGTGCCACCTTCTATAAGTTTTGGGAAAATTGACAAATTGTAAAAAGCGCCCGATCTTATCCTTAGCCTGTAAGGCTTGCTTTCCCCCGTTGATAGAATGTAAAAACCCAGTTCACCTCTTGGATTTTCTGCAGAAGAAAATACCTCCGTAGGAGGTGCTTTCTCACCGTGAACTACTATTCTGAAAGTTTGAACCATATCCTCAAGAGCGTTAAACACATCTGTTCTCGGAGGCATAACACACGGGTGATCCTTATTTATATAAGGTGCGGACTTGGGAATTTTTTCCAGTTTCTTTATACACTGTTCTATTATTCTTACACTTTGAGCCATTTCCTCCATTCTGACTAAGTATCTGTCATATACATCTCCCACCTCTCCTACTGGAATATCAAAGTCAACTTCATCATAAGCTGCGTAAGGTTCAAGCTTTCTGATATCGTATGGTATGCCTGATCCCCTTGCGACAGGTCCGGACAATCCGTAACTGTGAACTTCCTCCCGAGTAATTACCCCCACTCCCTTTGTTCGCCTTAACCATATACGATTTCTTGTAAGTAGAGTGTGATATTCTTTGAGTCTCTTTGGAAAATCCTTTACAAAGGCTTTCACTACATCAAGAGTGCCTTCTGCGAGATCGTAATGAACTCCTCCTATTCTAAGAAAAGCGGTTGTCAGTCTGTAACCTGCGTTTCCTTCTATGATATCCATTATCTTTTCTCTTTCTCTGAAGCAGTAAAGAAACACCGTTAAAGCACCGAGATCTAAAGCTCCTGTTCCAAGCCAAAGAAGATGAGAATTTATACGTTGAAGTTCTGCAAACATTGTTCTTATGTAGCGTGCTTTCTCGGGAACTTCTATCTTAAGGAGTTTTTCAACAGCGGTAACGTAGGAAAGCTCATTACATATTGAGGATATATAGTCCATTCTATTTGTGTAAGGCAAAAACTGAAAGTAGTAGAGATTCTCCGCAATCTTTTCCATGCCTCTGTGAAGTTGTCCTAAGATTATTTCCGCTTGAACAACCGATTCCCCTTCTAAATCAAACAAAAACCATATAGTTCCATGAGTTCCCGGATGCAGAGGACCCCAGTTTAGAACTAACTGAGCTTTCTTTTTCAAACGTGCCTTTTCTGTTCTCTCAAGATCTTCTAATGTGGCTACCTTTGTATGTAAAAGCTCAAAATCGTGAGAAGGGGGATCTTCCCTTCCGTGCATGACTTCTGTAAGAGAAGGAAGTTCTTCCTCTGGAAATCCTTGTAAGGGAAAATCCTTTCTCAGGGGAAAATGTTCGTATCCTTCCCATAAGAACATTCTCTTAAGATTTTCATGACCTATGAATTCTACTCCGAACATATCGTAGATTTCCCTTTCAGCCCACTTAGCTCCCCTCCATATATCGGAGGCAGTCGGGATCTTCCCTTCTTCCGTCCAGCTTTTTACTATGACTCTTTCGTTCTCCGCGGGATTATAGATAATGTAAAGAATTTGAAATCTACGGGGATCTGAAGGAAAGTCAATGCACGTCATATCTACAAAATGAACAAAACCTTCTCTATCTTTAAGGTGTGTAAGCAACTCTTTAAGTTTTGAAGAAGTAACTTCTATACTGACAGCATAATCTGCTTCTTTGAATTTTACATCGTCCCCGAATACACCCTTTACCCTTTCTAAAGTCGCCTTGTTAATCCAGGGCATCCACCTCTCCTTAAGTTACGATTCCCTGCGAAATATCAGTTTCCTCCCTGATATTTTTTCGGAACTCTTCAAACTCCTTATCGTATTTTGTTATACCTTTCTCTTTTATTTTTCTTTGGAGTTGAAGAATTCCGTAAATCAACCCCTGTGGGGTTGGTGGACACCCCGGAACATATACATCTACAGGTATTATTCTATCCACTCCTTGAAGAGTAGAATAAGTAGGGAAAGGTCCCCCCGCACTTGCGCAGCCACCCATTGCTATACACCATTTGGGATCCGGCATTTGATCCCAAATCAGTTTAAGCATAGGTGCTACTTTGTTTACTACTGTTCCAGCTACTATAAGAACATCTGATTGTCTGGGAGAAGCACGAAATATTACACCCAATCTATCCAAATCAAAACGTGAAGCGGCTGTGTGCATCATCTCTATAGCACAACAGGCAAGCCCTATGGTAACGGGCCAGAGAGCGTTTCTCCTTCCCCATCGGAGGAGTTCATCTACCGTGGTTGTTACAAAACCGTTGGAGTTTAAAACAGCCATGGCTCACCTCCCTTTAGGTCTGCCATCTGAGCGCTCCCTTAGCCCATGCGTAAATGAAACCGAGAGCAAGAATAAGTATAAATAGAACCGCTTCTATGAGTCCGTAGAGCCCTATATCTCTAAAAACGACAGCCCAAGGAAACAGATAGGCAACTTCTATGTCAAAAAGTATAAGAAGCAATCCCAGTAGATAGTATCCCTGTTTAAACGTCCCTCTTGCTTCCGGATCGTAAACGGGAACACCACATTCGTAAGGATAGTCTTCCATAGGATCTATCTTTCTTGTTCCCATAAACTCGTTCATAAAAGCAAAGACAAGACCTACAATTACCGCTATAAGTGCAAAGACAAAAATAGCCCCGTATCCTTCCACCGCTACCCCCGTAGAAAGCACTCAAAAATATAACAACCTTACCCTTGAAATGTCAAGAGAAAACTTCAATCCAAGAATTCCAAAAATATATCCCTCAGTATTTTTCTCTTTCTGTTTAGTTCTTCTACGAAGTCTTCTCCTTCCATTCCTAAGGATTTTGCCAACCTCGGAATATCGGAATTTTGAATTACAGAACTACCTCTTTCCTTTATAAGTCGTAGATGGGTTTCAACCATTCTTAAAAACATAAAGGCTTCATAAGCGGGTTTTAAAATTTTGTAATGAACTATAAGCTTTTTAAACCCCTCTATCATGGAACTTTCTCTTATTTTTTCTTTTATAAGAAGATATTGAACAAGAAATTCTCCGTCAACTATTCCTCCTTTCCCAAATTTGATGTCTATAATGTCTTTTCCTTTCCTTGCTTGATCTTGTAGCTTCATTCTCATTTCATAAACTTCTTTTCTTTCTTTTTCTCCCCATGGCTTTTCAAAAAGAAAGTAGTGGAGTTCTTTTTCCATTTCTTCTCGGAGTTCCGTGTTACCTGTTATAAATCTGGCTCTTGTCCATGCAAGCCTTTCCCAAGTTCTTCCTTCACGCTTAAAGTAGCTTTTGTAAAATTCCAGAGAAGGAATAAGTTCTCCTTTAGATCCCATGGGTCTGAGCCTGAAATCCACGTCATAAAGATAGCCTTCCGCTGTATGCAAGGTTAAAAAACGCACAAGTCTGTGAACTTTACTGAAAAGTTTTTCTTTTTTTAAATTTTCAGAAGAGCAAAATATTAAATCTAGATCAGAACCGAAGGTAAGTTCCTTGCTTCCTAACTTACCTAAGGAATACAGAACTGCTTTTTCTTTATCAAGATCTGTTCTCTTCCATAGTTTTTCTAAAAGAAAATCCGCTAAAAGACTTAGGGAGTTAAAGAGAGAAATAAGGTTAGTAAAATTCCTATCCCCCATCATGTAAACTAACCCTATGCGTATTTCCCACACCTTTTTAAATCTCCTGAAAAGATTTTCAGGTGAAAGCTTAAGGGTTTCCTCGTATTTAATAAATTCCTCTTCCAACTTTTCTCTGTTGGAATACTCTCTGTAAAGGGTAAGGACATCTTCTACAAGATCCGGATTTCTACCTACTAAAGAAGAAAGAGTGGAGGAAAGAGAAAATACTCTGAAAAGCCCTTCCAGAAAATCCTCTTTCGGATCGCTCAAGATTACCTTTCTTCCTGTGGGATTTGAGAAGAATTTATCAAAATTCTTCAAGGTTTCATCGGGATCTGAAGAGCGTGAGGCTATTTCTATGAGACGTGGTATAAGTTTGAGAAGTTTTTCCCTTTCCCTGTCGGAGAGTTTAAAACCTTCTTTACCGTAAATGTAACTTTCTAAAAGGGCAAATGATCTGCGGGAATCTTTAAAGCCTTTTTGTTTAAGAATAAAACAGCCATAATTACTGTCATCTGTTATAAGAGCTATTTGAATTGGTTGCAATTCCTCCTTTTTCTGCTCAGGTATTAGCTCTTCAAAAATTGATTTAACCCCTTTTCTGTAAAAGTTAAACTCTGCAAAAAACTCTTCTGTAGAAGAGTAGCCAAGAAATTTGGCTAAGTAAGGAATCTCACTCTCCGTAAGTATATGGCTTTGAAGACAATTCCGGAGTTGAATACGGTGTTCTAAGGCTCTCATAAAAGCGTAAGCTTTTTCAAGAAAGGTAGCTTCTTCATCGGAGAAAATTCCCTTTTGATTAAGCTTCCATATAGCTCTAAAGGTGTTCCTCTCTCTCAAAAAGGGATTTTTGCTCCCCAGCAGTATTATAAGAGATTGCACTGTAAATTCTATTTCTCTTATACCTCCTTCTCCTGACTTTACATTGTAGCCCTTGAAGAGTTTTTTTTCTGCTTCCGCGGATATTCTTTTTTTCATCAGTTTAATTTCTTCAACAAGTCTGTAATCCGCTGAAGCGTAAACGAAGGGGTTTACCACTTCTTTTACAAAACGCCTACCGAGTTCTTGATCTCCAGCCACGGGTCTTGCTCTGAGAAGAGCAAACCGTTCCCATATTCTTCCGTAGGATTCATAGTAAAGCTCCGCACTCCTGAGAGACATACTCAAAGGTCCCGTTTTCCCGAAGGGTCTTAAATCTAAATCTACTTCAAAGGGTTTCCCTTCTATTGTCTGGGAACTCAGTAAATTTATTAGCCTTTTAAAAACTTTTGAAAAGAATTCGTTTAGAGAAACTTTACCAGCATAACCTTTATCAGCGGAGTGTAAAAATATAAGATCTATATCTGAGTAATAGTTAAGCTCTTCACTTCCCAACTTTCCTAAGCCTATCACAACAGCTGTTGCTTTTTCCCCCGCTTCTGTAAGGGGATATCCGTATTTTTCTGTAATTTCCTCAAAAGCTCTTCTGTATGCTATTTCAACAAGAGCATCTGCAAGGGAAGAATACTCCCTTAGTAAATCTTCGGGTTTTGCACATTTAAGCAGTTCTTTTGCAAATATTCTGAGAAGCTCCCTATGTCTGTAGTAAGCGAGTTTTTCCGAGAAGTTGTTGTTTATTACGGTATTTTCCAATTCTGAAAGGAAATCTTGTTTTTCTTTTGAAACATACCAAAGACCCGGAATAGCTTCTTCAAAAACTTCAGGATGTCTGAAAAGGAACTTTCTCAAGCATTCTGATTGTTCTAATATTTGAAGGAGCAAAATAAACCTTCGCTGATTGAGATAGGAAAGGAGTCTATGGGGATTGGAATGGTTTTTTAGTAGAGTGTTAAAGTGTTCTTTTACTTCCCTTAAACTAAAAACCTTTTCCTCTGCTGAGATCCACCAACTGGAAGGTATTTCCATGACAGATCTGAATTTACTTTAAACTGCTAAGAGTTTCAAAGACAAACTCCCTATCGTTTAAACGAATCACTACATAATCGGGCATGCCTTCGTAATCTCTCCACTCTTTTTTATCCTTTACAGCGGAAACTTCAAAGTTTTCAAAATTACCTATTCTTTGAAGTTTGTCCTCTTCTATTTCCTCTAAAGCACCGTAGGGATAAGGATACTCATAGTAAAAGAGGCTTCCATTGTTGAAAACGTAAGCGCACTTGACTATTCCTTGGTATATACTACCTCCTGTAGTTATCATATAAATATTTCCACGGTATAGTTTTATTTTTTTAGCTCCTAATATCTTCCTCTGCAAGTCCCAAAACAGTAAGATTTCCGATTTAAGTTCTTCAGCACGCTTTGATATGTTTAAACTGGAATCCATTCCTCTTGCCCATGTAAGTAATAGAACAGAAAAAGTTAAACCTAAAAGAGAAAGCACTATAAGAACTTCTACAAGGGTAAAACCTTTATTCTTTTCTTTCATACTTTATGAAAAAAACGTCTTTGTATATGTAAATAACTTCTCTTATACGAGGGAAATCAGGCAGTTTTTTTCTTTCAACTACTAAATTTCTGTGATCTCTTTCTTTCAGCTTTTTATCTAACAGAAGGAATTTTTGTATAAGTGCAGAAGTGCTTTCATAACGCTTTGCGGAATTACTCAGCATTTCTAATAGGACAGTAAAGGCAACGGCTATGATAGTAAGTGCAATTAAGACTTCCAGTAGAGTAAAGCCTCTCATATTTTCCAAATGTCAATGTCGTCTTCTGTTCCTTCTTCCCCATCGGGACCTTTTGATCTCAATTCATAAGGATTATTGACACCAGGTGATATGTAAATGAATTCCCTATCCCAACCGTCTTTTGGTATTTTATCAAGATATTTTCTCCAGCGTGGAGGAACAGGTGGAGAAGATGGCTTTTCTACCAGAGCTTCAAGTCCTTGTTCCGTAGTAGGATACATTCCGTTATCCAATTTGTATTGTTCAAGAGCATCTTTTATAGCTTTCATTTGTATTTTTGTAGTTTCTATTTTAGCCTCATCAACTCTTCCTGTTATTCTGGGAACTATTATTGCTGCAATAAGTCCAAGAATTATGAGAACCACTAAAACTTCTATAAGAGTAAAACCTTCGTTTCTTTTATACTTCTCCTCTAGTTTTGCCTCGGCACGTTTTAGATATCTATTGTATATTCCTCTTGCTATCAGAACTACAATTACTAAGAAAGGAATGCCTACCATAAAGGCAAGGATAAGAATCTTCAAAAACCAAAGAAGCCAGTTCCAAATGGAAGGATCTTGAGCCATAACCTTTCCTCCTATCTGCAATTATACTACTATGTTTATAAGCTTATTTTTTACGTATATTACTCTCTTCGGTTTTTTCTCCTTTAAAAGGCTTTTTACCCTTTCAAGTTGTAAAGCCTTTTCTTTTGCAGTTTCTTCAGAAGCGTCGTAGGGGATTTTAATCCTTCCTCTCAGTTTACCGTTTACCTGCACAGGGATTTCTAACTCTTCTACCTTTAAGGCTTCCGGATCTACCTCTGGAAAACCGCTTTCCGCCAATAAAGTTTTATGACCAATTCTATACCAAAGTTCTTCCGCTATATGAGGAGCAAAAGGGAACAACATCTTCAGTAAAATATCCAAGGATTCTTTGAAAACTTTTTTTTCTTCTGGATTGGAAGGAATAAAGGCAGAAAGTTCGTTAAAGAGCTTCATAATATCCGCAACAGCTGTATTAAAGCCGAAATCCTGTTCTACGCTTTCTATGTAATTTTTTAAAATACTGTGAGTTTTTCGTCTGAACTCTTTTGCTTTTACTTTGACTTTTCTAAGCTCTCTTTGTGTATAGTGAATTTCCTTAAATTTTTCTTCTTGAGCTGTTACAAAATTCCAAAGCCTGTTCAGGAATCTATGGACACCTTGAATTCCCTCTTCCGACCATTCAAAATCTTGTTGAGGTGGTGCTGCAAACAGAATATATAGCCTTACTGTATCCGCTCCGTATTTTTCAACAGCAGTTTCAGGATCTACTACGTTACCTTTTGATTTTGACATTTTAGCTTTTTCTCCTATTTCCGCTTCAAGTATGTTTAAAATTCTTCCGTCTTTTATACTCAATTTCTCCAGAAGGAGAGAAACGTTATCTCCTACTGACAACTTGTTTTCTCTGAGAAAATCTCTTATTTTCATGTTTTTTTCTCCAAAACGGGCCCGGGAGGACTCGAACCTCCGACCTGGGGATTAGAAATCCCGACATTGAAAATTATCATCTCATAAAACCATTGAGATGCAATTGACCTGAATCTAAATAATTATTTTCTGACATTTTTCTGACACGAGCAGTTCCAGTGTTTCTTCAACAATGCGGTTTACATAAGCTCTATACGATTCACTGAGCAAAAAAGGTTCTATCATCTTTACCGCTTCTTCCCTTTTGAGTTTCCCGCTCGCAAAACCCATAGCTATATTGTACAAAATATCGTCAGGTATCTTAGAAGTATCATAACCATTTATTTCCAAAAACTCAAGAAGGGCAAGAACTCCTACTCTTTTATTGCCATCCACAAAAGGGTGGTTCTTTATTATAGCCTCGCAAAGAACAACAGCTTTTAGCAAAACCCCCTCATATAAATCTACTCCTCCGAAAGAAGCTCTGGGTTTGTCAACTGCACTTTCCAAAAGGGATATATCCCTTAAACCTATCTTTCCGCCGAGTTCCTTAAAAATTCTCGTATACAAAGCAAGGATATCATTCACAGACAGGTATCTCACTTCAGTCTCCTAAGCAGTGATACTCTCTGACTAACAAGTTTTTTTGCATACCTGAGCTGACTATCGCTGATGTAGTGGTGTTCTTTGAGTAGCTTCTCAAGCTGGTCGGGTGTTTTGGCTATCTCAAAAATAGTTTTCAAATCCATCCTCGGCGCTTTTACCTTCATACTTCTAATATACATCAGATTTCCATATCCGCCCATACATCCGGCACGTCAACTACATACCTTGAAGGAGTGTCTTTAGCTTTGTCCAACCACACCGGATAGTTAAAGGTTACCCCGTATTCTTTGTGAACACCGAAAAGATACTGAGAAGGCCTGCTTATAAAACCCTTGGTAAAACTAAACTCGTCCACGCCTTTGAGCGAACCGTTCATGATTATGAAACCGTAATTATCGGGGATAAGACCTGTAGTGTGGAAATGCCCTATAACCTTGTAGTTAACAGGTTGAACCGCCCCGGTCAAGTCACCGTTGTTATGAACATACACATTTATAGCTTGCTTAGAAGCGTAATCTCTTCTGAGTCCGTAGAAGGGTATCTGCATCCATGACCTTGTCTCGTCTCCGTGAGAAAACACGAACCTCCAGCCATTTACGTCCGCGAACCTGAAAATACTCGCATCAACATAGAACCTTATATGCTTGTAGTTCCTGAGAGCGAAAGCACATATCTGATAGGCTACGTAGTCAAGGTTATTGACAGTGTGAGTTTTGAAGGCTCTCTTTTTTGATAACCTGCCGTGGTTTCCCACTGTTGTAATAACAACAACCTCCCTGAACAGGGTAGATACTTCAGCAATGAACTGAGCCATCAGGTATCCCGCAAGAGCGGTTTGCTCAACAGCAAGCAGAATTGCTGTGTCCTTGAGCTCCTCATGTATAACCCCGCTCACCATATCCCCGCCGAGCCATATAACAGCCTTGTTTATGCTGGTGTAATGTCTCTGGAGTTCTACAAGTTCCACTATCTTGGTTGCAAAAAGCTCAAGCCTTGAGGCTGCTACGTTCTCATTAAAAACATTGACATTGGAGACCTGTTCAGGTCTTACCACTTCCCCTATATGCCAGTCCGAGCAGAGAATAACAGCAACCTCTTCTCCGACTGACCTTACCCTGCGTATAGGTGGCTTTATCCTGTCAGGGACGGGGAACTCTCTTACAGCTTTTTCTAAAACATTCAGGAAGAACTCATGAGTTAAGCGTTCTTTCTCTTCCCTCTTCTTTATGGAACTCAGCTGCCTGCTTATGGTCTCCTCTTTCTTCTCGTTTTCCCTCTCTACAACATACTGAGCTATCGCAATATAAGAGCGAGCTTGAGCTTCGGAGATCCCAAATCTCTCCGCTACCTTATATCTGCTTGGTTTTTCACCTCTCTTTATTAGCTTAATTATTTCCTCAACTACGTTAGGGTCAAGCATTTTTCCTTAGGGCGATCCCTATCAAAGTGAGTATTGAGCTTATAAGGGCTGTTGTCGCTATCTTAAGCATGTCCCACGTTTTTGAAGATTGATTCTTCTCCATGCTAACAATCCTCCCCTCAAGATTTTCTATCTTCTTGTGAATAGTTTTTACTTCCTTAAATAACCCATCCTGCTTTGTTTGAAGCTCTATCTGTTTTTTGGATACTTCCACAAGCTCCTGCAAAGCTTCCTTTATCTCTTCTAAGTCCTCCACAAGCTTACCAAAAGAAACCTTCAATTCTATAACCCGCTCCTTGTGGTTGTTCAGCTGTTCCTCTATCCTGTCAAGCCTTGAATGTATCGTGTCCCTTGCCACTACTTAAACTCCTCCAGAATTCCTTCCAGTTCCCTTGCGTAGTTATCCAGCATGTAGATGTTCTTAAGGAGCTTCTTGGCTTCCTCTTTTGTGAGGCAATAATATCTTCCTACTCTCTCAAACTTAACCTCGGTAAGCTTTGGTCTTTTAGGTAAAGGCGGAAGTTCAGGCTTAATATATACAGGCTTTTCTACTACTACAGGTTTTTCAATGTAAACGGGCTTTTCCGCTACTTTCTCAGCACATCCCCAAATTCCCCAAATAAGCGGACTAAAGACGGTCAATATCCCTAAGCTTTTCCTCAAGCCTGTTCCTCCTCTCAAGGAGTTTCTGGCAGGCTCTCAGCTTTTTACGGAATTCTTCCCTCTCTATCCTGAGCTTTTCAGAACAGCCTTCCTGTAGAAACTTTATTGTTCTGTTGCATTCCTCAGACAGGCTTTCAAGCTTTGCAAGAGCGTCTTGATACCTATCTTTCATAAGCTCCGCATACTGACTTAAGTGCTCCGCTTCCCTTTTGTAGTGGTATGCGGACAAAGAAAGACCCACAATAATAGAGAGAACCGTTAACAAGCCTATTAGCCTGAGATTACTTAGCAATATCACGAGCTGCCTCCCTGAGCTTGTTTGCTCCGTATAAAGTTCCTATTAAAAGAGCAAGGTTAGTAGGAATATCAATAAGCTTTTTCGTTTCCCACGTCAGATATGTCGCCCACACAAGATAGAAAAAGACAAGGACAGTGCCTATTACCCTTCCGAATGAAAGCTTGCCTTCCTTCTCCCTGAATATTTCACCAACCTTCATTGACCTCTCTCCAGACCTTTTTATTCAGATATTCCAGAAGCTTATCTTCCTCCTCTGGAACGTCAAAGGGGTAGTCTCCATTCTTCATTGCCAATGCCAGCTCCTTAGCTCTTCTTCCTACCTGCTCTGCCCATAGAGAGTTCAACATCTCCTCTGAAGCTTGCCCGTAATTGCCCTCTTTTAAAGCTCTGAGGAAGTTTTTGAATTTCAGGAGCTTGGGAACTCCGAGGTTGAAAGCCATATTTACGACAACTTCCTGCCTTACATCATCCAGCTCACGCCACCAGGGCAGGACTCTATCCAGTTCTTCTTCAACAATCCTGATGTCATTCTCCAGAAGGTATAGAGCCTCATCCTCGGTTATGCCCCTGTCGTCAAGGTTTCTCCCGACTCCTATGGTGAGTTTGCCTACCTTGTCTCTATAGGGTTTGAGTTTCAGTCCTTCGTGCCTGATGAGAATATGTTTTAGCCTTGCTCTGTTCATGAGCATCCCTCCAGAGCTTGTAAAGATGCATGTAATCCAAATGGCTCTTTGTTCCGAATGACTCTGCTAAGACATCCTTTTCCCAGAGATATTCGTTGTTCCTGAACTTTGTAGGAAGAACGAACCTTGAAGCGACAAACTTTGCCTCTTTGATGTTTCTTCTCTTCAACAAATATTTGATATGTATGTATTCAACTCTCCATTCTTCCGGGAGAAATCTGCGAGCTTTATTCCCTGTGTAGTCTCTGAGCCAAGTCTCTGCGAATTCCTTCCTGTTCTGGTCCCATCCGAAATGCTTTGAGTAAATGGCGACTATATCAGGGTTGTAAAACCTGTGCTTTTCATATGTCTTTCTGAGCACTCTCTTAAAAAGCCTGTTTTCTGGATCAATGTTTAAAACTGCAGAGGCCAGGACCGCTCTGGAATGAGAGGCATACCACGATACCCAGAAAAGCTTTCCTCTCTGTATAGAGGATTCCGGAAACAGGTCTATCCATGGAAAGGACAATAACCTGAAAATGCTGTAGAGAACTTCCCACTTCTTCTCTCCCGATATACGCTTTAGCACGGTCAGAACCGCAAGAAGAACGACAAAATCATGTCCAACAAACCACCATCTGAATAGAAACCCTCTATCCGCTTCCTCCCCAAGACCCATGTGTTGGCAGTAAGGTTTTTCAAAAAATGCTCTACGGCAAGCATATACGAACTTAACAATGTCGGTTTCGTCTATCAGCCCCTCCCTCAGATAGGAAGTAAAGGCATAAAGCCACCCCGCTGTCATGTCTCCCGACCATGTTCCCACACGGTCAAAAGCTTTGCGTGTAAAGTATCCATCTTTTGTTATGTAAGACATGAGAAGCTTCTTATTTTCTTCGGAGGGATGAACAGCAAGATACATACCGAGGAATTTTGCCTGATCAAGGGAGGCATAGCGAACATATTCGTAAGGGTTGAAGCTCTTTACATATTCCCTATACTTTTCATGCGGGTCTCCGTTGTCCTCCAACAAATTCTGGTTAAAACTGAACGCCGGTTTCCACATAAACGCCACAAGAAGAGAAAACAAAAGACGAAGAGGTATAGCGAAGTAAAAAAGTAATATCTCTTTCATAAGCCAGAGCCAGAACGCTACCTTTCGCATAACACCCCACTGCTCTTTCTTCATGGCAAGGGTGCTACCTGAATAGCATTCTGAAATGCTTGCTCCTCAAGGGCTTTCAGGTCAAGCTGAAGGAGTGTATCTATCTTCTGCTTTCCCTGTATAGTAGCTATGATGTTGTCAATTTCTGTGTAATAAGCTTTATACCAATTTTGAATTGCAACAGCTTCTGCATTATCCGGGTCGTTTGTGTCCATAGCACTCTCTAAAACGTCTCCATAATCAAGCCAGTCTCTTTTCATGAGTTCTTCTTTGACCCTCTTGTTTCCGAGCCAGAGGATTGTATCTATGTAGGCTTGCTTCAACCCTGTGAGGTCTTTGGGTAGAACAGGGTTAAAGGTTTCCTGAAAGGCTGTGGGATTTCCTTCTTGGTCAAACTGGGTGGGCTGGAGGACTTTCCCTTCAATGTTTTCGTAGATATTATCTCCTACCTTGATTATCGCAATCATCTCACTTCACCTCCTTAGAGTATCAGGTTAGATATGACATTCCGAGGGACGCCGTTGACGTCTTTGATGATGCCTCCGAGAACATCGTTCCACGTAAGAGCATTACCCGCCCCGTCTGTTATGGAAACTTGGGATGTCTTAAGTCCAAAAATTCCGTCCCCTGCCGTTAAAAGACCGTTTCCTAATTTGACTATATTTACACTCCATAGATGAAGAACAAGAGCTTCAGAAGAGTGTAAATTTCCATGATTCATAAACACAGGACTTGAATTAACACCTGCAAGTTCTATGTTCGTTGTAGTGTTATATCCGCTTACATAAACATATCCAACGCAAGAGCGGTTCTTCTTGATGAACTGAAAAAATGAAGAAGTCCCGTAGGTTGTTGTTGTAGAGAATCCTT
>Ga0256839_1003516_pt1 | contig 16101 bp, 14 predicted proteins | sample 354166metaG_FD_185968 | JGI IMG/M metagenome (GOLD analysis project Ga0256839, IMG submission 185968) | Hydrothermal vent microbial communities from Mid Atlantic Ridge, Atlantic Ocean - 354-166 | ecosystem: Environmental > Aquatic > Marine > Hydrothermal vents | place: Atlantic Ocean: Mid... | reverse complement strand
ACCATATAAAAATAATAATGATAATTCTATGATGATTAAATTTATCAAACCAAGCTAATAATTGGTGTAGATTACTATCCAGACAGTCAAAGTAATACTGGATTAATTTTTTATGAAATTATTGAGAAATGGTAACAGAAGAATTAACAGAAAAGGTATTAAAACTACTACCTCTAATAGAGAACCGTTATTCACTGATTAACCCTTTAGATAAGGGTGGACTAGAGTGTTTTAAGGTATCTGACAATTTTGTAAAATACTTTTGTAAGAGTTCTGCAAATTACGAAAAAGAAAAAGAGTTTCTTATTGAATGGAAAAAACTTAAAGTTTCTCAAGGTTCTTATAAAAGGCAATTCTTTCTTGATCTTCAAACTAAAGCAGGACAATTGGCAGATAAGCATAATAAGCCATGGTTATTAGCCTTAACTCCTTCTAGTCGAGCCATCGCAAAATGTGATTTTTTAAAAACACCAGAATGTCTAGATATTATAAATTCCTATAATTCAGACTTTGGCACTGCATGGCTTAGAGAATCTAATCAATTTTGTACTCATAAATTTAAAACCCACGATTGCTCCAATCCGAATGATATGATAGATATCATCTATAAAGTTGGTTCAGAGTGCTATGAGACTCTAGGATTTAAACAGTCTAAGAAATATGTAAATACTAACAAAATACTTTATTTAAAACACTTACACGATGATTGGCATATCTACATCGTATATGACTTGTCTAATATCAAAAAAAGCATAAATCATACGGAGAGTTTTTTTGGCATAGTGAAAATAGAAAAAAGAACTAATAATATATTCACTAATAATACGGTTCGTTCAACATTTGAATATAACGATTTTATTTCTATTAATGATGCTGATTTTGGGCATTACTTAACAAGCTTCAACTCACCTCAGGAATTTGAGGCAATTATAAGAATTAATGCATTTTTATACCAATTAATAGAAAACCAGCTTAATTTTGAGAACAAGCTAAAGCCTTGTCCAATATGAAATGAGTCTGGCTAGGGTCTGAAGCCCAATGGTACGAAAACGTACGCTAAGGATTTAATTGAGTAAGCTAAAGCTGTTTGCTAATTGATTCAGTTACAAACTCATTGAGTGATATTTCCATCTCTTTCGCTTTTATCATTGCTGCCAAATGCAAATCATGTCCGATACGAATATTAAAGCTCCCTTTACAAGGCACTTCTGGCTGATAGCCTTTTTCCTCGCATGTATCAAGGTAGTCGTCTACCGCCTCTTCAAAGGAGGCTTTTACTTCATCGACAGAATGACCTTCGTAAGTCACTAAAGCAGATACGTAAAGCAGTTTTCCATGAAGAACATCATCTTCAATAGATACCTGAATATCACCAATATAGCCTTTGTGTTTTAGTAGTTTCATAGTAAATCTCCATTTTGAAGTTTTTCACGTACTTGGCGTATCACATAGGCTTTAACTTCATTCCCTGGATGCGGTTTATGTAGGTTAATCATGTCTAATGGATTGCCATTATCAAATTTTACTCGTGATCCAGAACCTTCTATTTTCTCATAGCCAAGTAGTTTTAATAGACTGGTTAAGTCATTCCAGACCCATGTTGCATTATGGTTATCTAGCTTTTTTAATAATTTTTCCAACTTACTCATTAGTTTCTCCAGCCTCTATGTTAATTATAAGGCTTACTTTGAAGCCTTGCAACTACTAAACAGTTGCAAGATGTAAGCTAGAGAACACAGGTGAATTTCTTACAGAAAATTACGGTTATGAACCTAATTTGATCATCGAAACCGTAAGTTTCTGTTCAAATGCCCCACTGGGCCTACTTCCTTAATATTATTCTTCGTTGTGATTAAGAGGTCTTAACTGCCCCTTTGATACTTGGTCTGCCAATGTAAATGAATAATGCCCCAGCATATTAATGTGGCCGTAAGCAAGAGGTGATAGTCTGGCCACATCTTCTTTGTTAATTCCTATTGAGGGTCGTAGGTGCTCTAATGCTGATTGCATATAAAGCGTGTTCCATAAGATAACGGCATTAGTCACTAGTCCAAGCACTCCGAGCTGATCTTCTTGCCCTTCACGATACCGTTTTCTTATTTCTCCTCTTTGGCCGTGACAAATGGCACGTGCTACCGCATGTCTTCCTTCACCTCTATTAAGTTGCGTGAGAATTCTGCGACGATAATCTTCGTCATCAATGTAGTTGAGTAAGTAGATCGTTTTATTAATACGACCTGTTTCTATAATGGCTTTTGCAAGATTGGACGGTCTGTTACTTTTAAGTAATGAGCGAATGAGTTCAGATGCTTGTACTGTACCTAGCTTTAATGATCCAGCAACTCGCATCATGTCATCCCAGTGCTTGAGTATCTTTTGAGGTTGTACAGAACCTCGCGCCAATTCATTCAGTGCGCCATAATCAGCTTGCTTGTCTATCCGCCAAAATACAGCCTCACCAGCATCCGCTAATCGAGGAGAGAACTGATAACCTAACAGCCAAAACAAACCAAATACAATGTCACTTGTACCAGTGGTATCTGTCATTATCTCAGTTGGGTTTAATCCTGTTTGTTGCTCTAACAGCCCTTCCAACACAAAGATGGAATCTCTCAATGTTCCAGGAATAACAATGCCGTGAAAACCAGAGAATTGATCAGAAATATAGTTGTACCAGGTAATGCCTTTACTCGCGCCAAAGTACTTTCTGTTAGGTCTTGCATTAAGTGTTCTGAGAGGTGTCACAAAACGCATTCCATCCGCAGAGGCAACTTCACCGCCTCCCCATTGATTTGCTAAAGAAAGTGTCGTCTGGTAATTCACTAATTTTGCATTTGATAGAACCAGTGTTTCTGCTCGAATATAATTTTGTTTTACCCAGCTCAAACGATGCCGAGTTAAAGCAGGGATGTGAGATTTAGCCAAAGGTTCTAGACCTATATTGCAGGCTTCAGAAACCAATACGGCACAAACACTGATGGCTAAGTCACTTGCCCGAGCCTTGGCTTCACTCACATGAGTAAAGCTGTCAAGAAAGCCCGTATGTGTGTGTATTTCTAATAATAGTTCAGTAAGGTCTACTTTGGGTAGCAACTCTGATACTTGCTTCTGCAATAAAATGAAGCTGGAAGGCTCATCTAGTTTGTCTAAATTACTAATGGTTAAAGCAGGACGCTTTCCTGAAAGGTCCAGCTCAACAGCATCATTCTTATTAAAGTTTGCTGCCACTTGTTTATACCGCGTATCTAATTCTTGTTTTAATGAGAAAACTGCCTCAGTAGCATCGACTGGATGACCCAAGGAACGGCATATCTGGATTCGGTTAGCTTCCCAATGAGTACCTTGCAATAACTTTGACCTTGGGTCTCCCCAGCGATCACTATTTTCAATAAAAATATCACGCCTTCTAAGGCTGTCTTGTAGCTTGTCGATAAAACAAAGGGTGTAGCCTCGCTTATTGATACGGTTTTCTTTATCAAATACCAACCGTTTCCAAGGGCGAGAAATAATGTCTAAGGGGGGATCTTCCAGATACGTTTTTCGGGAGTTACCTAGTTCAGAAAGATAATTGAATGCCTCAAGGGTAGCCTTACCTTCAGGAGAGGCTACAAAAGAAACATGACGAAATAACTGAGGTAGAAACCTTCTAACTTTTCCGTATTGCTCAACCATTTCATCATGGAATTGCGTATTGTTAGGTCGAGCTATGGCTTGAATGGTATCAATGGATTCCAGCATAGCTTTCTTTGGCATGGTTGCATAAATCGCCTCACGCAATTGCTCGTCTTTGGTATTATCATCGAGTATTAATGCACATATTGAAGCAAGGGCTAATGCAGATTTATCTAAGTCTTTTAATGAGCGCAGTCTATTCTTCTGACCAATTTTTTTAGCTTCTCCTGCGATTCCAGTGATTAACAAATCAAGAATATCCATTGCATCATCTAAAGCGATCACTTCATATGCTTTTACAAATGCCACTAATATTGCTATCCGTTTATTCTCTGGCATCCTAGATACTTTATACATTGAAATTAGGCTTGCATGGCGAGCCAGCATCTTTAATCTGACAGGAGGAATAAGAGAGAAATCAAGATCACTTAAACCAAAGTGCCGCAATTCTACAAAGCGTTCAACTGCAAGGTTAAAGGCTGGACTACTAATAGTGACAGGGCCTTTTCGATAACGATCAAATCCAGAAGTGCGTTCACCTTCTGGAATGTGAAGTAATGTCTCTAGTTCATCCTTTTGTTGTCTTGTAGGCAATGCTGATAAGCGTTTCCATAAACGGTTGGCTGCTCTCTCACGTATCTCAGAAATCAACCGAGATAAAGTTGAAATACCTGGTAACAATATTTTATTTTGGAGTAACCAGCTTGTTGCAAAATCAAAAAGAAGGCTTGGTCTTTCATTACTGATCCAACTACGCGTGTAAAGTAGCCTACTCAGATGAAATGAATACGCTGCATCATTAAAGTCGTGATAGTCATACTGCTTGCGAATAAGAGCCTTATGCTCTCGCTTGGTAGTTTCCCTTCCTGCATATTTTTTCAATGCTTCAGAATTATTAATTGATAGTTGTTTTTCAACAAACAGCAGTACACTTGGCGGAACATTGTTTAGATCATTTAGAAAACCACCTAGATAGCGAACGGATGTTAGTTGCAAAGCAAAACCTAATTGATTGGCAGTTCCACGTCGTTTTAGAATAAACTCTTTATCAGTTTCATCGAGATGGAAGTATCGAGCTAACTCAGTCTCATCAGGATCACTCCAATACCTTCCATATTTTGCTTTCTGTTCATCGGTTAAAAAATCAACGGCCATTTACTTTCCTTTTAAGCCTAACAATTTACATGCTCACAAGTGTCTATTATATTATAAGTTAATAGACAGTAAAATTAAGGCACTATACACTATCCATTAAATCGTATTTTGCCACTTAATAGACAATTATTCTATTAAACGAATTAGGAGACAGTAAATGAGATTTTTTGGTTATGCCCGCGTTTCAACCAGTCAACAATCCTTAAACCTGCAAATAAAGTCGCTTCAAGAAGCTGGTGCAAAAGAAAGCCGTATCTTTACAGATAAAATATCTGGCAGTCAGGCAAAAAGACCAGGACTAAAACTATTACAAGTTAAAGTCGAAAAAGGAGATGTTGTTCTTGTCACTAAGCTTGATCGCTTGGGTAGAGATACCGCAGACATGATTCAGTTAATCAAAGGATTTGATGAAATAGGTGTAGCTATTCGATTTTTAGACGATGGAGTGAGTACTGAAGGCACGATGGGAGAAATGGTAGTAACAATCCTTAGTGCCGTAGCTCAGGCAGAACGTAGACGTATTCTTGAACGTACCAATGAAGGACGAGAGGATGCTAAAGCCAGAGGGGTTAAATTTGGTCGTAAACGCACTATCAATAGAGAAATGCTAAATCTTCTGCATCGCAATGGCGCAGGAGCTTCTGAAATTGCTAAACAGATGAATATAGGTCGTTCAACCGTGTACAAGTTGCTTGAAGAGGCAGAAAACTAGCCAAGTCCAATTCCTTAGCGTACGTTTTCGTACCATTGGGCTTCAGACCCCTTTATCGTTAAAAATAATCCTTAATCAAAAAACCACCTTCTTCTTGCTAAACCTATCGAGCGATAGCGAGTTCTACCATGTTAAATCTAGTTTGCAGTTTATTCCGCGCATAGCGGAACGATTCTTAATGCTAAGACGTTTTTGTTTTTGGAAAAGCATGAGCGAAGCGAATCCATTATTGTCTTTTAAGGTTGGCATGGGAAGAGAGTAACTAAAAAAGGAATACAGAATTTGTTGGCGCGCTTTTTTAAAATGGAAAACTATTTTTCTTCAAAAAGAGAAGAATAAACGTATTTAAAACCACGAAACTACGAGTTATCCACAGGGTAGCTTGTGTTAATAAGTGTTAAATATGTGTTAAAAGAGTGTTACGGTGAGAAATATACTGGTAAGTTCTTGATTTTACAAGAAAAATCTATTCTCTCCGTTCCTAATACCACGAAAAAGCGTTCCTAATACCACGAATGTTATTGACTGTGTTCCTAATACCACGAATAATAGGAACGTTCCTAATACCACGAAGTTTATTATGGCAGATAAACACCTAATACCAGACCGCTATCCACAGAAGGATCTCTTTATCTGTGATGTGGCTGATGCAGTTTTAAAAGACATCATGCCTCAAATGGAACACCCTTTTTATTCTCTGTCTAAAAAACCAGAGACCAAAGTAAGACGGTATGAACACAATGGTAATTGGTTAGAAGTAATACCTAGCGTAAAAGGTTTAGCTACAATTTATGATAAAGATATTTTGATTTACACCATCTCTCAAATAATGGCCAAAATTAAAGCAGGAGAAAAACCAGGTAAGCGTATTTGTATAAATTCATATGAATTACTTCAATTCACCAACAGAGGTACATCTGGGCGAGATTATATGGCTTTAAATGATGCTTTTGATAGATTGGTTGGTACAAGAATAAAAACAAATATTATTACTGGCGATGAAGAACAAATAGATTATTTTGGTCTTGTGGATACTGCTAGTATTCGTAGAAAAAATGGATTAGATGGTCGCTTATTATGGTGTGAACTACAACTATCAGACTGGGTATTTAACGCTATAAAAGCCAACGAGGTATTAACACTACATAGAGACTATTTCAGACTTAGAAAACCTATAGAACGACGTATATATGAGATAGCCCGAAAACACTGTGGACATCAAAAAAAATGGTCTATATCTCTTGCTCTACTCCATAAAAAAAGTGGGTCTCAAAGTGATAACAGAAAGTTTAAAATGAATGTGAAGAGTATTGTAAAAAATAATCATCTTCCAGATTATATGATTGAATACGATAACAACACTGATGTTATAACCTTTAAAAATAGAGAAACATGGTGGAAAGATAAGCCTAACGACCCTGAAAGAAAACTTCCTGCCCTCGATACTGAAACCTATAACAAGGCAAAAAAAATTGCACCTCAATTTGATATATATGGGTTAGAGCAAGAGTTCAGGACATGGTGGGCTAACTCTGGAAAACCTCTCCCTAACGATTTAGAAAAAGCATTTTTAGGTTTCTGTAAGAAAAGAGCAAATAAAGATAAGCAGCAAAACCTACTTTGAAGTATAAAAGTACATAGTAATTATAGCTAGAGCAATTATGAAAAAAATTAAAATTATATCCATTTGGAATCCCAAAGGAGGACAGGGTAAGTCAATGCTTGCTATTAATCTAGCGGCAGCTGCTTGTGAAATAGGCATAAAACCCTTGGTAATCTGCCAAGATCAACAAGGAACATCCATGCTTTACTATCAAACAGGTAATTTACCTTTTGAAGTAATAGGGGATATACCAGAATCAAGACCCAATGCAGATCTAATTATATTTGACCATCAAGCCAGTGATTGGGAAGTACCAGATACTCATTTATTAATCATGCCGTTAAAGCCTGCTCGTGACCAATATGCAACTTATATAGATGCATTTAAACGCGCGGATAAGAAGGGTAGAGAAATAATAACCGTGGTTACAGATGGACAGACTCATCGAGCTAGTGAAAAATCAACTACCGAGTTTCTAAGAGAAGAAGGGGCTTATATTATCCCATCCAGTGGAGTATTTAGTAGAGCTGCTGAAGAATATAGAACAATATACGACACCAAACTAAATAAAGCTTACAAAATCAGGGAACGTCGCCAAGAAATTAGTAGAATTCTTGGCGCTATCTTGATGCAACAAAGCGAAGATACAACAGCAGGAGAAAAGACTAATGGGTAAACCAGCATGGATGGAAGAAGAGCAAGAGCGTGCCGAGGATTTAAAAAGGTCAGGTGCTACTGTTAATAATACTGCACCTAAATTGGCTCGCGTTACTCGTGCGCCTAAAAGAATGCAAAAAGCATTCTATATTCAAAATATACATGCACAAGCTTTTGAAAAATTAGTATTTAATCAGAAGATGAAAAAAGGGAAGAAAGCTCCTGATTTAGCGGAAGAGGCTATAGAGTTACTTTTAAGTAAATACAAAGAAAAACTATAAAACTTTATAGTATATACTTTTATAGTTTTCTTATAATATTCCTACAATGTACACCGTAACTATAAGACCTTAATAATGATTCTATGGAAAGCTTTTGTTCTCAAAGGGGAAATATACTCCTTAGAACATTTACACCCTTTTAAATTTGAAGTGATTCAAGAAGCAAAGATCAATAAACCAGAACGAAAGTACCTCTTCAATGTTTCTTTTTCTTTACATTGCTTCAGCAAAAAAATAGAAACTAATGATGACAATGATCTTTTTTACAAAGACAGCAGGGAAGAGCGTACATTCTGCTTTAACCGCTATGAGCTTTCAAAAAAGTTACCTGAGATCATAAAAAATATAGGTAGAAAGAAATGTAGCCACACTGGTCATGGAAACTTTTTTATTGTGGAGATTCTTAGAGAAGATGGCAATACGATAAACTATGAAATCTATTTCAAAGTAACAAAAGGGCAGAGCAGTACACTTAATCTCTATATTGAAAGTGCATACCCAAGGGATGAAAACCACCCAAGAAAGAACAAAAAGAAACCTATTGCCTTTTATGTGATTGCCTATAACAAACTACACAATAGACCTATCAAAGCCCCAAAGTAAAAAAGCTCCCCGAAGGAAGCTTTTTAAATCGAAACTCTTGGATATATCCACACTTGGGTGGAAACCATTACTGGTGGTATAGGAGCGTGGCTGTTACGCCATTTCGTTTATACTGCCTACACTAACAATTATACAAGTATTAAAACTTTTGTCAAAAGTACCCATTGGTCACTTCCTCACAGCCGCATGCACCCTCTTCAGCACAGCCGAGCTATCAGGTCGTCGCAACGTCTTCAGGGAAGGATCATAATCAGACCCCTCCACCTCAAAGCGAGGCAACCCCAATTCCACCACAATATACTTTGCCAGGGAATCCAATTTACGCCAGGAACGCACCTTGCCCGACTTAGACCGCAAGGTCTTCTCAATGCGCCCATAGCGCACCATCAAAAACCAACAGTCCCCATCCGCAATGGCAACAGCAGATCGAACCGATCCAGCAGCCACTAATTCCAGGAGTAGGGCATGGCTAACCGTTTCAGACATGATAAAGGGATTCCAAAAGTCACAAAGTGAGTGACGACTTAGTAACTATAGCGGAAGAGGGGAGTTATTAGAACTACCCACCACTTAACATAACACCAATTATTAGCACAATAGAATCATTTTTTATTTTCACATCAATAAATACGATACAACTCTAATCGAATCAGATATTTATTTTACAATGCTTAGTTTTTACTCAATCTCATTTATAATTTTAATATTGACATCTGTTTTTTTTTTGCTGTATTTTAATAGGCTACATAAATAAAACTCATGGATGATGTGACAATGACTGCTAGTTTTCGCACTTACTTTATTTTCGTTTTTTCTCTCCTATTTGCTGTTTCAGGATCCGCGTTTGCTGATTCGGATAAGCGCGATGATGATAAACATCATTCAAAACGTTATTTTTTAGCCCCTGATGTAAGTGCCAGCGGTACGGTTGTTAATGGTGTGGATGTTGCCACAGGTCGATTAAATCGCTCTGATGTCGATTTATCATCTGCCACGTTAAGTTTAAGCCGTATTTATGATGGTTCAAACTGGAATCACCAATACGCGAATCGTTTATGGGTAGATGGATTATCCTACAATGAATGGCAGGGAACCAAGAGCAGTCAATACAAAAAGAAAAAGAAAGCCTGTACCTCTGGCTGGAAAGACATTAAAGCAACCGTCTTTAACGGAAAATTATCCCATGCAAAAGCTAAATACAAAAAAGGATTTTGTCGGATTCGTGTAAACGGAAAAACAAAGGCTACACTAGCTATTCATCGTACGGGTAAAAAGGCAGAAAAATCGATTGTATTAACCCGCCCTGATGGCACGAGTATGACGTTTGCCAAAGATCATCGCCAATGGAAGTCACTTTCTGGTGCGCCTTATACACTTAAAAAATCAGGCAAAAACTGGAAACTTTCTACACCAAATAACAGCGTAGAACTCTATGATCGCTGGGGTAGCTTGATTAAAGTCACTAACTCAAGTGGACAAAGCACACGTTTGCGTTACAACCACGCCGGTAAATTAAAGAAAGTGACAGGTCCTTTTGGCAGAACACTAACCTTCACTTACAACGGTTGGAAAGTTGCGAGTGTGACAGGCGCACAAGGTACGGTGAGTTATACCTATAATAATGGCCAATTAGCGAGCGTAACCAAGGTGGATGGCTCAACCATGAGTTATCAATACAATAATGGCAAGCTCAGTGCCGTAATCGATGCACTCGGTCAAACCATCTCTAGCTACAGCTACGACCACAAAGGGCGTGTTGCATCATCACAAGGGCAAAATGGCACACGTAAAACTGACTATGACTATGCAAGTACAGAAACCACAGTAACAAATGTTGCTAACAATGCTAGCGATCGCTATCAATTCAGCGTAGTCAAAGGCACGATGAAACAAGCTAAAATTACGGATACTGATGGGAATAGCAGCACCCAACGTTATGATAAAAATGGTTATCCTCGTCTATCTATTGCTATTAACGGTAAAAAAACACGTACTGTTTATAACAAACACGGTTTACTGGTTAAGCGTATTGACGCTGTTGGTCTCGCCAGTGAAAAAACCACCCTTACAAAATGGCACAAAAAATTTAGAAAGCCAGTATTACAAGTTGATGGAAAACTAAGGGTCGGCAATAAAGCTACACAGTCTGTTTATAACCGAAAAGGATTATTGGTGAAACGTGTCGAAGGTGTGATTGCTCGTATTAAGCGTTCTCACAAAGATGACGATGATGGACATCACGGTAAAAACAAGAAGCACAAAAAAGATAAAAAAGACAGCAAAAAACACCATAAAACAACAGTTGTTTTAAATAATAAACGTATCACGAAATACGGTTATAACGGCAAAGGACAGCTGATCAAAACCATTTCACCCAATGGTGCAGTAACGCTAATTAGCTATGACAAAAATGGAAACCGTATAGGAAGTATGAATGCGCTAGGGCAAGAGAACAAAACACTGGCATTTGATGCCACAGGAAAACCATTAGTATCAGAAGATGCCAACGGTATTCAAACCCAAAATAACTATGACAGTGCAGGACGTTTAATTAGTACAACCACTAATGGCAGAACAACCACCTACACTTATGATGCAGCAGGCCGTCAAACAGGCGTAACCAATCCCGATGGTAGTACCACCAGCAATCAATACGATGCTTCGGGCAATATTGCTAAAACAATTGACCAGGATGGTAATGTCAGCCAAAGCACATTTGATGCCAACGGCAACCAGACCAGCTCACAGGTAACGGATGACAAAGGTAATGTGATCTTAAGTTCGGCATCAACTTACAATAATAAGAATCAGCTTACCCAAAGCACCGATGCACAGGGTAATACCACACGCTATGAGTACGATGCCTCGGGCAATCAAACCAAAGTAATCGATGCTAAAGGCAATATGACACGCAACGAATATGATGCCAATAATCGTTTAGTTAAAACTATTGATGCTCTGGGTAGCGAAACCACTTACACTTATGATAGCGATGGCAACCGTACCAGTGTTACCGCTCCAAATGGCGCAACTACCACGTTTGAGTATGATGCCTTCAATCAAGTGGTGAAAGAAATTAGCCCAGATAGAGGTACAACCACCTATCAATACGATGGTTCTGGCAATCAAGTCAGCGTGACTGATGCTAACGGTAACCAGAACAACATTAGCTACGATGTACTTAACCGTAAAACAGGCGAAAGCTGGAGCGGTGCGCCTGATTTAACTATTGCATACACTTACGATAGCTGTGCTAATGGTATTGGTAAACTCTGCCAAATCACTGATAAAAGTGGTAGCACTAGCTTTGCCTACGACAGTAAAGGACAGATTGTACAGAAAACGCAAAATATCGAAGGGATTGAGCTCACTAAAAGTTATGCCTATAACAACGAAGGCCAGTTAATTAGTGAAACCTATCCTTCAGGTGCTGTTATAGCCTATAGCTACAATGTTGGTAAGGTTGCCAGTATTAGTATTAACAGCACTCCGTACATCACCAATATGAGCTACAACGCCAACAATCAAATCACAAGCTGGAACTGGGCAGATAGCACAAGCTACACAAAGACCTATGATGTTAATGGTCGTTTAAATAGTTTCCCTTTAGGAGACAAAACCCGTACCTTAAACTACGATGTCAATGGCAATATCATAGGCTGGAGCGATACAGGCACAGATGCGGTTAAAAACTTCGCCTACGATGCCCTAAACCGTTTAACGGCTTACAACAAAGAAGAAAACAACAACCCGCTACAAAGTCAAATATTTAGTTACGATGCCAACGGCAATCGTACTCAACTACAAGATGACAGTGTACAAACGATTTATAGCATCCTTGCTAACTCAAACCGCTTAACACAGGTGGGAACAACAAGTTATCAATACGATGCCAATGGCAATATTATTGATGATGGAGAACACACCTATAGTTATGATGCCAGAAACCGCCTAATCGGTGTTGATGGCACGAGTAGCTACCTGTTCAATGCCAATAATATGCGCGTTAAGAAAACCACTCCAGCGGGAGTTGTCCTTTATGGTTGGAATGAATCTCAAATTTTTGCAGAATACAATTCAAGTGGCCAACCAATACAAGAAACAGTTTACTTTGGCAATACACCTGTTGCCTTACTTAAAGACGACAATGTTTATCGCATCTATGCTGACCAGATTGACACGCCTAGGGCTGTAACGGATAGTAGTAATACAACGCTTTGGGGCTGGGATAGTAAACCATTTGGTGAATTACAACCCGATGAGGATGTCGATAAAGATGGCTCAACTCTAAGCTATAATCTTCGTTTTCCTGGGCAGTATTATGATGCAGAGACTGAGAAACATTATAACTACAACAGAGACTATAACCCTGTAACAGGAAGATATATTCAAGGTGACTCCATTGGATTAGATGGAGGTCTAAATATATATAGGTATGCCAATAATGATAGTTTATCTTATTACGATGTGGATGGTAAAACCCCAGTTCATGTTGCAGCAGCAATTTTAGCAGCAGCAACAAAAGCTTGCGCTAAAAACCTAAAGTGTCGTTGTGTAGCAATGTATTCTGCATATAAATCAGTTTGTTCTGTTGGAGGGTGTAAGAGTTATGATAGCTGTGCAACAAACACATTTAAAACAGCAGCTGCATCTATGTGTTTCACCTGGAGATGGGCTTATATTAGAATGGGATGTGATAAGGTCATACCAACACGTGTAAATCATCCAGAAGCTGCTCGTCAAGCTGGAAACAAATTTTACAACTGCGTAAACTTAAAACCTATCTGTTGTGGAGGTAGTGGATGGTTCTAAATAAATAATTTATGTTATCAATTAATAAAGTTTTTCTTCATGAGTTGAGTAAAGAGATAGATGATCATATTTTTGATCATCTATCTCTTTCAGGGTTCGACAATACTCTTAACAAGCTAAATATTAATGACCTAAAGGAATTAATACAAAAATATAGCTTACCTGCCCAAGAAGATAGAATTGAATACTGCTGGGCAATTCATGAAAGTGGAATTGAAAATATATGTAACATTAATAATGCCTACTTAAAATCTTATATTATAAGTATCGCTCTTTACTCGCATAGAAATTTAGAATGTATCGATTCGTTGGATGAGTCTTTTTATTATTTATTTATTACATCTTGTTCTTCATTCTCAACAAGTACCAAACAACATGCACTTGATTTTCTTTTTTTCCTTAAAGATGACGTTGACTATCCTGAAGAATACCCACCAAATAATGATTTTTTTCTATTGCTTTCTATATCATATTTATCTTCTTTACTGGGAAAAAAAATAAATAATTTAGGGCTTGTTTTCAAAGAGTGGGACTACCCTCAGTTAGATTCTATCTATTCTGACTTTGCGGAAAGGTGGAGTAATATTTTAAACAATGTTTTAAGTAAAGATATTAACTATTTTCTTTTGGATATATTCACAAGAGTTACCATAAGCCAAATAAATATAGACCCAATATCTCTACCCTCTTCTTGTTTACATAAAAATTAATTGCAAGCTGGAAATTTAGCAAACCAATCATTATCCCTACAAGCCACCTTAACCGCATTAATATCGTTATTCACCACAGACCAGTAGTTCTCTGATACAAAATACCGCACACGTTTCTTACCCGATCTAGGCTGAATATCTGCCAACACCCCCTCTAAATAACCTACAATACGAATTATTTTCAGGGAAAATGAACTCCGAAACTTGAGATGTAAAGGTAGATTATGAACAAAGAAATTGAAAAGTTTGTTGAAATTTCCTCAAAGGTGAATTCATGCTATACGGATGTATATGATAATGGTATAAGATATGATGAGCTTAATTTCGTCATATCTATTGAAGCGTTAAATATCAAAACTAAGTTCAAAGATGAAATTGAATTATTTTTCCCTCTGGAAGATTTTTATTTTTTTAACATGGCAGATGAAGGCTTGTTTTCAGACTATGTACTAGCAAATTATTTTGAAGAACCTCATTTTAATTGGCTTGCGCTTAGTGAAAGCCCCGTACTTGAGGACTTAAACTCCAAATGCTTCGATCTTTCTAAGTCAATGTTTTTGATAGATTTTTTGATTTTTACATCTGGAATATGCTTTCAAGTTATTTCACAATCGGCACCACAATTAATAATAACGAAGCAAAACATGAGTAATAGAAAAACAGATAATAACGAATCAGGAACATCCATCCAAAACCACTAGAAAGGTAATCTAGGACGTCCATCCAAAAGCGGCATAAACACAGCGATAAACGGTTGATGATGAATAGCCTACGAGAAAACAAGCCTTTTTCAGTGCTTGAACTTTAATAACGCAGAGACCGCTGAGTACCGCAGAGAAATCAGATGCTTTTGTATTTGGACTAGCAGGGGCATTTGAACAGAAACTTACGGTTTCGATGGTCAAATTAGTTCATAACCGTAATTTCCTGTAAGAAAACCACCTGCCAAATTCTTAAAAATCTTCGTTTTTGATAACTCTCTTAATTGAGAAAGAATGACCAGCTTTGCTGGGTTTATCATTATCACAAACCTATCTTAAAACTAAATCACCGACTAGGCACAGTAGCATGAGTTTTGAGAATATATTAAGCAGCCACTAGCTCATGGATAACGCTAGGTTCATTTATAATCAGGTGCATTAAACAATTTACCGCGCCAGAGGAAGGGTAACGACCCTGTTCCCAGTCACGTAATGTTGCAACAGGTGTATGAATAAGGACTGCAAAATCCTTTTGTGAAAGCCCTGTACTGGTTCTTGCATTGCGGATTAAAAGCTGTTCTTCTGTATAGGTTCTCTCGGTCTTACCTTGCTCCATTTCCGCAAGGCTTTCTTTCAAGCCTTCTATTTTCTGACCTGCATCTTTCTCAATGGCTTCTGCTATTTTATCAATGTTCATCATTCAACCTCTTTTTAATATCTTGTGAGGACATATTGCTTTGTTTGGATTTTTTGTAGATGGCTATAAGGTAAAGTAGACCTTCGTTTAATTGATTGAAGTAAATCACCCTTACACCACCACGTTTTCCACCACCTTTAATTGACCAACGTACTTTCCTTGCACCATCTGCTTTAGGTATTACATCGCCAGATTCAGGGTTTAATGCTATCCACTGGATAAAGTCTAATCGTTCGTCCTCTGACCATATTTTATCAACGTGCTGTTTAAAGGTTGGTGTTTCCACGACTGTAATCATAATTCATTATACTACGGGTAATCCGTACTTTCAATGAAACCGTAAGTTTCTGTTCAAATGCCCCCGCTAGTCCTAATAGCCCACTCAACTATTTTGATAGCAATGGTAAACTTTTTCAGTGGCTTTCTGACCTTTTTGTTCCTACAATAACTTTTAGTAGGGCAGAGCTTCCTCATGTTTCTCTTACAATAATTACAGGA
>Ga0256839_1003515_pt1 | contig 16102 bp, 12 predicted proteins | sample 354166metaG_FD_185968 | JGI IMG/M metagenome (GOLD analysis project Ga0256839, IMG submission 185968) | Hydrothermal vent microbial communities from Mid Atlantic Ridge, Atlantic Ocean - 354-166 | ecosystem: Environmental > Aquatic > Marine > Hydrothermal vents | place: Atlantic Ocean: Mid... | reverse complement strand
CCCACCGGAGAGTTCCCTTGCCCCCTTCTTCGACCACGCCCTTCCCTTCAACCTCGTCGTTACCGCACGATCCCTCCAACGGCTGGCGACCGAAAAACCGGAAATCTTCGACCGCCTCCGCGCTCTGCTGGACAGCGGTCGGTGCGAAATCGTTGGCGGTGAGTGGCAGGAGAGCCGCCATACGTTGCTGCCAACCGCCATCTTCCTGGAAAACCTGCACAGGGGAATGAACACCTACCGGAACCTCACCGGTACGGCCCCCCAGGCGTACGGGCGGCGCAGCTTCGGGCTCGCGAGCTATGTCCCCCAAATCCTCAATCGCATTAACGTCTACTACGCCCTTCACTTCTCGATGGATGGAGCGACCTTTCCAGAACATTACGAGCCCCGCATCCGCTGGGAAGGGCTTGCCACCAGCAGCGTCCAGGCACTGACACGGCTTCCCCACAACATGGCCGATCCCCGCGACGTGCTCGCCTACGGCCGTGCGGTCGCCCAAACGATCGCCTCCGACCACGTAGCAACCACCACGTGGGCATATGATCCGGCCGAACCATCCTTGCTGCCAGAGCTGGTCGCGCGCGTCGCCCGGCTCACCCCCGCCTTCGGACGCTGGTACACGCTGTCCGACTACTTCCAGACTACCGAGCCGGTCGACATGAGTGTACACCCGCCCGACGACGATTATCGCAGCACCTTCCTGCTCCTGGACCACCTCCGCCAGCACGAACACCCCGTCTCCCGCTATGCCCAGCAGTGGCGCACGTACAGTCGCTTCTTCACGCTCTGCGCCCTGGACGCCATCGCACACACACTCCGCTACCGGAAGCCGCCCGTACAAGACGAGATCGACATCTTCGCCATTTCGCGGCACCCCGAGACGCCGGAATCCCTGAGCCGCGTCGAAGAAGAGCGGATTTCGGCAATAACCCGCGTCCTCTGCAAGGACGTTCCAGGACGTCCTCCCGCACTTCTGGCCATCAACCCCTCCCCAGAGCCGGCGTGCGTCGCCATCCCGGATACAACAGACGAACTCGTTCGGTTGCGTCCCCTCGGACAGCCCTGCATACTCAACCCCGTGGAACGGCCAACAGAACCGGAGTTCTTGGGCGTGGCCGAGGTGCCCGCACTGGGCTACAGCGTCCTGCCCCAGGAGAAGCGGGCGGTCGATCTGCCCATTTCTCTGAGCGAATCCGACCAGATCCTGGAAATCGCATGGGGGCCATACACGGCCACAATCGACCGTGACACTGGCGCCCTTAGAGGTATCGGCCGCGCCGGTGAACGGTTTCCCCGGCTGGGAATCAGGCTCTGCGCGCGCGGCTTTCTGGCGGAAGCACCGAGCGAAAGCCAGGAACCCTACGTCGTCCCCACCCCAACCCATTGCTCGGCACGCATGGCTGCCCAACGCGTGCACGTGCTCCACAGCCGACCGGCGTTTGCAGAGATCGTCACCGAAGGGATCCTCGTCGGGGATCCTCCCCCAGAAGGCAGCCCGAGCGGTTTGCTGGCCAGATTCCGCCTCGCCTACCAGATCACAGCCGGATCCAATGTGCTACGGCTGGCGTGCGAATTCTGGGACGTGCAGTCCGACGTCTTTTCCGACGACTCTCCCTGGTCGCAGTACCTCGGCTTTACCCTAGCCTGGCCCGATCCAGCAACCGCGATCGTTCGCGGAACCGGTTGCCTCCGCGTCCCAACCCGCAAGCAACGCTTCGAAGCCCCCGCCTTTATCGAACTGCACGACCCACCGAGGTATACCGCGGTGATCACGGCCGGCTTACCGTTCTACGTCCGCACACACGGCCGCATGGCCGACTTGATCCTGGTCACCCAGACGGAGAAGGCACGATTCTTCGAGATCGCTGTCGCTCTGGACCCCCACAACCCCTATCACACCCTGGCCAGCCTGCTGTGCCCCCCCATCCTGGTACGCCGAACTGGGACTGCCCCACGAGGCCCCGAAACGGGCTGGTTCTTCCACATCGATGCCCAGAACATCGCCTTGCTCGACCTCCGCGCGCTCGATCCGGAAGGAAAGCGATACCGCCTACGGCTGCTCGAGACGGCCGGGCAACCGACCCGCGTACGCGTGCGATGCTGGCGACCGATCGAAACGGCGTTCATGACCGACTTCCTGGGGGAAGTTCTGTTCGAGGCGGACTGCGCCGACGACTATATTGACGTGGACGTGCTCGCTCACGAACTCGTCCAGCTCGAGGTCCGGCTCAAATGATGCCGACAGCGCAAGCCAGAGCCACCGTGCCTAGGGTACAGAGGTGAACAGAGATCAGGACCAAAAGAAAAGAGGCCGTTCCATAGGGACCGTCATCACGATCGATGGGCCCGCAGGGGCAGGAAAGTCAACCGTCGCTAAGCGTTTGGCCGAACGACTTGGTTTCCAGTACCTCGACACCGGCGCGATGTACCGCGCCGCAACCCTCGCCGCCCTTCGAACCGGCGCCATCGAAAAGGGCAACGACGCGCTCGCCAAACTGGTCCGCAACCTGCACATCGAACTGGACGGCGAACACGTGCGTCTGAACGGAGAAGATGTGACCGAGGCGATCCGGAGTCGCGAGGTCACGGAAGCAGTCCGGCGACTTGCGGATAATCCTCAGGTCCGCGCCGAGATGGTCCAGCAACAACGGGCCGCGGGGTTCGGCACCAACCTCGTCGCCGAGGGCCGGGATCAGGGCACCGTGGTGTTCCCCGACGCAGCCGTGAAGTTCTACCTCACAGCCAGCCTGGAGGAACGGGCACGGAGACGACTACGCGACCTGCAGCAGCTCGGCGAACGTGTGCCCCTTTCCCTGCTCATCGAAGAAATCCGCCGTCGCGATGAAACGGACATGAATCGCCCCGTGGGGCCCTTGCGTATTCCGGAGGGGGCCACGATCATCGACACGACCAACCTGTCGATCGACCAGGTTGTGGATCGAATGCTAAACATCGTGCGGGAGAAGCTCAACCAATCCAACCCGCCTGAAACGAACTCGGTCCCCCACCAGGATGAACGTCGTCCCGCGTGACCAGGACAGACGCCCCCCGCGTGGGCACCCCGAACCCCAGGGCACACCAGAGCCTGCGGCTAACGGCGCTGATCACCAAGAATCGACCGGGCCGCGGTGCGAATCGCCTCGGGCGTGTCCCGTCGCCCTTCTAGCTCGCTCACGATCCGGCGCGCGGCCTCATCCCGCCCCGTTTGCCAATAGGCCAGCGCCTGCAGATAGAGTAGCCCCGGGTCACCAGGACGGACACGCAGCCCCCGTTCGCAATGCATCAACGCGGTCCGGTACTGGCCGCGTTCCAGACAGAGCCGTGCGGCCCGCTCACGCGCCGCTACCAGCGCCTCGCGCACCAACCGGTTGTCCTTCTCTCGCGGTAGCTCGAGCAACCGCTCCATACGGGCAAGCAGCACCGGATCGAGGGGAAGAGCACGTAACTTGAGGATCAACAGGTTGAGCTGGGCCAACTTGTACTGGCCATCCGGGTCGTCCGGCTTGACCTCGCTGAGCAGCCGAACGGCGGTCACTTCGTCATCGGCTACCGAAGCGTAATAGGTCGCCAGGTTCACCCGCGCCAAGCCAGAGGATGGATAATGCCGCAGAACGTGTCGCCACACCAGCTCATCGCCCCGCCAAACGCCCGCATAATCGACGCACATGCCAAAGAACACAACGACCGCCCCGACTGCCAGAGCGGTCATCGTTCCCCAGATAGGCCATTTGACCGGAGCGGCACGGTCCTGAATCGGCCGAAGCAGATGGAGTGCCCCGGAGAGAAGCGCAATCCAGATCCCAACCTGGGTGAGGTACAGGTAACGCTCGGCTACCGGAGCAAGCCCAACGCGCACCACGCCAGAAACCGGCAGCCACAAGACCACGTACCAGATCAGTCCCCAGGTCACTCTAGTCCATCTCGCCTGCAGGGCCACATAGCTCAGCAAGCCAATCCCAATGAGCAGCCCCGCGCCCGTATAGGCGTGGACGTCCCAACTGTCCCAATGGGGCGTGCGCACGTGATGGGGCGACAGCCCCGCCGGAATGAGCGCCTTGGCCAGGTACCAACCAACGGAGTGCAGCGCACTGGTGGCTCTCTGTCCCACTGCCACCCGGTGAATTGCCGTTTCCGCCTGGGCTCGCCAGGTCAGCGCCCCAACCAATCCGGCCGCACACATCAACAGCGAAATCCCCATCCATCGCTTCCGCCTCAAGCTGGCCTCGCTCACCCCGGTCAGATCCGCAGCGGCAAGAACAAGCGGCAGGACAACGGCCGTGGGCTTGCTGAGCAATGCCAGCCCACCACACAGGAGCGAGATCAGGAGCACGAGGCCACTTCGAGCCCTCAGCCAGCTAACGACGCTCAGCAGGATGAAGAACGCACACAGCACCTCCTTGCGTTCCGCAACCCACGCCACCGCCGAGACGTTGACCGGATGGACGGCGAACGTGGCCGCGCCAAACAGGGCCAACCCCAGGGGTAGGCCGAGGGTGCGAAGAAGCAAGAAGACCAGCGAGCTATTCAGACAATGGAGAAGCAGGTTCACCAGATGGTGTGGCCATGGGGTCCCACCCACAACCTGATACACTGCCCAGTGGGAGAGCACGGTCAGGGGGTGGTAATTCGAGCACTGAAACGATGAGAACGCGGCCTTCAGCGCGTCGAGTGGACCGGCTTGCGTCACAATCTCGTTTCGATACACGTAGGCGGCGTCGTCCCACAACAACAAGTCGGCATCCCAAGTCGTGCCATAAGCAGCCACCGCCAATAGCCAGAGCCCTACCAGAGGAAATGCCCACCGCCCCAAGCGCCGCCACATGGTCGAACTCCTTCCGGACACCACGCCGTGGTGAACTGCAACGCGGCACGCCGAACCGCGGCCGGAAACAAGCCCGACGGCAAACACCCTGATCGGTCCGGGCCTTGTTCGCCGTCCAGGCACCGACCGAGGGAACGTCCCCTTTGCATCGGCAGACCGCTCTGCGATCGGACGATCGCAAGCCCAGTTTTCTTGCCCTGTGCGCCTATCCGATCCATCGGTATCCGACCAGACCGACCACGTGGAGTCCCTGGCAGCCCGCATCGATTTGGGCTGGACAGATCGGGGCGAAAGGCTATGGTGTGCGTCGTGCTGGATGGCCCGGCTACTACTGGCGTTGCAGTCTGGTTCACCGGCAATGGCAGCAGAGGCCCGTCGGCCTCACGTTCCACGCGGCTCTGCGGTGCTCCGGAGCTCCACCCAGCAGCCGGCCGGCATACAACTCGGTGCGGGGGCTGCAAACAGCATCCGGTTGCGAGGTTCGTCTGTTGCGGGCAGGTTTGGTTCGAAGAGGAGTCGACGATGACTGCGAGGTTCGCGATCCGGTCGATTTGGGCGGGTGTCGCGCTGGGGTTGGTTGGGTGCACCACTTACTCATCCCCCTACTATGGGCCCCCGTACGGACAGCCGTACAGCCCGAATCCAGCGCAGACACGTGTGCAAGGTGCGGAAGCGGTCGCTCCCAGCAGGCCGTTGAACAACGCTCCGATGAGCTTCCAACCGATGCAGTCCGTTCCGGCGGAGTACTACTACGGCCCCCAAGGCCAGGGTGGTGTGCAACCGGCGCAGGGAACCACCCCAGGTGGGGCCGTACCCTACCAGAGCCCCAGCTCGTCCACCGGGAACGCAATGGGGCATGCGCCGGACTATTCCTGGATTCGCGGCAAGCTCGAACGTTCTCACATCGGCGGCGGAGCATGGATCGTACGCTACGCCTCTCCATCTGAGCAGGACCCGTACGGCGGCGCTGTGGTCCTGCAGGGGGTCGATCCCACTCAGTACGGGATTCAGCCCGGAGCGTTTGTCGTCGTTCGCGGCTCGATCGTGGAAAACACCGCGTTCCCGTACCTGCCCAACCCGGGCTACCGAGTGCTCTCGATTCAGCCGCTGCGTTGATCGAGAGCCTTCCCGGGGGGCCGTAACTCGGACGCAGTCGCGTTTGCTCAGGCCATACCCGACTCCGGCACAAGCAGCGACCTTACCTGTTCGAACAGCCCGGCCCCCCACAAGAGGCGGTGTGGGGGCTCGGGTTGGCATGACGGGCGAGAGGATCGGCATGAGCAGCGTCTTGCGTCGGGTCGAGCACCGGCAGACGGCGAGTTTGGCCCGCGAAGAAGCGCGGTTGGTGGCGCCTTGGGCTGCCCTGGCCGTCGCGCTCCTGGTGATGCGCGGCTGGATCATATGGCTTGCGGAGAAAGCCGTGCCAGAGGGGGTGGGTGCGCTGAAGTGGGCCCCCTTGCTGCATTCCGAAGACCTCCTCGTCGTCGCAGCGTCTTTCACCGCCGCATGGACGGCCCACTCGCGCTGCCGGCGTCCCGGAGGTCGCCGCGCCCTGCGCCTCCTGTGCTGGGTGCTGGCGTCGGTGGGCACCCTGTATGCGGCCGTCAACGTGGAGGTGTTCCGCTACCTTCGCAGCCCCCTCACCTACCGCCTTTGGCGACTGTCGGACAACCTGAAGGGCGTGCAGGCATCGGTGGAAGCCGCTCTCGAGCCAGAGCGTGCCTTGGCCCTCTGGATCATCCCGGCCGCTGCCCTCGCCACGGCATTGGCCGTGCTGCTGGTTGGATCGCGCGCCGGGCAGCTTCGCCGCTTCGCCCCCCGCATCGGTGTCGCCGTGTTGTTGTGGGCCGGAAGCGGTCTCGTCGTGCTTCTTGCAGTCGGACTCGATCACGAACTCTATGCAAACCCCCACGTCGAACTGTTTCGCTCCTGGCTAACCGAACAGGACCCATTCGTGGCCGGAACCTATGCAGCGGCGGACCTCGATGAATTCGATCCGGCTACGCGCCTGGATCCCCCATCCTGCTCGACTACACCTGGGTCCTGGAGCGGCAAGAACGTGCTTCTCCTCGTGCTGGAATCCGTAGGGGCAAAGTACATGAGCCTCTACTCACCAGAGTACATGACAACCCCACATCTCTGCCGGCTCGCCGAACAATACGGGCTCGTGTTCGACCGTTACTACGCCCACGCCCCGTCCACCTCGGCAGCGATCGCGTCCATGTTCTGTTCGGTCCTTCCCCGCCACGGTTGGCGTGCCATCCCGGGCAAATACCCCAAGCTCTCAATCGCGAGCATAGCTGATGTGGTTCGCACCGCCGGCTACCGTACCGGATTTCTCCACAGCGGCGACTTGAGCTTCGACGACGAAGGGGAATTTCTCAGGAACCACGGGTTCCAGGATACCTGGGACTTCCGAACCCTCCGCGCGCATCGGTTCGCGAACCGGAGCCGTCCTGCCCTGCGCGGGGGGCGTGGCCAGGTGCCCGACGCCTCTCTACTCACCGCTGCCGAACACTGGATCGACCAAAACCGTCACCAGCCCTTCTTTCTCGTCCTCTGGACGATCCAAACACACCACCCCTACGTCACCGACCGTCGGGAACGCCTGGCCCAAGACCGAGATCTGAACCGCTACCTGCTCGCCCTCAAGGACGCCGACCGATTGCTTCTCGATCTCTGGAACCTCCTGGACTCGAAGGGCCTCCTGGACAATACCGTGCTGGTCATCACAGCCGATCACGGCGAAGCGTTCTGGCAACACGGGCATATCGCCCACGGACAAACCCTGTTCGAGGAAGAAATCCGCATCCCCCTGGTCTTCCTGTCGCGGTCAATCGAACAGCCCGGACGGGTGGGCGGAACCTATCGCCAGATCGACCTCGCGCCCACCCTTGCCGCGCTGCTCGGATCCCCCCTGGTCCCCGAATGGCAGGGTAAACCGATCTGCCCATGCCACCCAGAAGAGCGGCCCGTGTACCTGTTCACCTGCTACAACCATTACCTGTTCGGCGTGCTTCACAAGAACCGGAAATACATCTACGACGCTACGACCGGCCGCCGCCTCACCTTCGATCTGGACCACGACCCCCACGAACGGATTCCATCAACCGCATCCACCCCCTTCGCCACCACGGCCCACCGTAAGCTCGCCGCGTGGTTACACTTCCAAAACCCCTTCCTGGACGCTCACGCGGCCCCGATGCGCTAACCGGCCTAAGTACCGTCGCACGGCCCCCACGAGCGTAGCCACTCCCGCCCCCCTCCTCGGCCAAACAAGGGCCACCACCGCGCACCGGCAAAGACGCTGTCCAGGAAAACGGTTTGACCGAAACGGAACCACATCCAGAGCTCAGCCGATCCGCCCGCTCCCGGCACCGGCAACACCAGACCGGCGCCAGGGCTAGTCCATGAACACCTTCGGATAGCCTTCGAACACCTCGATCAGGAGCTGCAACCCCTCAGGGGTGGCGCGATACAACCGATAGCCGTCATGCTCCTCGAACTGCGGGTCACAGATCCGGAACGGCTCCTCCCCATTCCGCGCCCACACGGGGCTGGTGAAGAAATCCATCACCTTCTGGCGGATTTCGTCGTGCGGTCGCACGCGGAGCTCTTCGTTCAAGTAAAGAGCGTAACCGAACTCCTCGATCTCATCCCAGGGCATCTCCTCCTGCGGCTCGCCCCGATAGTACGGCTCCAGCACCGTCGGCGTCGACTTCTGGGCCGGGTTGTACAGCATGTCGATCGCATTCCAGGGACAAACGACGAGCTGGTAGTAGTCGGTGCTTTCGCTCGGAACGCGGTAACAAAGCTGGCAACCGATGCACCGCGTCGTATCGATCTGGTGGTAGCTCTCTGAAGGAAGAACACCCGGCACTTCGTAAATGCAGTCCACGGGGCAGACTGTCGCACACGAATTGCATGAGGTACACGAGTTCTTGTTGATGACCGCGATGTACCGGGGCTCCTTCTTCCGCGTCGACTTCTTCTGAACCCTGAAGTATTCGTCGACCGAGATTGTCATCCGCCCGTCCTCTCAGGAGCTCGATTGCCCTACGGGAGAATAGGTCACCTATTGTAGGAGTTCACGCTGCTGGAATCCCGTAGCAACCCCACCAGGCACAGGCTGCCGGCCGCGGTTACCGCCGATGGCGTTGGACGGCTGCGTCAACCCGCGTCCGGTTCGCGGAGCGACATCGGCCCGAGGCCGACGAGCGTGGGGTCAGGCCACCGCCTCGGGCGATTCTGACTGCCGCCCGTCCAAGCCCAATAAGCGTCGCTCGATCGTTTCGATCTTTTCCAGGCGACGCCGATGCCGCTCGAAACGGTCGAAGCTTGCGGCAAGGAAGACCCTGACCAGCTCTTCTGCCAATGCCGCACCGATCACTCGCCCACCGAGACAGAGCACATTCATGTCGTCGTGCCGGACGCCCTGCCCGGCACTGTACGGATCATGACAGACACAGGCCCGAATTCCCGGAAACTTGTTCGCTACCACACACATCCCCACCCCGCTCCCGCACAAAAGAATCGCTCGTTCCGCCCGTCCGCCCAAGACCGCATCCACTACCTTCTCGGCGATGTCCGGATAGTCGACCGGATCAGGATGCTGCACACCGAAGTCCAGCGGCTCATGTCCGGTGTCTCGGATGGCGCGCAGCACAGCTTCACGGATGGGAAACCCACCATGGTCCGTTCCAAATGCAACAATCACGGCCAATCCCCCGGAGATTCTCCCGTGTTTGCCTAGACTTGCCCTAGAGGCGGTGGAACGGCCCGAGCGACCCAGGTCGCTCGTAGCACCTAATGATCACGCCGGAATCCTCCGCTATCGGGACCTTTCCTGCCCCCGGTTCCAGTAGATCCGTACGTTGCGGGTCGCGCGACCGACGGCCACGATATCAAGCCGACCGTCTCCGTCCAGGTCGTCCACAGCCAGGTCCTCACATGCCATGCCTCCGTGATCGAGCACGAACCGCTCCCATTTCGCCGCATCCCCACTTGCAACACGGTAGACCCTCACCCCATAACGCTCGGTCTCGGACAAGTGCTGCCGGGATCCGATGACGATTTCGTCATTGCCGTCTCCGTCCAGATCCGCACACCAGACCGCATGGCCCTGTCGTAAACGGTCGTCCAGGACAATCCTGCGGTACCGCTGGATGCCGACACCTTCCTGTACGTAAACGACCGCTTTGTCCCCGTGCCATGGCTCGATCGTAGCCACCAGGCGACGGCCGTCGGCTAACCGGCCGGTTTTCACCTCGCTTGCCCCACGTTCCCGGTCCGGTCGGCTCTGATCGCCCGCGCCGATTCGGACGAAACTCCAACGCCCCCCCACCAACTCGTACGACCGCACGCCCTCGTAGCTTGCTGTCAACACCTCCAGCCGCCCGTTTCCGTTCAGGTCATCTAGCCAGATGTTGTGCATCACGTGCAAGGATTCGGAATCGATGGTTTCACGCCGCCACGAGCGGTCAGAGCCGGATGGGATCTCGTAGTAGAACAGAGACACCGGTCGCTGCATGAAGTTGCCGCGTCGCGTCGTGCCCGGGCCGAGCAAGGGGGCAACAACCAATTCCTTCACCCCATCCCCATCGATGTCTCCCACCCGGATTCGGTGCAGACTAATCACCTCGCCAATCGGATGCACGCGCCAGGAAGCCCCAGGACGGCCAGGATGTTCCAGCCACTGCAGCGTGCCCGGCTCCCTGGTGTTGAACCCGCGCCACCCGGCCCCGAGGATGAGGTCCTCGTGGCCATCTCCATTGACGTCAAGCGGCGCGATGCAGACGTTGTCCGGTTTCGTCGTCCCCTCCCCGAGGATCGTATGCAGTCGCCAGCTTGGGTTCTCGAACCAGATCAGACGCCGACTGTCGACGACCACAATGTCCGGTCGACGGTCCTCGTTGATGTCCTGCAGCAAAACGGCGTAGCCAACCGTCAAAGAGCGATCGATCTCTTGTGTCTCGAACGTCGGCCAGGGGCGGTCTTGGGCCGTCGCAAGCCCACTCGGTACCGCCACCAACAGGACGAACAGGCAAAGCGAAACGCGCATGCAGGTCATGGGGGATTGTCTCCCGCAGAAGATCCGCTTAGGTATCGCCATTCCGAGCGTTTCGACCGCCATTGTAGCGAGATACTCTCGCGCGTCACGGAGCCCCCCTGCGTAAGCTCCAACACGCTGACGGACATCCGGGACCAGCCACACCGGCCGATTCCTTTCCCTTCACGGGCACACCCTGTCCTATCATGGAGACACAGGTCGGGCGGAGCATCCAAACCGACTGCGAAGGGGAGAGCTTACGGTGGGCGTCGATCGCACAGAAAGCCGGATCCGCCAGATGTTCGCCGCGATCAGCGCACGGTACGACCTGTTGAACCATTTGCTGAGCGGCGGCATCGACATCCTATGGCGGAAGAAGACAGCCCGTTTGCTCGGAGCTCCCCGGGCGCGGATGCTCGATGTTTGCACGGGCACCGCAGACCTCGCAATCGAATTCTTGAGGACGCACGGCGGAACGTTCCACGTCGTAGGGGCAGACTTTTGCCGCCCAATGCTGGAGATCGGTCAGAGAAAGCTACGCCATGTCGCAGCGGCCTGGCAGTACTTGCTGGTGGAAGCGGATGCCCAGCGTTTGCCCTTTCCGGACGACAGCTTCGACCTGGTCACGGTGGCGTTCGGCCTGCGCAATGTCACTCGCCATGATCAAGGGCTCCGCGAGATGATTCGGGTTACCCGGCCAGGTGGATTGATCGGCGTGCTGGATTTCAGCCTACCGCGGGTGCCGATTGTCCGTTCGCTCTATCTGTTTTACTTCCGCCGGATCCTTCCTCTGATCGGTCAGACGATCGCGCGAAACCGTGAAGGAGCGTACGAGTACCTTCCGGCCAGCGTGCTGGAGTTCTTCGAACCGGAGGAAATGCTGCAGCTCTTTGCGCAACACGGGCTGGTAAACTGTCGCGCGATCTCGTTCACTCTGGGCATCGCGACTCTCTACGTGGGCCAGAAGGCTGCTCCCGCAGAAATCGCCCCAGGGAAGCGACCGGCTGACCTGGTCAGCGTGGGGGGGGTGGGTGGTTGATATGCGGCATAATCGTATTGTGCTTGCGATGAGCGGCGGCAGCGGCGCGATCTATGGGATTCGTCTCCTGGAACGACTACTCGCTGCCGGAATCCAGATACACCTGTGCATGAGTGGCGCAGCGGAGCAGGTGCTGCGTGACGAGCTGGACGTCGCCCTGGACGAATTTGACGAACACGCGTTCTTGAACGAAGTGCGCGATGTCCTGGATGGCTACGGGTTTCGGCCACAGGACGCCCTGTTGCGCGGACGTCTGGTCCGCCACGACATCGGCGACTGGAGTGCCGGAATCGCCAGTGGCTCGTTTCCAACCGACGGGATGGTGGTCTGTCCCTGCTCGATGAACACCGTGGCTGCGATCGCGCACGGGATCTCGACGAACCTGATTCAGCGCGCTGCGGATGTACACCTCAAGGAGCGCCGCCCCCTCGTCCTTGTGCCCCGCGAAACCCCACTGAGCCCGATCCAGCTCGAGAACCTGGCGCGCTGCGCGCGGGCCGGGGCCATCGTGTTGCCCGCCTCGCCAGGCTGGTACCACCGACCTCGCACACTGGCAGACCTGGTCGATTTCATCGTCGCGCGCATCCTGGATCACCTCTCCGTACCCCACACACTGAGCCGTCGATGGGGCGAATCGACTCCAGGAACAAGCACCGATCCCGGCGCCTAGGTTCGGCCCGCCACCCTCCGTTCCGAGCATCCAAAGCCTGAGACGACGGCGATCTATCCGCGACTCGATTGCCGTAGCTCTTCCGTAGGGCCACCGTACGGATGGTGGGGCACATCGAGGGTCACGCGGATACCCCCGCGCATCCGCACCCGGCTTTCGGTCGTGGGCAAACGGCTCGACCGGGATTCCTCGTCTGCATCGATCACAGGTCGATGCCGTACTCGTTCCATCGACGGCTGACCAGCTCCCGGATCTCGGGCGACATCTCGATCAAAGGTGGCCACGGCCGTGGGTGCCCTTCCTCGGGTAGCTTCCTGGTTGCGTCGATCCCCATCTTGTGTCCGACTCCGCACACCGGGGCGGCATGATCCAGAATGTCCGTGGGCCCCTCACAGAAGACGACGTCACGGCCCGGATGAACATTCGAGCCCACGTGGAACCAGACCTCGTCGTAATCGTGCACGTTCACGTCCTCATCCACGACGACGATGATCTTCGTGAACATGAGCTGGCCCAACCCCCAGAGGGCGCTCATCACCTTGCGTGCCTGATACGGGTACGTTTTGCGGATCGATACGAAGGCGAAGTTGTGGAACACTCCGAAAGTGGGCAGATCGTAGTCCACGATGTCGGGGATCGTCAGCTTGACCAGCGGCAGGAAAATCCGTTCCACCGCTTTGCCCATGTGGTAGTCCTCCTGGGGCGGCTTCCCGACAATCGTCGTCCAGTAGATCGGATTCGACCGGTGCGTAATCGCCGTCACGTGAAACTTTGGAAAACGGTCCTCAAGGGAGTACCAGCCGGTGTGGTCGCCAAATGGCCCCTCAACGATCAGGGGTTCGCTCGGATCCACGTAGCCTTCGATCACGATCTCCGCATCGGCCGGGACCTCCATGTCGATGGTCCGACATCGTACCAGCTCGATCGGCTTACCCCTTAAGAACCCCCCGAAGAGGCACTCGTCCGTGTTCGGTGGCAACGGCGCGATTCCCATGAACGGGTAGATAGGGTCGCCTCCAATGGACACCGCCACCGGCATCTTTTCCCCCCGTTTCTTGTACTGCAAGAAGTGCTGGGCGCCGTCGTGATGCAGGTGCCAGTGCATTGCGGTTGTGCGGTCGTCGAGGAGCTGCAACCGGTACACGCCCACGTTCCGTTCGCCGGTTTCCGGACTGCGTGTGAAGACCTGGCCGAACGTGATGAATCGGCCCGCGTCCAGAGGCCAACACTTCAGCACAGGTAGCTCGAACAGATTGATGTCGCTCCCCGTCTTGACGATCTCCTGGCAGGGCCCGCTGCCGACGATCTTCGGGGGCATTGAGCTCACCGCACGCCCGATTCGTGCAAGCTCCGGAAGGAACTTCAGCTTCTCGATTAGCCCCCCTTCCGGCACGTCCGGTTTCAGGAGAGATGCGATCCGGTCCGCCACTTCTTCGTAGCTCTTTGCGCGTAGCGCGCGGCACATGCGCTTCTGTGAGCCGAGCATGTTGATGAGGACGGGGATCGACGACCCCCTGGGCCGCTCGAACAGAAGGGCAGGCCCCCCTAATCCCCAGCGCTCCGTACGGGACTTCGAAACGCGATCGGTGATCTCCGTGATCTCGAGTTCCGGATCTACTTCGCACCGGACCCGCACGAGCTCGCCATCAGCTTCCAATTCTTCGAGGAACTCTGTGATCCGGGCGTATTGTCTGTAGGCCATCTCGCATCACTCCCCAGTGTGGTGTGGTAGATTCTTGCTCGCTCCGCCGCTCGAAACAAGCATGTGGCTCCAGTCGGGCAGAACCAGAGCTATCGGCGGAACAAAAGGCGGTGCCTCTGACGGGCGATTGCAGCACGACCAGGCCGCGGCAAGAAAACGCCAGAACTGCGCGAAATCGGGGCCTCGGCGTCCGGAAGCCCGGTACTGAAGCGCCCTCACCTCTGCAACCCCGTCCGTAAAATCGTGATACCGTCTCACTGACAGGTACCCCAACGTTCAGCACGGGACGCCGACATGCAGCAAGTACTGGAACATTACCTGACCGAAGATTGCTGCCGGCAACGGCAAAAGGCGTTGCGATCCGCTGCACCGGAGCATTCGCTGATCCTGATCTCCCTGCCCGAGCACGTCACCTACTTCACCGATCTCCAGTTCAACCTGGTCAGCAACAGCCCCCGCTCCCTGTCGTTTCTCCTCATCGAACCCGACGGCAAGTCCTTCCTGGTTGCCGACAATCACGCCACCCGCCGCCAACCGGAACCGTTCGTCGACGAGTACCAGATCGTGCGGTACTACACCCACCAGGACCCGGTTCCGGATCGGCGCCGAGCTGTCCAGGAACACTGCGTGCGGCTTTTGCGCACCCTCCGGTTCGACGCCATCGCCACCGACCTGGTAGCGCTGCCAGGCTGGCTTTTCCGAGAGATCAGCCCGCGGCAGGTTCACGACCTTAGCGAGACAATCCGCCAGATGCGGCGGCGCAAGGATCCCGACGAACTGGCGCTGATCCAACGTTCGGCCCGGGCGATCGAAGCTGGCCTCCAGTGGGCCAGGGAGAAGGTTCGGCCAGGGATGTCGGAACTGGAGGTTTACCGCGAGATCGAAAGCGTTTGTACGGAGGTGATCGGCGCACCGGTCGTAGTTTACGGGGACTTTGCCAGCGGGCCTCGCACATGGATCGATCGCGGTGGCCCCCCAACCCGGCGAAGGATAGAACCGGGGGATCTGCTTCTTCTGGACTTTTCGGTCGTTGTAGGCGGCTACCGCGCCGACTTCACGAACACACTCTGCATTGGGGAACCGTCACGGCAACAAGAGGAGCTGATGGAACTGTGCTTAAAGGCGATGGCTGCGGGGGAAGAACAGCTACGCGCAGGCGCTGTGGGGAAGAACGTGTGGCAGGCGGTGAACGACGTGCTCGAAGCTGCCAGCCCGGCCTACCGTTTGCCACATCATGCAGGCCATGGTCTCGGCCTGGAGCACCCCGAACCACCTGTCTTCGGGCTGGCATCCGATGACGTACTTGCAGAGAACGACGTGGTCACGCTTGAGCCGGGTGTCTACGTCGAAGGAATCGCCGGGATCCGGATAGAGCACAATTACCGCATCACGGCGGACGGATTCGAACGGATCAGCCGGCACCACATCGGCCTAAGGTAGGGTTCGCCTCCAGCCCCGCGGTAAACATCCTGGCAGCATTCCACGGTGGCCGAAAGCCCAGGCGGATCCCCCCTTGCATAGATTGCCATGCCGGCCGGCTCGCCAGGTTCGCCCTGCACAGGTCGTAACGGGGCACGTGTCCTCACCGGTCCGCGGTGTGAGCCCGAACGCACGGTCACGATCCGGGCACTTCTTTGAGCTCCCCGCTCAGACGTTGTTCGAGTTCCTGCTCGATGTCGTCGATCCGCACCCGCCACTGCTGGCAGGTATCGCGGTCGCGAATCGTCACAGTCCGGTCCTTCAGAGTTTCACCGTCTACGGTGATACAGAAGGGGGTACCGACCTCGTCCTGCCGCCGGTAGCGGCGGCCGATCGCGCCC
>Ga0256839_1003514_pt1 | contig 16102 bp, 9 predicted proteins | sample 354166metaG_FD_185968 | JGI IMG/M metagenome (GOLD analysis project Ga0256839, IMG submission 185968) | Hydrothermal vent microbial communities from Mid Atlantic Ridge, Atlantic Ocean - 354-166 | ecosystem: Environmental > Aquatic > Marine > Hydrothermal vents | place: Atlantic Ocean: Mid... | reverse complement strand
GCTCGGCACCATATTGGCCGGAATTGCCACACCAACAGAGGCCGCATCCGTTGGCGCTGTCGGTTCGATAATGCTGGGGGCCTCAAGGCTCAATGGGCGATGGCAAAAAATTGCCCTGATCTTTGGTGCGGCATTGCTCAGCCTTTTCGTGTTGGCACAATTTTTCGATCTTCGTGTCGGGCGTGATACGCTCTCCACTATTGATCAGGGCGGAATTTTCGTGGCCATTGGGCTGGTAGTCGTGCTGGTGGTCTCGCTTGGATTTTCGACCAAAGCGCTTTACGGGGCAAGAATATTGCGGCCTGCGCTGGAGACCACCGTTCACATTACCACGATGATATTTGTCATTTTAATCGGGGCAACTATCTTCTCGTTGGTGTTTCGCGGGTTGGGGGGGGATGAGAGCATTCGCGATCTATTGCATGGCTTGCCGGGCGGTACGTTCGGGGCGTTATTGGGCGTCATGGTGCTGATGTTTTTCCTTGGCTTTTTCCTCGATTTCCTTGAGATTACTTTCGTGGTTGTGCCATTGGTCGCACCCATATTGCTGCAAATGCCGATGGCTGACGGCAGTTTGATGAGCCCGATCTGGTTGGGTATTTTAATGGCGATCAATTTGCAAACGTCATTTTTAACCCCGCCATTCGGGGTTGCGTTGTTTTACCTCCGTGGAGTGGCGCCAGCCTTGATCAGAACCATTGATATTTACCGGGGAGTAATGCCATTTGTTGGCATTCAATTGCTGGTTTTGGTGATTTTATGGAAGAATCCGGTTCTGGCAACCTGGTTGCCGGATTTGGTCTTTAGGGTGAATTAGACACTAAATCTGAATGTTGAGCGCGTTTGAGGCTCAATTAATCTTTCACTAAAAATAGAATATCAGCGTAATCCTTGACGGAAAATTATTTTCCACCGCATATTCTTGCGTTTTTGCAGAGTTAGCGCCAATTTGCATTGACCCCGTCGGTTTGAGGGTGAAAAATTGACGCATGACTCGATAGATCAAGCAGAACTTCTGGCAGGAGGTAGCCGTGGCTCCCGAAAACACAACACTGAAAAATGTTTCTCTTGATGATAAATATGATCTTCAAAAAGATCGGGTTTTTATATCCGGCACCCAGGCGGTTGTGCGGCTGGTGCTTACTCAAAAACAACGAGATCGCAATGCGGGCCTTAATACGGCTGGATATGTAACCGGCTATCGAGGTTCACCGATTGGCGGGTTGGATCACGCAATGTGGCGCTCTGAAAAGCAGCTGCAAGAAAACGACATTGTCTTTTCACCCGGCCTGAATGAAGATCTTGCCGCAACCGCTCTTTGGGGCACCCAGCAGGCCGAAATGCGCGGTGAGGGAAAGTTCGATGGGGTTTTTGGTGTCTGGTATGCCAAGGGGCCGGGGGTTGACCGTTCGGGTGATGTTTTTCGTCATGCCAATCTGGCTGGCACCTCCAAAAATGGCGGTGTGATTGCCCTGATGGGTGATGATCATACGTGCGAATCCTCGACCACGGCGCACCAGTCTGAATTTCATTTTCTTGATGTGGCGATCCCTGTGCTTAACCCGGCCGGTGTGCAGGAGATAATCGACTATGGAATTTTAGGCTATGCGATGTCGCGTTATGCCGGAACATGGGTTGGCATCAAATGCGTCAAGGACAATATCGAGGCAACCGAGGTTGTTGATGGTTCAATTGATCGGGTGAAAATTGTTATTCCTGATGAATTTGAATTGCCGGAAAGCGGCTTGAATATCAGGCCCAATGATCATCCGCTGGTGCAGGAAGCGCGCCTGCACGATTATAAGCGTGATGCTATTTTGGCCTTTTCAAAGGCCAATAAGATCAACAAGATGATCACCAGCGGCGGCAAATCACCCAAGGTTGGGGTGATTACTACGGGCAAAAGTTATCTGGATGTTCGGCTTGCTATGGATGATCTTGGTATTGATGAAGTGCGCGCCGGTGATCTTGGCTTGCGGCTGTTTAAAATTGGCTGCGTTTATCCTATTGGCAAGGACGAGCTGAAAGAGTTCGCCAAAGACCTGGATATGATTATCGTGGTGGAGGAAAAACGCTCGCTGATCGAAGTTCAGGTGCGTGAGGAGCTTTATGGCACTGAAAATCAACCCGTATGCGTTGGTAAAAAAGACGAAGAAGGCAATTGGCTTTTCCCCATTAAGGGTGCGCTGGATTCCAACAATATTGCCGTTGCCATAGGCGAGCGGTTGTTACGCTTTAACAAAGATACAAAGCTTGCGGAAAAAGTTGCGCATTTGAAAGATGCACAACAGGTGCTTGCGACAACCAAAAGCGTTGCGGAACGTATTCCCTATTTTTGTGCCGGTTGCCCGCATTCCACATCAACCCATATTCCTGAAGGTGCGCGTGCCTATGCGGGAATTGGTTGCCATTATATGGCGCAGTGGATGGACCGCGACACCGAGGGATATACCCAAATGGGGGGCGAGGGAGCGAACTGGATTGGCGAGCGACATTTCTCTACCCGTAAACATGTATTCCAAAATCTGGGTGATGGAACCTATAATCATTCGGGCATTCAGGCGATCCGTGCGGCTGTCGCGGTCAATGCCAATATGACCTATAAAATATTGTTCAATGATGCGGTTGCGATGACCGGCGGGCAGCCCAATGAGGGCGGATTGAGCGTTTTGCAAATTGCCAATGAGGTTACAGCAGCCGGTGTTGACCGGTTGGTTGTGGTGAGCGATGAGCCGGAGAAATATCCGTCAAATGCCAAATGGCCGACAGGCACGAGTGTTCATCATCGTTCAGAGCTTATTCCTGTCCAAGAAGATCTGGCCAAGGTCAGCGGTGTCAGCGTATTGATTTATGATCAGACCTGCGCCACAGAAAAACGCCGCCGCCGCAAGCGTGGCACTTTTCCTGATCCCGATAAGCGGGTTGTTATCAATGAGCTGGTTTGTGAGGGATGTGGCGATTGCGGGGTTAAATCCAACTGTGTCGCGGTTGGTGCGGTTGAGACCGAATTTGGCCGCAAAAGACAGATTGAACAATCTTCCTGCAACAAGGATTTCTCCTGCGTCAACGGTTTTTGCCCAAGTTTTGTAACCGTGCACGGGGCCAAGATTAAAAAAGGCAAAGGGGCTGTTACGGCTAAATCTTCAGTTGAAGTGCCAATGCCGGAAATTGCCACTATTGATGGCACCTATGGCGCAATTATTACCGGTGTCGGTGGCACGGGTGTGGTGACCATCGGAGCCATCATTGGCATGGCGGCGCATCTGGAAGGCAAGGGTTGCGGTATTATCGATATGGCCGGGCTTGCCCAAAAGGGTGGCGCAGTTGCGAGCCATGTGCGGATTGCAAACTCACCTGAAGACATAAAAGCCATTCGGATTGCAGCAAGCGGTGCCGATCTCATTTTAGGTTGCGACATGGTGACAACCGCATCATCGAAGGTTCTTGCATCGATTGAAAAAGGCAAGACCATTGTGGTGGTCAACAGCCATGAGAAGCTCTCGGGCGAATTTACCCACAATGTGGATTTTTCTTTCCCGACCAAAAAGATTATTCAAACCATTATTGAGCGCACCGGCGAGCAAAGTGTTTCGGTGGTGGAAGCGCAAAAACTTGCAACCGCCCTGTTGGGCGATGCGATTGGCACCAATATGTTCATGCTGGGCTTTGCCTGGCAAAACGGCGGGTTGCCGCTTTCTCATGAGGCGCTGAGCAAGGCAATTGAAATGAATGGTGTTGCGGTGGAAATGAACCTTGCCGCTTTTGAATGGGGCAGGCTTGCCGCCCACGATCTTTCAGCTTTGCCGGCTTCTGAAAAAGGTCGTGGTGAGATGCTTGATCACCGCCGGATTTCGGAAAATCTGGATGAAATGATAGAACGACGCAAGGATGGACTTGTTCAATATCAGGGTAAGGGGTTGGCGCGGAGATTTGAAAAGCTGGTTGAGCGGGTTCGTGACGCCGAAAAAACCCTTGAAACCGAGAGTGAGGACTTGACCCGGTCGGTCGTTCAAAACCTGTATAAACTGATGGCGATCAAGGATGAATATGAAGTTGGTCGACTGTTTGCCAATGGTGCATTTGATGAGCAATTGAAATCACAGTTTGAAAGCTGGGATCGGCTGGAATTTCATTTGGCCCCACCGGCAACCGCCAAACGTGATGCCAAGGGTCACTTGATCAAGAAACCCTATGGCGCCGGCATGATGAAAGCCTTTGGCTGGCTGGCAAAGTTGCGCTGGCTTAGAAAAACACCGTTTGATCCATTCGGCTATTCGGCAGAACGAAAAGTTGAGCGCCGTTTACTGGCTGATTATATTTCCACGATCAATGAGATTTTGGACAAGCTTAACGCCAAAAACCTTGAGGCTGCCGTGGCATTGGCTTCTTACCCTCGTGAAATCAGGGGGTTTGGCCATGTCAAAGAGGCGGCGATTGAGAAAGCTGATCATCAGCGTCGTGAATTGTGGGCAGGCTTCGTCAATCAAGGCTCGAAAATGCTGGAAGCCGCGGAATAACCGACCGGATGGTCAATTAATTGGTATTAGACTAAACTATCGCTTGAAATCCCGTATATTCTGCATAGACTGCAGTCATAATAAGGTATCTGTAAAAACAGAACCGGGAGGAAGAGTGCAGCATATGTCGTCGAACAGTGCCGTAAAAGAGAGCGCGCCGGAAACATTTCCGCAATATCTGAACTTTAATGCCAGGCGATTTGCTGATCGCCCGGCCATGCGCCACAAGGATTTTGGTATCTGGCAAAGCTGGACCTGGTCGCAAATGCAGGACGAAATTCGGGCTTATTCAATTGGCCTTTCTGAACTTGGTTTAAAGTCCGGCGAGAAGGTTGCTATTGTTGGCCAAAACCGCCCCGGACTATACTGGACATTTTGTGCGGTGCAGGCCTTGGGTTGTGTTCCGGTGCCTGTATATGCGGATTCAGTCGCGGAAGAGATGGTCTATGTTCTCAATCATGCGGAAATAACCTTTGTTGTTGCTCAGGATCAGGAGCAGGTCGACAAAATATTGTCGATGGGTGATGAGCTGACCATGTTGCGTCACGTCATTTATGATGAGCCACGGGGCTTGCGCGACTATGACCACACGAAGCTGCATTCGATAAAGCAAGTGCAGCAGCTTGGTCGCGATGTGATTGCCAAAGATGGCGATGGTGAATGGCTGAAACTGGTTGATCGCGCAAAAAGCGATGACCTTGCGGTTATGCTTTATACATCTGGCACCACCGGCAAGCCGAAAGGCGTGATGCTGAGTTACCGCAATCTGGTTGAGTCTGCGCGCAATGCCAACTCGTTCGATAACTTTGATGAGCATGAGGAAATCATTGCCTATTTGCCGCTCGCCTGGGTGGGCGACCACGTGTTTTCCTATGCGCAATCCTATCTGGCTGGTTATTGTGTTTGCTGTCCGGAAAGCCCGGAAACCGCTGATGAAGATCGGCGCGAGATTGCGCCCAGTTATTTCTTTGCCCCGCCGCGGGTTTTTGAGGTTATGTTGACTTCTATTCTTGTGCGCATGGAAGATGCGGGCAAATTGAAGAAAAAAATGTTCGACTATTATATGGCCCATGCCCGCAAGGTGGGTGAGCGCATTCTTAATGGTGAGAGCGTTGGTTTTTGGGATCGGTTGCAATATCGGATTGGTGAATTTCTGGTCTATGGACCGCTGAAAAACCGTATGGGTCTAACCCGGATGAAGGTTGGTTATACGGCGGGCGAAGCCATTGGCCCTGAAATTTTCAGGTTTTATCGCTCACTTGGTCTAAACCTCAAACAGCTATACGGACAAACAGAAGCAAGCGTTTATATTACCGCGCAGCCGGATGGTGAAATCAGCGCCGATACGGTGGGCAAGCCTTCGCCCGGGGTGGAGATTGAAATCGCCGAAAGCGGCGAGGTCATGTATCGCTCTCCCGGGGTTTTCCAAGGTTATTTTAAAAACGATGAAGCTACCAAAGAAACAAAAACCAAAGATGGCTGGGTGCACACGGGTGATGCGGGCTTTATCGATACGGACGGGCATTTGCGGATTATCGACCGGGCCAAGGATGTGGGTAAACTCTCTGGCGGCGGCATGTTTGCTCCCAAATATATCGAGAACCGGCTCAAATTCTTCCCTAATATCAAGGAAGCGGTTGCCTTTGGCGATGGGCGTGATTTTTGTGCAGTGTTCATCAATATAGACCTTACTGCGGTTGGCAATTGGGCTGAGCGCAACAATATTTCCTATGCTTCCTATCAGGAACTTGCCCAGCACCCGGAAGTTTACAAAACCATGAAAGAACATGTGGAGCAGGTGAACCGGGATTTATCCACTGAAGATATGATGGCTGGATCGCAGATCTCCCGGTTTCTGGTTTTGCACAAAGAGCTTGATGCGGATGATGGCGAACTTACCCGCACCCAAAAAGTTCGCCGTTCGTTCATTGCCGAGCGGTATGGAGAGCTGATTGAGGCGCTTTATGATGGTTCAAATGAAAAATATGTGGAAACCGAAGTGATCTTTGAAGATGGCCGCAAGGGCGTAATTTCCGCAACCATTGTGATTTCAGATGTGCCGACTTTTGACCAGACCGGGCCAATGAAGGAGGCGGCGGAATGAATGTTGCAACACCTCAGGGGGAAGCCTCTCTTGGCGCCCGGATTGTTGATGATGGCATTGAGCCGGGGGCTGAACTGCTAAAGGTTGAAAACGTATCGCTGTCATTTGGCGGCGTGAAAGCCATTCAGGACATCAGCTTTGATGTGAAAAAAGGCGAAATTCGCGCCATTATCGGCCCTAATGGTGCCGGTAAAACTTCGATGCTGAATGTCATTAACGGGTTTTATCACCCGCAGGAAGGCACCATTACTTTTCGGGGTAATGTGCGCACCAAAATGCGCCCCTATATGGCGGCCAGTCAGGGAATATCGCGAACATTTCAAAATGTTGCGCTGTTTACCGGCATGTCGACGCTGGATAATATTATGGCCGGGCGGCAATTGAAAATGCACAAGAATTTCTTTTGGCAGATGTGGCGCTATGGCCCGGCTTTTAACGAGGAGGTTGAGCACCGGCTTGAGGTGGAAAAAATCATCGACTTTCTCGAAATTCAATCGATCCGCAAAACCCCGGTCGGGCAATTGCCCTATGGCTTGCAAAAGCGGGTTGAACTTGGCCGGGCGCTTGCGGCCGAACCATCATTGCTGTTGCTGGATGAGCCGATGGCAGGTATGAATTTGGAAGAAAAAGAGGATATGAGCCGTTTTATTATTGATGTGAACCAGCAGTTTGGCACGACCATTGCTTTGATTGAGCACGATATGGGGGTGGTGATGGACCTGGCGGATAGGGTTGTGGTGCTGGATTATGGCAAAAAAATTGCCGATGGTTTTCCAGCTGAAGTTCAGGCCAGTCAGGAAGTTATTGATGCTTATCTTGGAGTGCCGCACTGATGGACCTGCTCTATAATATTTTTGTTGACCCGTTTGTGCAAATGGCTGGTACACCGGATTTCTTCCTGCAAGTATTGTGGGAAGGGTTTGTCACCGGCACGCTTTATTCATTGATTGCGCTTGGCTTTGTGTTGATCTTCAAGGCTTCTGGCGTATTTAATTTTGCCCAAGGTATTATGGTGGTGTTTGCTGCTTTATCACTTGTTGGTTTTCATGCGCTGGGAGTGCCTGCATATCTGGCGTTATTTTTGGCGCTTGCTGTCATGGCGGCACTTGCATGGACCGTTGAGCGGGTTATTTTGCGCAAGCTGGTCAATCAACCGGAAATCATTTTGTTTATGGCAACCATTGGCTTGTCATATTTCCTGATTGGTTTAGGCGAATTCATCTTCGGTGGTGAGCCTAAACCAATGATCACCGAGGAGCTCGGTCTGCCGACCGGGTCCACCGTTGTTGATGTGGCAGGTGGGATTGTTATTCTGCAGCATATTGATATTGCGGCTGCGCTGATTGCGGCAGTTCTGGTGTTGGGACTTGCGATATTCTTTTCCAAAACCCGTATTGGTCGTGCACTTCGCGCGGTGGCTGATGACCATCAGGCGGCCCTTTCAGTCGGGATTTCACTCAATCAGATATGGGCGATCGTCTGGTTTGCTGCCGGCATAGTGGCGCTTGCCACCGGCATTATGTGGGGTGCGCGTTCCGATGTTTCTTTCGCCTTGCAGATTGTTGCGTTGAAGGCCCTGCCGGTGCTTATTCTTGGTGGCTTTACTTCGGTGCCCGGTGCCATTATCGGCGGGTTGATTATTGGCTTTGGGGAAAAAATATTTGAAGTCTATTGGGGCGGGCTGCTTGGAGGTGGCGTTGAAGGCTGGTTTGCCTATGTGCTTGCACTGATATTCCTGTTGTTCAGGCCGCAGGGCCTGTTCGGCGAAAAAATTATCGAGAGGGTGTAAATGTTTTACCGCGAAGCAGGGCAGTTCAAAACCAGCTACAAGGCCGATCAGGCAGTCTTTCCAATTTTACAGGATCGGCTGGCGATAGCCGCATTTTTAGCAATTGCATTTATTGTAATTCCGTATTTTGGCAATGATTTTTTTATCAATTCGATGATGATCCCGTTTTTGATATTTTCGCTTGCCGCAATCGGGCTGAATATCCTGACCGGATACACAGGGCAAATATCGCTTGGCACCGGTGCGTTCATGGGTGTTGGAGCCTATGCCTGCTACAAGATGACGTCGATTTTTCCGGATGTTAATATCATAATACTGATTATTGGCTCCGGGTTTTTCTCGGCCATTGTGGGTATGATATTTGGCTTGCCATCGCTGCGTATCAAGGGCTTTTATCTGGTTGTAACGACGCTTGCGGCACAGTTCTTTCTCGAATGGTGCTTTATCACGATTGGCTGGTTGTACAATTACAATGATTCTGGAGCGATTGAAGTGCCACAACGCGAGATGTTTGGAATTATTATAACAGGTGCATCCGCCTCGCCGGTGACGCGTTATCTGGTTGTTTTATCGATTGTTGTGGTGATGACCTGGGTTGCCTCCAATATCATTCGTGGCCGGATTGGTCGCGCATGGATGATGATTAGAGATATGGATATTGCAGCCGAGCTTATGGGTGTTCGCCCGCTACAAGCCAAAATTTCTGCCTTTGCCGTATCTTCATTTTATGCCGGTGTTGCCGGCGCGATGATGGTGTTCTTGTGGCTTGGGGCTGCCGAAGTTGAGAGCTTTGATGTTAATCATTCATTCCTGATTCTTTTCATGGTGGTGCTTGGGGGGCTGGGGAGTTTGCTCGGGTCGTTCATGGGCGCGGCGTTCATTACCTTGCTGCCGATTATTCTTGGCGCAATTCCTGGAATATTGGGGGTGGATATTAATGCTGCGACGCTCGAACATGTGAAATTCATGATTATCGGCGCGCTGATTATATTCTTCTTGATTATGGAACCACATGGGCTGGCGCGCCTTTGGGCGATAGGTAAACAAAAGTTACGTGTCTGGCCATTTCCATATTAGGTTAGGCATTGGATACAGCCAAGCGGCCGGGGAACCGGGCTGGTTGGATGGAAAATACAGGTTTCGATTGAAAAACGGGTGGTGCAATTACCATTCGTGTTAAAAGGGAGGAACTTTGATGTTCAAGAAATTAATATTAGGTGCCACGGCCATGGCTATGATTGGTGGTATGCAAATCCAAACGGCGAGCGCAGAGGACGTACTTTATGTTCCTTCTCTGAGCTACCGTACTGGCCCATACGCCGGTAATGGCACGCCAATTGCAAATGGTTTTGCCGATTACATGAGTATGTTGAACGCACGCGATGGTGGCATTGGTGGCCTCAAAGTTGTCGTTGAAGAATGCGAAACCGGCTACACTGCGCAAAAAGGCGTTGAGTGCTATGAAGCGACCAAAGGCAAGGGAGCGCTTGTTTACAATCCATATTCAACCGGCATAACCCTGCAGTTGATTCCAAAAGCACCAGTGGATAAAATTCCGGTTCTTTCCATGGGCTACGGCCTTTCAGCTTCTGCTGTTGGTGAAAAGTTCCCTTGGACTTTCAACTATCCAGCAACTTACTGGAGTCAGATGTCCTCAATCCTGAAGTTCATTGACAGCCAAGATGGTGGCATCAAGGGCAAGAAAATCGGTTATATCTATCTTGTATCCGGTTACGGCAAAGAGCCAATTCCTTTGCTTGAAAACCTTGCAAAAACTATGGGCTTTGAAGTTGTTCAGTTCCCGGTTGCGGGTAAAGAAATGCAAAATCAGTCGTCTCAATGGCTGAATGTGCGTAAGGAAAAACCAGACTGGATGATCATGTGGGGTTTTGGCGCGATGAACGCTACAGCTGTTAAGGAAGCTGCAAAAATCCGCTTCCCAATGGACCGCTTTATCGGTAACTGGTGGGCTGGTGCCAATGCTGATCTCGATCCTGTTGGTAAAGCAGGTACGGGTTACCGTTCGGCAAATGTGGCGGCCGCTGGCACTGACTTTCCTGCCCTTCAGGACGTGATCAAACATGTTGTGAGCCAAGGTAAAAGCCAAATTGATGACCCAACAAAGGTTGGTGATGTGCTTTATAACCGTGGCCTGTTCAATGCAGTTATCGTGGCAGAAGCCATTCGCACTGCCCAGAAGATTTCCGGCAAAGCCAATATTACCGGATCTGACATGCGTGATGGATTGGAAGCGATTGACCTTTCTGCCGCACGTTTGAAGGAGATTGGTCTTGAAGGCTTTACCGCTCCGATCAAGGGTTCTTGTAAAGACCACGCCGGTGGCGGTTCAATCTTCTTGCAACAGTGGGATGGTGAAAACTGGAAGCGTACTTCTGATTTGATTGCTCCAATGACGGATATTGTTCGTCCGCTGCTTGAAGCTGCTGCAACAAAGTATGTTGCTGATAAACCAGAGTGGAAAACCCAGACCTGCAAATAAGGTTTTTGTCAGAATAACAAAATCTTCCAGCCCCGTTCATTCGGGGCTGGCATTTTATTCAAAATACAGATGAGTTTTTCCATGAGCATTGCCGAACAAACAGAGCCTGCTGAGAATATTCTGCAAGTGAACAATATTGAGGTGATCTACAATCACGTCATTCTTGTTCTCAAGGGTGTGTCGCTGCATGTGCCCAAGGGTGGAATTGTTGCAATACTTGGGGCAAATGGGGCCGGGAAAACCACTACGCTAAAAGCGATTTCAAATCTTTTAAATGCTGAACGCGGTGAAGTTACCAAGGGAGATATTCAGTTTGAAGGTGATGAGGTGCAAAACCTGTCGCCTAACGAGTTGGTGCGTCGCGGTTGTATTCAAGTGATGGAAGGTCGCCATTGCTTTGGCCATCTGACCATTGAGGAAAACCTGTTAACCGGGGCCTTTACCCGCAAAGATGGTGCGGCGGCTATAAAGCGCGATATGGAAATGGTCTATGATTATTTCCCGCGGCTACGCGAACGTCGCTCCAGTCTGGCTGGTTATACTTCCGGTGGCGAGCAGCAAATGTGCGCCGTTGGCCGGGCGCTTATGTCAAAACCCAAAATGATTTTGCTGGATGAGCCTTCCATGGGTCTTGCGCCACAATTGGTGCAGGAAATATTTGAGATTGTGAAAAAACTCAACAAAAAGGAAGGCGTTTCTTTCTTACTGGCTGAGCAAAATACCAATATCGCGCTTAAATATGCTGATTATGGTTATGTGCTGGAATCGGGGCGCGTGGTTATGGATGGCGTCGCCTCAGAGCTTCGTGAGAACGAAGATATTAAAGAGTTTTATCTTGGTGCCGGCGGTGGTACTGAAGGTGAAGATCGTAAATCATTCCGCAATGTGAAGCATTACAAGCGTCGCAAACGCTGGCTGGCATAAGGGCGTATAGTGTTACTGCAATTTAGCACGGGGCGATGAAATGCACCAGTTCCGCTATTCCCGTTCCCGTTTCTGGACCATGATTATTGCCTCACTAGCGCTGACGATTGCCATAACTTTTACTACCTATGTGCTGCTTTCAACCTTTGGCGTGCGCCATTACAAGGCCTTCACCTTTGCCACCGGGTTGATATTTTTTGGCTTTCTTTCCGCCCGTGTGATTTATCAGTTCATCCGAAATGAGGTGATCCTTTCGATTCATCAGGGGGGCATTATGGATATAAGGCAATCAGGTGAAGTACTTGCCTGGGATGATATAAAGGCCATCGTTCTGGAACAGGTGGAGCAGGAGCACCAATTGCGAGTGTTCTTTTGGCAGGTAAATAATGGAGTGCGGCAAATGAAGGTTGTCAATGCAGTAATAAATACTGAGTTGCTTGATGGAGATGCGGAAGAAATTGTAGCATCAATTGAGCGTTACCAACCGGTGGTTCGCGTATCTGGTCAGGCGCAATTTGAGCAATGGCAGTAATCATATCGACCAAATTTTGTTGTCGATATGATAGCGAGTGAAGAACGAGCCGCCGTCAATGCGGCGCGTCTCGTAGGCCCGAAACGAAGTGGAGGAATAGCCGTGAGAGAAAATAATTTAAAGGCAAGGCGTTTGGTATGAGTGATTTTTTTGATGATTTTGAAATTCAGGATGCTGATGAGCGTGAGGAGGCGGTATTTTTTCGGCTGCCGGATTATCTACGTCAGGCCGTTGCTGTATCCTCTGGCCTTGCCAAACATCTGGATGGCTGTGATCTCGCCTCTATCACATCTCGCGAGCGACTGGCCTCTTTGCCGGTGTTGCGAAAATCAACTTTAATGGCAGCGCAAAAGGCCGATCCGCCCTTTGGTGGTTTTGCCAATATGGCAGCCCTTGCAGGCCAGCGGGTATTTATGTCGCCTGGCCCGATCTGGGAGCCGCAGGGTTTGGGTGCGGACCCCTGGCAGGCAGCGCGGTCATTATATGCGGCTGGGCTTCGCCCCGGCGACCGGGTGCATAATGCGCTTTCTTATCATATGACGCCGGGCGGCTTTATTCTCGATGAGGGCGCGCGCGCACTTGGTTGCATTCTGTTTCCGGCCGGCATTGGCAATACAGAAGCACAGGTAGAAGCAGCCCTCGCGCTTCAACCGATGGCTTATGTGGGCACGCCGGATTATCTAAAAATAATCCTCGACAAGGCGGCTGAAATGGGCGCTGATCTTTCCTGTATTACCAAGGCACTGGTTTCGGGCGGGGCGCTGTTTCCTTCCATGCGTGAAGATTATTCCGCGCGCGGTGTGAATGTGCTTCAGGCCTATGCGACCGCTGATCTGGGTGTCATTGCCTATGAAACAAGCCACGAAGGCGCGCTTTGTGAAGGCATGGTGATTAATGAAAACCTGATTGTTGAAATCCTCCGCCCCGGCACCAATGACCCGGTTGCGGAAGGTGAGGTGGGTGAATTGGTGGTGACCAATTTTAATCTGGCCTATCCATTGGTGCGGTTTGGCACGGGTGATTTGTCTGCGGTACTATCCGGCCCATCGCCTTGCGGGCGCACCAATACGCGCATTAAGGGCTGGATGGGGCGGGCCGATCAACGCACCAAAATCAAGGGCATGTTTGTTGACCCTGAACAGGTCGCCAAAATCGTCAAACTGCATGACACCGTGGAGAGCGCCCGCCTTGTGGTTGCGCGCGAAGGTGATAGCGATGCGATGACTTTGATGGTCAAGCCTGCAAGCAACAGTGCCGTTGATATTGCGGCTATTGCGGCAAGTTTGCGCGAGATCACCAAGCTTAAAGGCGAAGTAGTTTTGGCCGATGATCTGCCGAACGATGGCAAGGTGATCGCCGATGAGCGGGATTATGAGGGGTGAGGGAGATTTCTCCCTTCCTTCTCCCACAAGGGGAGAAGGAAGAGTATTTTAATTGCTCTTGGAAGATATCAACACCATAGCGACAGGCGGGCGGTTGATTTTTCACCTCATGGGCGCTTTGCCAAATTTGCACTCTTTGATCGACGAGCATACACAACCGGGATTACATGCCGCACGAAAACGCAATGTGTGTGTTGGTCGCCCTCGATCTCTCACACCTGCACAGATAAAACATGCAAAGCAACTGATTGTAGTTCGCGTTAGTGTTTGCGCTTCATGATTATACTATAGATTGTTTTTCCGGCTCGGAATTTGTACCTGATCTGCTCCCGGTTTTTGCACTCTTTGCAATACCATTTGCTGAGCGCTTTTGCGCCGTTTTGTACAAAACCCCTGTCCACTTTAACTTTATCGGCGATCAATTGCATTAAAAATGTCGGGCGTTGCTTGAATTGAAGGCGGTTGAGTTTTTTCATCGAAGGCCCACCAAACGATAGAGGTTTGTAGTCCTTTTCCAAGGTAGGGTCTTTTTTTATAATAACATCAATACCTGGTATCGGGTCACTGCCACCAAGTGCAAAGCTTGGTGTAATATTTGCCACCGATATTGCTGCGGCCAGAATTGTGGCACTTGAAATTTTGCGTATGGTCAATATTTATAATTCCCTTAAATTTGCATTTTCTTTTTGCGACGACCAGATAATCTGGCTACCCCAGAGTTTGTACATTGCCAGTAAATAACAAATCAGATGAACGTAATCTGAATTTTACAAAATCTTTTGTCAAAGAACTACGGCTTTGTATCATGTTTCATAATGCTTACTATGCAGCGCAATTAAAATACAAAACGGCGCTATGTTTTCACAAAGCGCCGTTGATTAATTTGCATTGTAAGCAATAACCTACATGCCTTTGATGCGGCCTTCGATTTTTGGTGAAACCTCGCCCTTTTCGCGGATATAGGCCATCACATCATTGGCCAGAAGTTTGGCGGAAAGACCGTCGAGCAGCACTTTCGCACCGCGCAACATCTTGTAGCCATCACCGCCACCAGCAGCATAATCGTTGGTTGCCAGCTTGTACATTTTTGCCATATCCAGTGGCGCATCGCCAACCATCACATTGCTAACCCGTGAACCGGCAGGTTTGCTTTTGTCGTAGGTGAAGCTCATGCCGGAAATCTGCGGGAACCGGCCTGCGGTCTTTTCCACCTGGCTGACGCCGTTTTCAAGCACTGCAAGTACGGTTTTGCCATCAACTTCCAGCAGGATATTTTTGTTGCCAAACGGCAGTTCGGTCAAAATATCACGGCGGGTAAGCGTTGTTCCGGCGTCGTAGATTTTGTTGCCACGAATACCGCCACCATTGGCCAAAGCAATATCGGCACCGACGGCTGCGCGTTGGGCATCGGCAATCAGATTGCCAATAGCGGTTTCCCCAGTACGAACCGAGGTCTTTTTGGAATCAAGCTCCGTAGTGGTTGTGCCGATTGCCACATCCAGCTCCTTGGAAAGGGTTGCCTGATAGCTTTCGACTTTGGCCAGGGTTTCTGGGTCGGGTGTAAGTGTTGCACTATCGACAATGCGGAAATTGGGCCACCACTTGACCCGGCGCTTGCCGCGGCTTTCAGAGACAGTGAATTTGACATCCAGAACAACAATCAGATCACCCTCGGCGCGGGATTCGGCCAATACAGCCTTGCCATTATACAGTAGCGCCAGATCGTGATCATGGCCGGATATGACAAAGTCAAATGAGCCAGATTGATAAAGCGCCATGTCTGTCTTTAGTCCTTCGTGCAGCACGGCAACAACAATATCAGCACCTTCACTGCGCAGCTTTTTGGCATTGGCCATGGCGGTTGGAATGGAAGGTGAAAATTTCAGATCACCCGGGCTGGAAAGAACGTCGGAATCTTCCTTGGTAAGCCCGACAAAACCGATTTTTATGCTTTTCATCGGGTCAGAGGCGTCACCAAATGTCTTCATTATGGTGTCTTCGATGCCGGGAACTTTTGAACCATCGGCGCGGCGCAGATTGGCCGATAGAATTGTCGATTTCAACTCGCCCATACGTTTGAGGAATACATCTTTGCCGAAGTCGAATTCATGGTTGCCGGGGGCAACAATATCCGGTGGCGCGATGTTGGTTAGTTCAACAATATGTTCGCCCTTGTCGAAACCTGAAAGCAGAGAAGGCGACAAAAAATCGCCGCCATGAGCGTAAACGACATTGCCGCCCTTGGCGCGCTCGGCCTTGACCAGCGCGTTAACACGGGCAAAGCCGCCTCGCTTGGATTTTTTGGTGGCCATTTCATAGATGTCGCTGATGGCGATAAATGTCACATCAATATC
>Ga0256839_1003512_pt1 | contig 16109 bp, 12 predicted proteins | sample 354166metaG_FD_185968 | JGI IMG/M metagenome (GOLD analysis project Ga0256839, IMG submission 185968) | Hydrothermal vent microbial communities from Mid Atlantic Ridge, Atlantic Ocean - 354-166 | ecosystem: Environmental > Aquatic > Marine > Hydrothermal vents | place: Atlantic Ocean: Mid... | reverse complement strand
GCCTTCTGTACTCCCCGCTTGATACTCTCATAATGCAACGCATAAGGATGGTCCGGATAACGTTCCAGCGAATCTTCAGCTGCCTGCCTGATGGCAGCCAGAAAAGAACGCGGCGAAGTTCGCCCTTGTCCGTCGGCCAGATGACTCACGGTCCAAACGTAGGGAACGCCACGGCGCCGGTCCCGCCCCATCCAAGGGCCAGCGAGCATCTCAAATAAGCCGCGCTGCTGCGGGGTTTCACGTTTGGCTTTTTCATCTGGCTGCCAATAACCCTCCATCTCGATTGGTGGTTTGCCCAGTTGCTCTTCATATATACCGCGTAAAATCTTTCCAGAGCGCTCAGATGCATTGAGCAGGTATTGCCAGAGCAGTCCATGCAGGTCGTGGCGCGCCCATGTCAGTTCAGCCTTAGTTGCCAACAGCTTGGAAGCATCGGGAAAATCGGTCACCCGTTCTAACTGATCCTCGCGGAGAAAGATTTTGGCTGACAGATGGCGAAAGGGCTTTAGCCACAGCGCCATCCGCAGCAGATCGCGCACGATGGCATCCATGATTTGCCAATTGGCGCTGAGTCGGTCTAGGGCATCGAAAACGATGAGACCATGGATACCGTTAGCTTCGAGTTTTTCATTGGCCTGCTGCATCATCATGGCCAGTGGTTCTGGATTTTCTTTTACCCAGCCAACGCTATCTTTCCATGATTCTTTCGGGATGATTTTCTCAACAATATCCGCGGCCCAACGCGCTGCAACAGCACGCCAGACTGAATAGGCGTCGAACCCCTGATCCAGGAGCTGAGTGAAGGTAGCTGGATCCGGGTATAGAGTTGGGTTCTCACGCTCTAAAAAACCAATCCGTATCTCTGCGCGATCCAATTGGGGAACGGAGGCACCCAGAAGCAGCTTGCGCAAAGCGGCATCGGCAAGTGCCGCGGTCCAGACCGATTTACCCACACCCCTGGTTCCAACCACCAGTTGGCTTTCAAGGCGCAATGCCTTGATATGCGCAGGCGGGATGTAAAGATGCTCTGGAGGAGGTGGTGAGCCTGAATACGAAGTATCCTCCGGTAGTGCTTCAATGATTGCCTGACGTATAGTGATAGGGTCACTCATTTGTCTGCCCCGCTTCCGCTAACCACCTTTTCCACGCCCCGGATCAGAGGGCCGAATATGGCTTCTACTTCAGTGACATCGATTTCCGCCAGACGTGTATGCAAGGAACGTAAAGCGGCAAACCCCCGGTTCCACCGCACTTCCCAAGGATAATGGGGTGCCGATAAATCGCTTTCATCGAAACTGAAATATTCCGCCTCCGGCTCACCAGGCGGGATTTCGTCATAGAGATTCTCGGCGAAAAGATCCGAGGCGGCCTCCCGTAAACGTTTGAAATAATCGTGGCGGCCTTCGTCGGGAATCATCGCCCCTACCAATTGAAAACGTTCGCGAATCTCCCGTACCTTGCCGGCTCGATTCCAATGCTCGAACAATACCTTGTAACCGGACCACGTTTGATCGCTGTCAATAGCAAACAGTAACACCAGTGTAGCCCCCAGTCCGGCAATGCAACTGGCCGCTACCTCATCGATACCAGCGCGGGAATCGATCAGGATGACATCAGGCTGCAACCGGGTTTCCAAGGAATCAATCATCCTCGAAAGCCGCCGCACCCAAGGCTCATGGTTGCCGTTCGCATCCACTTTCGGCATCCATACCCGCCCAAGTTTGGCGATGTATTCACCTGGGTGCTGACCATGAGCTGGCACCACGAAGATGTCACCGTCGTGCGCCAGGGAACTGGTGGCAAAAAGATCGTCCAAGAGCAGATCTCCCTGGCCAACCAGATCTTCCACCAGCCAGTCGGCTATGCCAAAGGCCGGGCGGCGCTCTTCGGGCAGCAAGGCCGAAGAAAGTCCCGGTGACTCCAGGTCGAGATCCAATACCAGCACCCGCTGGCCTGACTGCGCCAGAGACCAGGCGGTGGCGGCCAGTGCCGTAGAGCGGCCCACGCCGCCTTTGATGGAGTAGAAAACAACACGCGGAACGCCATTGGACGGAGGTTCGATACAGGCCCAATCCGATTCCGAGGCCAAGCGATCTACTAGAATCACTTGTTCGAAATCTTCAAGGGGAAAGGCCGGTACGCCTTCGGTGACGGTCGTCAAGTCAGCTTCGAACAGGACGCCTTGCTGTGGGGGATAAGCGTGAGGTCCGAGCCGCTGATGAATCTCCCGCGTCATGGTCTCCACGGTTTGTAAGGCCTCTTTGTTTCCGTTGACCGTCTCCGACACGATCAGACGTACTCGGCTGTTCAGGTCGCGGTTGATGATGACCTTACCAATGGCGGGCAAGTCCTCCTTATGGGCTTTGAAGATTTCGATAAGAATCGGGATGATTTGGTCGAATGTTGTCATATTAGCCCCTCCACCTTTATTAGCCCCTCCAGGACAGCCCTTTGCAGCAATGCACGCACTTGCTGTGCGCCTTGGCGGTGTTGGTTAACGCGAGCGCGGTTGAAATTGGATCGGTGCGCATAACGCTGTGAAGCTGTCCAGTTACTGAAAGGATTACCTCCTGGCGGGAGGGCAAACCGAGTACCCTGAGGATGGCCGGAACGGTATGCCTCATACCGAGCCCAAATCCCATTTGCGTGAACCCAATCATCCTGCCTTGAGGGATTACCTGTTCTGCCTATAGGCATCCCAAAGGCGATCATCAGATGTTTCAGGCCGCATTCCACCGCCATGCCATACAAATGATCGGCATTGGCCCATCGTTGATTCCCATACAAAAGTTCGGCATCTTCCCAATGCCGTTCATGAGCATCTTTGAAGTCACTGTTCATGCCAGTCTCCCCTATTGCCCCAACACCCGCAAATTCTTGAGCCGCCCCCCAAGGACTTCCGCCGCATCGCGAACTTCCGGTTCAGGGGCTTTGCGCTCGATGAAGGCCAGCATATCGATCAACAGCGGGCGGATGTCGAGAAATTCAGGCAGGTCGGCTTGCAGTTGCCCGATGACCGCCTGGGGTTCGGTTTCCGCTAGCAGTTGTTGCAGGGCGATGATGAGTCTCCCCAGCCAGGTGGGACCGATCTCGGTGCTGTCGGTCAGATCACGGGATTGGAATTCGGTGATGCGTTTGAGCCTTGCCTGGTTGGCCTTCAGGCTGCCCATCACCCGCGTGTAGTCCTGCACCCGGAAAGCTTTGGCGAAGTTCTGGTAGTTGTCCAGCTTTGAGCTACCTGTGGTCTCCATGTCCATCATGCGCAGGTAAAAGCGCTGGATGCCCCCCAGCTTGGCCCAGGTCTCCGCGCTTAAACCTTCGGGCACCAGCAGGCTGTTGGCCGCTTCGGCCGCCTGTTGCACGATCTCGTCCACCACCGTGGTTTCGCCCGGCTTGCGCGGTCGCAGGGCGAAGGTGGTGACATCCTCGCCGCCGATGTGGGTGTAGGCGGTGAGCACCTTGAGCGCGGCGGCGTACCCAGCCATCTGCAGGTCGGCATCGTTGAAGACCGGTTCGCCGTGTTTGGCCTTCAGCTCGTCGTTGAGGTGCATCATGGTCTCGATTTGCCGCTGCACCTCAGCCCGGACCTGGGGCAGGATGCGCTGCTTGAAGCCTTTGCGCTCACCGGGGGGACGCTTGCGCAGCATCAGGATCACCGTGCCCTGCACGTAGCCGCCTTTCTTCAGCTCCGAGGTGGTCTCGGTGGCGATGTACCAGGCCGCCACCACCTGCAGCCCCGCAGCCCAGAAGATACCCACCATGTCGGACCAGACGCCGGTGTCCTGATGGGTGAACATGACGCACTGCAGGCCGTTGGCGGGCATGTGCTCGGCCATCGCCCGGTAAGCGGCCACCATGCCACGGCGGAATTCGTCACCCGTGCCCTTGATGGCCAGGGCGCGGCGGGAATCCCAGGTCCATGCGTCGAAGGGTTTGGGCGGATTCTTGCGCAGCCAGGCGATGAAGAATTCGGTGATTTCGTGGTAGTGGACGGCGTCGGCGTAGGGGGGGTCGGTCAGCCAGATGTCGCATTCGGTCGAGACCTGGCGGGCATCCCGGTTTTCAATGATGCCGCGGCCGTAAACGGGTGCGGCGGCGGGTGGGACGATCAACTCTTCCACATACTTCCAGGCGCGGGCGGGATAATTCCAGAAGGTGTTGAGGGCTTGGTTTTGAAATATATCTTTTGCGCTTTCTCGGGCTGGATCCCATCGGGTCAACCGTGCGCTTCGGTTGAGAACGGCCGGGAACAGGGTAAACGCCGCCGCCGAGTTCCGGGAATGGCGGCTTACTAGGACGTTCAGCAGCAGATGGCGGGGATGAAACAAATGGTGCCACCAGGTCCAGCCACGCGTGCGAATCGGCTCATCAGTCTTATCACCCGGCTCGATTTCCATATCCGGCGCCAAGCCCTCTTCCTGCCAGCGGGCGAGGTTCTCGGCCACGATCTGTTCGACTTTGCGCTCCCGTTCCAGGTCAGCCTCGGTGACTGAGGCAAAAAAGGTTTGATGCGCGCCTTTCCTGGCGCGCACCCTGTGGGCGCCCTCCGGGCGTCCAAATTCGTTCCCGACGAATTTGTCCTCCCTTGAGTTGTCCAGTGTCTCTTTCCTGATCCACTGAATGGCGTAAAGGCGCTCCTGGAAGATGTCGTCGGGCCGGGGTTTGAAGTCGTGTTTCTCCCAGCGGCGCAGGCGGTTGTGGGTGTTGCCGTCGGCGTCCCGATAGTCGCCGCGCAGGGTCTTGATGGGGGTGCGGTAGGTTTTGCCATCCAAGCGGTGGATGAGGTACCCGTCCTGCACGGTGCCCTGCCGTTCGGCGTCGGCCATTTCCTGTTTCGAGACCCCCATACGGATCTCGATGTCATAACGCCGGTTTTCATAATCGGGAATCAAATAGGCACGGCAGTCGAAACGTCTTTTGGAAATGGCCAAGGTGGGCAACATGGGTACGAGCCAGCCGGTCTCCGGGCAACGGGTCTCCAGGCAATAGAGGTAGGCATAGGCCCGGTTGCCGTACTCGTCGTGCTCGATGCCTAATGCGGTGATCTCTCTATCTACCGCTTCCGCGACTTCGCGCTGGGCCTGTTCGATGGCGGCGCGGCGTTCGGGCGGGGCACCGATGATGTGGAGTGCCCCCCAGGTGAGCATACAGGCGATGGGGTTGAGGTCCGAGGCATAGACATCGCAGCCCAGGCGCGCCGCCTCGAAAGGAATTGATCCGCCTCCACAAAACGCGTCACCCACGCGGGGGCGGTGGCCATAGCGGAGAATGCCCAGTTGCTCCACCAGTTCCTGATGGGAATAGGCCTCAATCCCCAAGTGGGCATAGTGACGGTTGACGGCAGGCCAGATGGGTGCATAGAGCCAGTCCTGATCCACCTCCTCGGGGCGTTTGCATAGGGCGGCCTTTTCCTCGTAGCTGGCGAAGGTGGCGAGCGCCTTGCGGTAGAGGGCGAGCTTGTCTTCCTCGGTCACATCGCGCCGCCAGCGGAGTTTGATTCCCAATCCGTCGCAATCCAAAGGGAAACGCCAGGTCTCTACGGCACCTGGACCATTATTGGCGGATGCGCTTCGCTTATCCGCCCTACGTCCGGCGTCGTGGTGGTCGTAGGCCCGATAAGCGTCAGCGCATCGGGCAGCTTTCCCTGTCCACGCGAAAAAACGCCACGGATCGTCCAGTTCGATACGGGCCGCTATGTCTTTCGGCTTCAGTGCGCCTTGTTGCAGAGCGCGCCGGGCCAGCCCTTCGTCGTCGAAAGCCATCAGTTTTTCGAAAATAGCGAGATCGGCGTCAAGATCCCCGGTCTGCGGCAACAGACTACCCAGCACGATGGCCCGCACCAGGATCAGCGGCTTGCGTCCCTTCCAGTAGGAGCCCAGCGCGGTCAGGGTTTGACCGGCACCGGCCTTGCGTTCACGTTGAGCCTCGAAAGAAATTTTCTGGGCAGGGAACACCGCCTCGATCAGGGCGGGGGCGTCCTTGAGGGCCAAGGGTGTGAGATTGGGATAAGCTTGTGATGTCTGAGCCTTCATTGGCGATATGATCACTCCGAACGGCTCTGCTTGATTTCCCGCACGATGTCCTTGACGGACAGCCCTTCCAACATTTTGTGGCGTTCCGCAGTATGGTCGCCGGTACCGACGCGAAACTGGCTGAGGGACCACAGGGTATCTTCGATGGGCGGTTCATCCAATATGGTGACCAGGGCGCGATGGACACCCTTGATCTTGACCGGCTCCACCAGCCGGACATGGCCCTGTTCGTCGATGATGGCTTCCACAGTCTGTTTCATGGTTGCTTTCCGTTGGTTTCAGTTGCGAACATATCCAGCATCGGCAGTTCGGCGTCGGTGGCTTTTTCCCGCCGGGCGCGGGGCTGTAGCAGGTCGCTTTGGGCCACATCACCCAGCGCATGCCGCAAGGCTAAACGCCATCCCTTGCCGCCATCGGCCACCCCGCCGCAGGTCTTGGCAGTCATGCCAAAGAGCCACCAGCGTTCCTCGGGGCGCAAGGCGAGCCAGTTGCGCACCGCCACGGGGATTTTCTCCATTTCCATGTCTTCCACCGCCCAGGCCAGCACGCAGAGTTCTTTGCCCAGCAGCCGGTCCACCAGGTTTTCCCCCACCTTCCAGGCCGATGTCTTGAGGCCGTGGGCCTTGAGCCGGGCATTGAAGGCCCGTTGCACCTCGGCGCGGATGGCCGTCCAGCGGGGGCGTTCCAGCACCACCCGGTCGATGACGGCAAATTCATCGCCGGCGGCCTGCATGCCAAGGTATTCGCTGATCTGCACCTTGCCGCTGTTGGCGCGGGGAATGATGACTTTGAAATGATGGGGATCCGAGGTGGCCGGCACGCCGAAGCCGAGGGTGGGTTTGGGATTGCCGGATGCGCTGCGCTTATCCGGTATACGGGCTGATAGCGCAGGCATGTTCATTCCTCCTGGATTACGTCGCCGGGACGCAGTTCGATACCGGCGAGTCTGGCAAATTCCTTGGCCTCGAAACCGTTTTCGAACTGCCCGCTGTCGGTGATGCTGATGGCGACAGGGGCGTCATTTTCCTGCAACACGGTACGCAAGTGGTTGATGATGGCTTCGATCATGGCAGCGGTGATCTCCCTTTCCTGAAAGCGCACGGTGACCGTGTTCTCTCCCTCGCCGATTTCGATGCGTACCCCCTTGAACCGGGTGGCGGTTTGATTCTTGAAGCGGTTGACGACCGCAAACACCCGCTCCGTGTTGTCGAGCGTGACCCGTTTTTGCAGCCGGGCTGGTTTGGTGTCATCGATATGGACCGTTTTGTCTCCGCTGGCCGGGATTGGAAACCGGGCGGTGGCGCTGGCCTCGCCGGAGCGGGCATAAACCAGCAGGAGCACGGCTTCCGGCCCGATTTCGAAAGGGCCGTCATACGGTTGGCCGTCTTTAGGGTTGGAGCCGTCGAGGGTGTAGCTCATCTCGGCCGGGGGCGTACACTGCAGGGTTACCCGGCGTTGGTCGCCTGCCGGTTCCACCTGGTGGCGGATCTTGAGATCCGCCACCCAGCGTACCGGTGGTCCGCTTTCATACTGGCCGGTCGGGTCCTTGACCCAGAAGTAGAGCGTGCCTTCACGGGTGGTGAAGTGGTCCAGGTCTTCCACCCTGGGACATCGCTCCGAAACCTGGTTTCGGGTCCAGTAATACACGATGGGGCTTTCACCGGCATGACGCGGCGTCAGACTGAGAATGGATGCGCCGGTTTTCGGATCGGTGCCCACTACGGTCACGTTGACGGTGGCCTTTTCCTTGGGAAAAGGACCTTTCTCGATATAGCCGTCCTCGCCCAAACGCCAACGGCCCTGTTTCAGCGCTTCGTTTTTGAGGGTGTCCATGCCGCTGGCGCCCGGCATCCACGGCCAGGCAGGATTGCTCTTGGCCCGGGTCACCACGTCTTTCCAAGGCGTGCGGCGATTATCCTTGCCGGAAGGCCAAAGGTATTCTTCGGCCATGGCGAAGTATGCGTCAAAGTTTTCGCTCAGATCCAGCGCTAGTTTGTAGTTGGCGCGGGGACTGGCCAACAGGGCCTCGATCTGGGCTTCGGCCGATTGGTCGTCCTCGCCCAGCTTCAGACCGTTGTCGATGGTGACGTAGGCCAGGAATTCCCGGCCGTCCAATTCGTCCAGGCTAGGGAAATAAAGCCGGTTGTAGGCGGCCGAGAGGGCCTTGTGGAAACGGTCTTCGGCCTCTTCCAGACGCTCACGGGCTTCTTCATACAGGGTGTCGCCGGGTCTGAGGCGTTTGCGGATTTGTTCGATGGCGTAGAGTTCACGCAGGCGCTCCTCGACCGCATCGGCCAGATGGCTGTCCTGCCCGGTCAACACCAGGAGGTTGTTCTTCTCCTGCTGATAGTCGAAGAAGTTCTGCAATTCACTGGGTGGCACCTTGCCATCGGGCTTGATGACGATGAGCACCCGCGGACCGCTCAGTTTCAATTCGTCCAGTTGGGGCAGGACCTGAACTTCCTGATAGGCATGGCGGCGCACCGGATGCAGAATACCCGTCAGACGATTGATTAGTGCCTGGTCGATCTTGGGCTGGGGAATTTCGCGGGCCAGGCGCTCGATCTGGCGTGCCAGGTTTTCGGTCTCTTTGATGAAAAAGCGCTGTTCCTCACGGTGTAGATACCAGGCGCCGCCTTGAGCGTCGGTCAGCCGTCGTAGGGCTTCGAGAAATTCGTCCGGCTTGCGCTGAGGGGCCACGAGGAATTCGATGATCTCGCTTTCGGATAGGCCGATCCGCCCGCCGACCGCACGGGACAACGATGAGGCCAACAGCAAGGTCATGACCTGTTGAGCGGCATCCGATCCTAGTTCGTCATCGATTCTTTCGGCGATGGCGTTGCCGTGGTCGGCAATATCCCGGGTGACCGCCGGCATCAGCTTGGGGGCGATGCGTTCGATTTCGTCCCGAACCTGATCGTCGTTAAGGTCCAGGTGCTGGGTGCCGATGAGGAAGACGTCATCGGTTTCGCGCTGCTCGACGCTTTTGAGCAAGCGGGCGGTGAACTGCATCAGGCCCCGTGTTTGGCGAAAGCCTTCGTTTTCCTTGAACAGCGCGACCAGGTGCTTGAAGGAGGGATGGAACGGATAAGTCTCCCGCACTTGCTCGGCAATCTGCTCGATGCTGGCGGCGATGATATAGCCTCCGTCTTCAGCCTTTTTGATCTGCTGGGCGTATTCTTCGGCAATGTCGGCGATGGTTCGCTCGTCGGGAAGCTCGTCGATCAGGCGTTTTTTGAGAATCTCGTAGATTTCGTTACCCGCCAACTGAACCGGTGTGATGGTCATGGCCTGGCGGCGGGTTTCCTGGTGTAGATTGTCGATGGCCTCACGCAGCGCTTTGGTCTGCGCTTTGTAGCTGCCCGAGAGATTGGCGATGACGATGGCGCAGTTGGGCAATTCCAGGGCAGCGGTCATCAGAGCGCTGAGGCTGTAGACGACCATGTCGGCCAGGGTGCCCTTGCCGAACATCTGGGTGCTGGCGTTCTGAAGATAGGGCGGCAATTCGTCGAGCAAGATCAAAGTCGGTTGGTCGCCGATCATTTCCTGCCACTTGCGCTGATCCACCGCCTTTGGGCCATTGACCCAGTAATCCTTGATGGCTTCTTCAGCCCCCAATTGGGTGGCGATTTCGCCCCAGATGTAGTTGTCCGGGTTGTTGCGGCCATTGAAGGCGGCGATGCGTGCAGTGCCAAAGTCGATGCGTTGGTTGAGATCCTCTGGCAAAACCTCGGGGCGGAGATGAGGATGACGGGCCAACAGCCCTAAGGCGATCATCATGTGGGTTTTACCGCCGCCCATCGCCTGGGTAAGCTCGAACACCGCTTGGTCGGATTTTCCGGAAAGACGCAACAAAGCTTCCCGGAATAGCTGCTCCATGCCGTGGGTGACGTAATTTCTGGCGAAGAACGCCCGGCCATCCCCTTCATCCCGGATCAAGTCTGCCAGGTTCTCGATGCCCTGACTCATTCGGTAGTCGCGGATGATTGGATTGAATCGGCAGGCTCGTTTGACCGTCTTGATCATGCTGGACGTTCTCTGAATCGGTTTCTAGGGGAACATTTTACGGTTAAGAGCCTATCCGAATAACCCTGTTTGCTAAAAAGCGATGATGCTGAAGACGCAATGCAGCAGTGCGGTGTAATTTTCAGCCTTTTTCTCCCACCGGATGAGAACCCGGACGGTAACGTCGACGTTTGTCAAGATAGTTGTCGCAATTTTTTACGCTGCGAGAACTCCCATTTTGTTCTCAGGCGGTGATTCGGGTTTGTCGGGGTTGAGATACACCACCTCGGGTTTGCTCCAGTTCCGTGTGGCCCCGCTCCATCGTTCTGGATGGCGCGCCTTGGCTGCCCCGTACACCGCCGTGCGTTTGTCCAGAATGGCGTCATCCTTGCCCTGGTGGCGTTCGTTTGGCGTCACGTACTGAATGCCACTGTGGCGATGGGTACCGTTGTACCCACGAACGTATGCACCCAAGTACGGGCCGCCTCCAGGCTCTCGAATGGATTCGCCGGATAGGCCGGGCTGTACTTCATGCTCCCGAACAGGCTCTCCGAGTAAGGGTTGTCGTTGCTCACTGAGGGACGGCTGAACGACGGTACGACGCCCAGCCGCTGTAAGGTCGCTATCATGGTGGTGCCTTTCATCGGCCCCCCATTGTCCGAGTGCAGCACCAGGCCCTGTTGGGGTGGAGTTATCGGCCATGAGAATGGGGGTATCCCCGGAAAAGCAATAGATACATCCATGCTCGCAGCCGCGGTAAGGGTTGACGGCGCGATCGAAGGGAACGTCCGGCGAATCGTTGCGGGCGATGACGGTGCGCGGGTGTTCGAAGCTGACCTCGGTGCGCGGCGCCGGCCGGTCGTCGCCCGTGTCCCAGCCGTCGTCGATGGGTTCGCAGCGGTATTCGTTGTAGCGGCCGTCGGGGTTGCCGACCGCGCCGCGGCCCTTGTAAGGTGGTTTCATGGGGCACAGCCTACGGCCGCGGCCGGGAGGAATCAAGATGCGGGAAACTCGTTGGATCGCGGTGGTCGTGCTGGCGGCCGTGGCGATCGCCGTCTGGATCGGGCCGGTGCCTCAGGACCCCGCCTACCATCTGTTCGCCGACACCCGTGCCTGCGGGCCGGTGCCCAATTGTCTCGATGTGCTCAGCAATCTGGCCTTCCTGGCCGTGGCGGCCGTCGGTCTGGCGCGGTTGCGGTATTGGCCCGCGGAGCTGCGCCCGGCGCTGGCGGTCTTCTGGATCGGCGTCCTGCTGGTGGCCCCCGGTTCGGCCTGGTATCACTGGGCGCCGGACGACGCCCGCCTGGTGTGGGACCGGCTGCCGATGACAGTGGCGTTCATGGGACTGTTCGCCGCCGTCCTCATCGACCGGCTCCAGGTCCGGCACTGGGTGTTGCCGGCGCTGGTGGCGGCGGGCCTGGCGAGCGTGGCAGTCTGGCGCCTGACCGGCGACCTGCGTTTCTACGGCCTGGTGCAGTTCCTGCCGCCGGTGGTGATCGTGATGCTGCTGGTGCGCCGTCCCGGCGGGGCGATTCCGGCCGCGGCGCTGATTTGGGCGCTGGGCTGGTACACCGCCGCCAAGGCGGCCGAAGCGTTCGACCGGGAAATCCTGAACCTGACCGGGCTGGTCGGCGGCCATACCCTCAAGCACCTGCTAGCGGCGCTGGCGACGGCCGGATTGTGGCGGCCGGGTGCCATCGAACGGTGGGGTTAGTCCCTTTTGTGCTTTGGATCGTTTTTTCTACGAATGGCTCATATCCCTTTCGTCCCGTTGTGGGAAAGCAGTCAGCTCCTTCCGACAGAAGCAACCAACAGGTGAATTCGGATTGCAAAGCGGCGGACGGAATGTTATCAATCCCGGATTATGGAACGGAAACGGGGCATCGGCCCTTTCATGCTGGATCTGCGGGGACCGGAACTGGCACCGGAAGAGTGGGAGTGGCTCGGCCATCCCGGCGTCGGCGGCGTCATCCTGTTCCGCCGCAACTACGTCGATCCCGGGCAGCTCCGGGAGTTGGTCGCCGCGGTCCGCCGGGCGGCGGGCAGGCCGGTCCTGATCGCCGTGGACCAGGAAGGTGGGCGGGTGCAACGGTTCCGCGACGGGTTCACCCGGCTGCCGCCGGCGGCCCGCTTCGGGGCGATCCATACCCGCGACCCGGCCTTGGGGTGCGAGCTGGCGGAGGCCGCTGGCTTCCTCATGGCGGCGGAGCTGCGGGCGGTGGACGTGGACCTGAGTTTCGCCCCGGTCCTCGACGTGGACAGCGGCGTCAGCGAGGTCATCGGCGACCGGGCCTTCGCCTCCGAGCCGGATGCGGTGGCGGCGCTGGCCGGGGCTTTCACCCGGGGCATGCGCCGCGCCGGGATGGCGGCCTGCGGCAAGCACTTTCCCGGTCATGGCGGGGTGGCGGCCGATTCCCATCACGCGCTGCCGGTGGACCGGCGTCCCCTGGCTGAACTGGCGTCCCGCGACCTGGTGCCGTTCCATGCCCTGATCCGGGATGGACTGGAGGCGGTCATGTGCGCCCACGTGCTGTATCCGGCCGTCGACGGGCATCCGGCCGGCTTTTCCCCCGTCTGGCTCGGAGATGTGTTGCGGCGGCGCTTGGGTTTCGACGGTGCGGTGTTCAGCGACGATCTGGCCATGGCCGGGGCCGCGGTCGTCGGCGATCTACAGGCCCGCGCGGAGGCGGCGCTGGCGGCCGGCTGTGATATGCTGCTGGCCTGCAACGCGCCGGACGAGAGCGTGGCGCTGCTCGACCGGGTGCCGTGGCAGGCGGACGAGCAGCGGGGGCGGCGGCTGGCCCGGCTGCGGTCGCGGTCGGTCGCGATCGATCCCGAGGCCGTCTCGGCCGCCCGGCGACGAATCGTGAACCTGGGAGAGGACGAGGAGTAAACAACCCGCGACTGAAGTCGCAGGCTTTATTCTCAATGGATAGTGTAACTACCCATCGGAACATCAGGCGTGTTTACAGCCGCCCTTGGCGGGAGGGTACTCCCACCAATCCGGGCAAGGTTTCGACCGGCATTGCAGTCGGCGTGCGCCCGGAAACCACACGCACACTCAAAAAGATGTTTGACCCTTCTGCCCAGGCACCCACATGCGCTGCACGTTCGGCTGGTATAGGCCGGATCGACGTAAACCGTCCGGATACCGACGGCGGCCGCCTTGTATTCGATCTGCTTTTGCAATTGCCGAAACGGCCAGCGGTGCAGTCTGGCCCGCACCCGTTTGCCGGCCTGGATCCGGTCGCGGATATGGGTCAGATCCTCCAGCACGATCACAGCCGTCCGTGTCCTTTGGGCTTCGGCGACAATAGCTTTGCTGATTTGGTGGTTGACTTGAGTATTCCGCCTTCCGGCCTTGCCGGAGACCTGCCACAGCTTTTGGGCGGCGCTGCGGCTGCCGTTGGACTTGGCCTTCTGAAGACGGCGGATCAGGGCAAGGTGTTTGTCTTGGTGGTGACGCAATGGGCCACCACCGAACACTTTGCCCGTACTGGTGGCAGCCAGATTGTTCTCTCCCACATCGACCCCCACTACCTGCCCATCGGTGACCGGATCGGGGTCTTCCAACTCGACGACCAGGTTGAAATACCACTGTCCCTTGCGGCAAACCAGTTCCGCTTCCTTGGGCGTTCCCCTATCCAGCAGGCGTCGCTGGTGTTCTCCCAGACGCATTCCCACCCGGATGCGGCCCTGCAGGGTGTAAAGCGAAAGCGTTTCCCCTGCGAGCGTGTAGGTCCGTTTGTCGAAGTGAACGCTGGCCCGGTCGAAATGGAGTCTGGGAACGGGTTGATTTTTCTGGATTCGCCCCCGCTTTTTCCAGGACCGGTAGGCCTGGCACACGCTCCAGATGGCGTTGCAGCACATCTGCGATCCCAAGGGCGTTTGCCGCCGGAGCAGATCGTAGGTCAGGTTGTGCAACGCCACCCGGTTCCAGACCCGATGTTCACGGACATAAGGCACCAGCACATTGCAGGCATCGGCGAAAGCTACTTGCAGGTCGGCAAGCCGCTTGGCCTGATCGGGCGTCACCGCCAGTTTGATCGAGGCGGTTCTAAGGGACATTCAGCGCCTATTGGTTACAATATCCACCCTGTTACACAGGGTAGCAAACGCGGCTTGCACAGCAAGCCGTTTACAATTCCTCCCGCGACTAAAGTCGCGGGTTTCCTTGCGAGGCTTCTATGAACCTGACGACGGTACAGAAGGCCCTGTTGAGCATACTCGGGGCCCAACTGGTGCTCATCGTGTTTTTCGGTGCCTTCAAATTCGAGAAGATCACCCTGTTTCTGTATTCCGGCACCTGGGTCGGCATCGGCGTCGCCCGCTACCTGCTCTACCGAGCGCAATGGTTGACCCAGGTCAAGATCGTCGCCGCCATTTTCGGCATTCAGATCGTCGCCTTCGCCGGTCTGGACCTAGCGCACATGAACGATCTGCTGCTGGAGGAGATCGGTTTTCTGTCGATCGGGGTCTGGACCGGGATTCTGATCGGCACCCTGCTCGGCGTCATCGAGGACCTGGAGCGGAAGCTGGCGGCATGCGAACGGGCCGAAGCGGACTCGGAGGGCGAATGATGGTGCTCAGTTCCATCGAGCGGGTGCGGGAACGGGCCGAGTGCCTGTACTCCGGGGACGAAGTGGAGGCGGCGATCGCGCGCATGGCGACCGAAATCCGCCGGGATCTGGCCGAAGTCAATCCCGTGCTGCTGTGTGTCCTCAACGGCGCCATCGTGGTGACCGGGAAGCTGCTCCCCCGGCTGCCCTTCCTCCTGGAGGTGGACAGCGTGCACGTGACCCGTTATCGGGGGGAGACCCGCGGCGGTGAGCTGCACTGGCGCTACGTTCCCACCACCGATCTGTGCGGCCGCCACGTGCTGCTGGTGGACGACGTGCTCGACGAGGGCGTCACCCTGGCAGCGATCCGCGATTACTGCCTGGAAAAGGGGGCCCGCCAGGTGCGTATCGCCGTGCTGGTGGACAAGCGGCTGCCCGTGGCCAAACCTTGCCGGGCCGATTACGTTGGGTTGGTCTGCGACGACCGCTACATCTTCGGCTACGGCATGGATTACCGGGGCTATTGGCGCAATCTGCCGGGTATCTACGCCTTGCCGGAGAAGGCATGCGATTAGCGGTCATCGGCGGTTCCGGGCTGGGCCGACTCGAGGCGTTGGAAGTCACCGCGCGCCTTCGTCCGGAAACCCCTTACGGCGAGCCTTCGGCACCTTTGGTCGTGGGCCGGCTTGCAGGAAGGGAACTGGTCTTCCTCGCCCGCCACGGCGAGGGCCATACCCTACCGCCGCACCGGATCAACTACCGCGCCAACATCGCCGCCCTCAGGCAGCAGGGTGTGACCCACGTGATCGCGGTCGCCGCCGTCGGCGGCATCACGCCGACCATGGCGCCCGGGATTCTGGTGGTGCCGGATCAGATCATCGACTACACCTACGGCCGTGAGCACACCTTCTTCGAGGGCGGGGAGAGCGGCGTCACCCACGTGGATTTCACCCATCCCTACAGCGAGGATCTGCGCCGCTGTCTGCTGGAGGCCGGGGCCGCAGCCGGCGTCGACATCGTCGACGGCGGTTGCTACGGTTGCACCCAGGGCCCGCGTCTGGAGACCGCCGCCGAGATCGCCCGCATGGAACGGGACGGCTGCGACCTGGTGGGTATGACCGGGATGCCGGAAGCAGCCCTGGCCCGCGAGGCCGGATTGGCGTATGCCTGCCTGGCGGTGGTGGTCAACTGGGCCGCCGGCAAGGCCGAGGGCATCGTATCGATGGCCGAGATCGAAGCCAACCTGGCGCTGGGGATGGAGAAGGTGAAGCGGGTGTTGCTGGGGTTGGGATCGAGATCGACGATGGCCGGGGAATCGAGTCGTTGAGGAGCCTCAAACTCAAGCCCTTGCCCGGCGCCATTCGGTCAGGAATAGGGAGATCCGGGTTCAGGGCAATCGCACGAATATCCCATATTATTCTGGAGGTTTTTGTTGGTTTGCATCTGTGATTTTTCTAACTGTACTGTAAGGACGACGAATGTTGCGGAGAGGAAGCGATAGCGATGGAAAAGC